>ERZ808267.380-NODE-380-length-14018-cov-2.917138_pt1 | contig 14018 bp, 12 predicted proteins | sample MGYA00521241_ERZ808267 | MGnify/ENA primary metagenome ERZ808267 (study PRJEB31516, sample SAMN03275592) | gut metagenome | biome: mammalia-associated habitat; material: feces | host: Papio cynocephalus | place: Kenya | collected 2012-07-19 ... | reverse complement strand
GTCGAGATTGTCGAAACATTCGGGCTTGGTTTCCTCCACGGTGTAAGTTTTGCCCGCGTGCTGAATTTTCTTGCCAGCCGAACGCGAAGATGCAAGAAGTGTCAAAGATTCCATCGGGAAGTTTCTCGAAACCAAAAGTTCCAACAATTCCTGACCCACTGCGCCAGTAGCGCCCACTATGCCGACTCTGTATTTTTTGCTCATTATTATATATGGATAGAATTTTAAAAAAAATTGTCGCCAAAATAAATGAAGTAAATGCCGCCGCAAGTCAACATCTTCTTTTTGTAAGCATTGCCGAAGAAAAAATGTACCTCTTTGAGGGAAAGTTGCCGAATGCGCGCCTGATGAAAGTCTACGATGTCTCAACTTCGCGCAAGCCGCCAAGCTGCGTTGCCGACTCCCTCGGCACGCCGACGGGGCTGCACAAAATAGACGGCAAAATAGGCGCGGGTATGCCGCTTGACACCGTCTTCAGGGCGCGGAAACCCGACGGCACAATTTCGCAGCAGTCCCCCGAAGAACGCGCAAAAAACCTAATCACGGCGCGCATAATGCGCCTGCGCGGCCTCGAAGAGGGCGTAAACAGCGGCGGCAGCGTAGACACTTTCGCCCGCTACGTCTACATTCACGGCACGAATCAGGAGGACAAAATAGGCACGCCCAACAGCCACGGCTGCGTGCTGCTGAAAAACGCCGACATAGCCGAGCTTTTTGATATTGTAAACGACGGCACGCTTGTTCTAATATCGGCGGAGTAAATATCATGCAAAGCGTACTGATAGTAGACGACGAAAAAAACACGCGCGAGGGGCTGTGCAAGGCTCTCGGCGACGACTTCGACGTATTCGCCGCCTCAAACGCCGACGACGCAATCAGAATGCTCGACGCCGAAAATTTCGACGCCGTAATAACCGACCTGCGAATGTCCGGCAAAACGGGAATGTCGGTAATAGACAAGGCAATATCGCTTGAGCACAAGCCTGTTTGCATAATGCTGACCGCCTACGGGAACGTGGAAATGGCGGTGGAGGCAATGAAACGCGGCGCAGACGATTTCATTTCAAAACCCGTAGACATAGACAAGCTTGAAAACACGCTGGTTTCCCTGCTGCAAAAGCGCGAGGAATTGAAAAAGCAGCGCCTTGAAAAAAACGACCGCCACTTGGAAAAAATCAGGGCAAAGAGCGTCGAGGCGGCATCGGCGCGCATATCGACGTCGAACGCAGACTTCGGCGCGATAATCGCGGACAGCCCCGCAATGAAAAGCGTAATCAAAACCGCGCAGACGGCGGCAAAGAGCAAGGCGACGGTTCTCATCACGGGCGAGACGGGCACGGGCAAGGAGCTTGTTGCGCGCCTAATACATGCCGCCTCCCCGCGGCGCGACGGCGTATTCCTGCCCGTCCACTGCGCGGCAATCCCCGACAACCTTTTGGAAAGCGAGCTCTTCGGCTACGAAAAAGGCGCTTTCACCGGCGCAATTTCGCGGAGAATCGGGCGCTTTGAAGCCGCCGACGGCGGCACGATATTCCTCGACGAAATCGGCGAAATAGACGCCGCAACGCAGGTAAAGCTTCTGCGTTTTCTGGAGACCAAAACGTTCCAGCGCATAGGCGGCAACGAACAGATTTCCGTAGACGCCCGCATTGTAAGCGCCACCAACCGCGACTTGCAGGCTATGGCGCAGCGCGGCGAATTCAGGGAAGACCTCTACTACAGGCTAAACGTTGTGGAGATTAAAGTTCCGCCGCTGCGCGAGCACCCCGAAGACATTCCACCGCTGCTCGACGCCTACACGGAATTTTTCGCCGCAGAAAACGCCCTGCCCCCCGTAAAGCTCGACGCCTCCGCGCGCGCCGTCCTGTGCAAATACCAGTGGCGCGGCAACATCAGGGAACTGCGCAACTTCTGCGAAAACATAGCCGTAATGCACGCGGGCGCTACAATCTCGGCTGCCGATTTGGACGCGAAATTTTCCGAACTTCCGCGTCCCGAAAATTCCGACACCCCCGCAATCAAAACATTTTCCAAGCGCGAGAACGAGCTAAAGCTCATAGAAGAGGCGCTTGAATCCTCGGGCGGCAACAAGACGAAGGCCGCGCAACTGCTGGGAATCAGCCGCAGAACTCTCCACAGAAAACTTCACGAAATTGACACTCCCGAAAGCTAAACCGTGGGCAAGCTAAAAAACATAATAAAGGTTGCCTTTGCGACGGTAGGCTCGCGCATTTTGGGGCTTGTCAGGGATTCGCTTTCCATGGCGTACATGAGCATAGGCGCGGTCAGCAGCGCGTATACGTTCGCATTCAGCCTGCCGAATCTCATGCGCAGACTTTTGGGAGAGGGCGCGCTTTCAAGCGCAATAGTGCCCGTGTTCAGCCACGCGGCAAAAAACGGCGGAACTGACGCCGCGTTTGCCTTTCTCAACAGGGCGCTCTCGCGGGCGTTTTTGTGGACAGCCTCCGCGGCGCTTTTGGGCGTGCTTGCCGCGGCGGTTTCGGCGGCGTTCATCGACCCCGAATACACGCGCTACTTTTTGGGCGCAAAGTACACCGCCGTGCTTATGCCGTATCTGTTTTTGATTTGCATGGCGGCGGTCTTTACGGCGGTTCTCAACGTGCTCGACTCTTTCGGCGTGCCGTCGATAACGCCGATGATTCTAAACGTCTGCATAATAGGCGGACTGTTTTGCGGGGTGTTTTTCTTCGGCAAAACCGACACGCAAAACATCGCCCTGTGCATGTGTTTCGGGTGGCTCGTCGGCGGATTTTTCCAGATGGCGCTTCCCGCGTACTGGCTGGCAAAAAAGGGCTGGCGCTTCAGGTTCGACATGTCGAAATCGCCCGAAATTTCCGAGCTGTACGCGCTGTTTCTGCCCGCGCTGGCGGGCGCGGCGGTAATCCAGCTGAACATTTTCATATCGAAACTTCTGGCGTTCAACCTCAACGACTCCGCCACTCCCGCTCTCTATATATCCAGCCGAATACTCGAATTTCCGCTGGGCGTGTTTACAATTTCGATAGCCACGGTGTATTTTCCGCGGCTTGCAAAACTCGCCGCCGCGCGCGATTCGGAAAATTTCGTGAAGGAGTACGACGACGGTTTGACGGCGTCGCTTGCAATAGCAATTCCCGCGGCGTTCGGAATTTTGGCACTCTCGCGCGAGATTCTCTCACTGTTGTTCCAGTGGGGGCTTTTCGGCGTCAAAGACGTCGACATATGCCTGCCCGTGCTCGCCGTGTCGGTGGCGGGGCTGCCGTTTTTTGCATACACCACGTTTGCCACGCGCGGCTTCCATTCAAACAAAGACACAAAGACGCCCGTGAAAATTTCGTACGCGTCGATAGCGGTGAATTTGGCGCTCTCCGTCGCTCTGATGTTCAGATTCGGCGCGGCGGGGCTTGCCGCGGCGAACGTCGCCGCAGCCGTGTTTTCGTCGATTCTTCTGCATTTCAAGCTAAGACAAAAGCTGCACACAAAACCGGTATTGAAAAACGCGCTCAAAATAACGCTTGCAAGCGCCGCGATGGCGGGGGCGTGCTGCGCGCTCAAAAGTGCCGCCGCCCAAATCTGGGGCGGAAAAGCCCTCGACGCGGCGGCAGTGTGCGCCATAGTGCCGCTGGGAATTGCCGTCTATCTGGCGGGGCTTAAAATTTTAAAATTCGACGGGCTTTCCGAACTAAAAAGAATATGCAAACGCCGTTAAAACAGACATCGAGGGAATTGTTCAAGGCTGCCGCAAGCGGCGTCGAAACTCCGCGCCCGCCGTTTTGGATTATGCGGCAGGCGGGGCGTTTTCTGCCCGAATACAGGGAACTGAAGAAAAAGCACTCCTTTGTGGAAATAACGCAGACGCCCGAGCTTGCCGTGGAGGCGACGCTCCAGCCGATAAGACGTTTCGACTTCGACTGCGCCATAGTATTTTCCGACATATTGGTTGTGTCTGAGGCGCTCGGGTTTCCCTACGCCTTCCGCGACGGCGGCGGAATTAAACTGCCGCAAACCGTCGATTCCGAAGACGCCGTAAAAAAGGCGGAAGACGCCGCAGATTCCGTTGTCGAAAGGCTCGACTACGTGCGCCAAGCCGTGCGCATTCTGCGGCGCGAGCTGCCCGACAAAGCCCTCTACGGCTTCTGCGGCGCGCCGTGGACGCTCGCCTGCTATATGGTGGAGGGTGAAAGCGCGCAGGGATTTCCAAAATTTGCAAATTTTGCAAAGTTGCGCCCCGACCTCTTCAAAAGACTCATGGCGGCGCTCTCGAAAGCGTCGGCATCATACGCAAAAATGCAGGCGCAGGAGGGTATCGACGCCTTTCAGGTTTTCGACTCCCACGCGGCTCTCACCCCCGAAGGCGGCTATTTTGAAATGTCGGGGCGCTGGATAAAGCCCGTTTTCGACGCGCTCGAAAACCGCGCAGTCGGCGTGCTTTTTGCAAACGGAATGTCGCAGAGAATGGGCGAATCTGTACGGACGGGCGCGGCGTTTTATTCGCTCGACGCCTCGCGCAAACTCTCCGAAGTACGGGCGGAATTCGACGTCGGCTTGCAGGGCAACCTGCCGCCCGAAATTCTGGGAAATTCCACGCCCGAAGAAGTCGCGCGGCGCACGCGCGAAATTGTCGAAGACATGCGCGGCAAAGGCCGCCACATATTCAACCTCGCCCACGGAATACGCCCCGACGCAAAACTTGAAAACGTCGAAGCGCTCTGCCAAACAATAAGGGAATTTTAGAAATGCAAAAATTAAAGGATTTGATTTCAAAATACGCAGTCGCGGGGCCGCGCTACACCTCGTACCCCACCGCGCTCTATTTCACCGAAGACGCGGACAAAACGCGCCTTGAAGAGCTTGCCCTCGGAGACCAGCCGCTGTCGCTGTACTTCCACATTCCGTTTTGCAAGACGCTCTGCTATTTCTGCGGGTGCTCCTCGAGCGTCTGTTCCGATGTCTCCAAGATTGACGCCTACATAGACCTCGTAGAGAGGGAGCTTGAAATCTGGCGCAACAGGGGGCTTTCGCGCAGAAAAGTCCGCCAAATACATTTCGGCGGCGGTACGCCCAACTTGATGACGCCCGAACAAACCCTGCGCATGGGCGAAATCATACGAAAATTCTTCGACGTCTCGGCCGACGCGGAAATCTCCTGCGAATTCGACCCGCGAACCCTCTCCGCTGAAAAGGCCGACGCCTTCGTATCCATCGGGCTAAACCGAGCCTCAATCGGCATTCAGGACACCGACCCGCAGGTTCAAAAGGCGGTAAACAGAATCCAGCCGTTGCAACTCGACATCGAAACGCTCGCATACCTGCGCCAAAAGGGAATCAAAAGCGTAAATTGCGACCTCATCTACGGGCTGCCCCTGCAAACGCCGCAGACATTCGCAAAAACGCTCGAGGACACAATGCTGCTCAACCCCGACCGCATTGCGCTTTTCGGCTACGCGCACGTGCCGTGGGTAAAGCCATCCCAGAAAATTTTGGAGCAAAACCGCCTGCCGAATTCGGACGAAAAGGTGGAGCTTTTTGTAATGGCTATGAAATTCTTCGAGCAAAACGGCTACGAATACATAGGGCTTGACCACTTCGCCAAGCCGCAGGATTCGCTCATAGCCGCCCGCAAAAACGGAACGCTTCACAGAAACTTTCAGGGTTATTCGACTATGGCGGGGCTCGACACATTCGCGCTCGGGCTTACCTCGATTTCAGACACCAAAACTTCGTACCGCCAAAACCACAAGGATATGCGCCTCTACGCCGAAAGCATATCAAAGGGCGCTCTGCCGATTGCAAAAGGGCTTGTCCTCTCCGCCGACGACATCGTGCGCCGCGGCATAATTATGGACATAATGTGCTCTCTGAAAGTAAATTACGGCAACTACGGCGTGGATTTCAAAAGCGTTTTCGCCGACGCAATGGCGGGGCTTGAAGATTTCAGAAAAGACGGCCTCGTTGAGCTTTTCGACGACCACTTTGAAGTGAGCGACCTCGGCAGGCTTTTCCTGCGCAACATAGCAATGCTTTTCGACAACAAACTCGGCGGCGGCAAACGCTATTCAAAGACGCTGTGATTGCGCAAAAAATTGTTGAAAAGAAGAGCAAAATCCACAATATGAACCCCAATTATGAGTAAAGAAATAGAAGAAGGTCTCAACCTAAACATAGATTTTACCAAGCTTAAGAAAGTGGCAAACTGCGGCGCCGACGTAATACCCGCAATAGCCCAAGACGCCGAAACGGGCGAAGTGCTCATCGTCGGCTACGCAAACCAGCTGGCGCTCGACACCGCAATAAAGGAAGGCATGGCTACATTCTGGAGCACGTCGAGAAACGAACTTTGGATAAAGGGCAAGACGAGCGGCGACTACCTCAAATTGGTCGACATTCTCGTAAACTGCGAGCAGAATTCCGTTGTCTACAAAGTAAAGATGGTGGGCAAAGGCTCGTGCCACACAAAGAACAAAGACGGTCTTCCGCGCCGCGGCTGCTACTACCGCCGCATAAAAATGGAAAACGGCGTGCAAAACGGTCTGGAATTTCTTGAAGGCCAGCAATAAGCCCCTTTCTCCGCGCGCAGAAGCGCCCGCACAGCCCATTTTTGCAAAAAATTTGCTGGAAATCGGCTGAAAATGCGGATAGCTTGTGCGCTAAATTCAATCCAAATTCATCGAGCGTCAATTTATGAAATTTAAAATCAACAAAGAACATTTCGTAACGGGTCTGCGACAGGTCATAAACGTCGTCGGCAACAACACGCAATTCCCCGAACTCAAAAACGTTTTGATTAAGGCGGAAAACGGCATTGTAATGCTGACGACAACCAACCTCGACTTGGCGATAAGGTGCGCAATCAAGGCGGAAGTCGAATCCGCCGGCGACATCACCCTGCCCGCCAAAAAGCTCGCCCAGATTATAATGGCGGCGCCCCTTCAGGAAATAACGGTGGAATCCACCGACGGCGTTCAGGGGTCAATCCGTTCGGGCACGGTCAACTACAAAATCAACGGTCTCAAGGCAGAGGGTTTCCCGCCGCTGCCGAGTTTCGTCAACCAGCACAGCTACGAATTCAACCCGCAGGAACTGCTCAATATGCTGCGCTCTGTCTCGTACGCCCAAAGCGCCGACGAAAACAGATACGTTCTCAACAGCGTGTTCTTCAATTTTGCCGAAGACAAGCTCACGCTTGTTGCAACCGACGGCAAGCGCTTGGCGCTCATCTCGCGCGAGCTTAAACTCACCCCCGAAGAGGAAGGCAGCATTATCCTGCCCAAGAACACGGTTTCGGAATTGGAAAAACTGCTCACGCAGGGCAAGTCGGTAAAAATCAGCTTCAACAACAGACAGGTGGCGTTCGACATCACCGTCGGCGAAGAGTCGGAAAGCAACGGCTTGACGGGCTCGATATATTTGGTCTCGAAAATCCTCGAGGGCAACTACCCCAACTACAAGCAGGTTATCCCCAAGGAGGCGGAACACCGCATAAAGGTCGAGCGCGAGCTTATGCTGGCTACCGTCCAGCGCATTTCTCTTGTTGCAAGCGACAAGCAGAAACTCGTGCGCCTGAAGATGTCAAACAACCAGCTTGAAGTTTCGTGCCAAACAGTCGATGTCGGCGAGGCAAACGAAACAATAGAGATAGAGTACGACGGCCCCGAAGTCCAGATAGGCTTCAACCCCGACTTTCTCCAAAGCCCGCTCTCAAAGCTCACGAAGGACGAAATCTATTTCGAGTTCAAAGACGAAAACACCCCCGGCGTGTTCAAGACCTTGGACAACTTCCTCTGCGTTGTAATGCCCATGCGCATCTAACGCAGGCCGAACATTCGGCGGAATAAAAAGAGGCGTCTTACAATTTTGTAGGACGCCTTTTTAGTGCCCGATATGCGCAAAAGCTACGGAATTATGGTTGCCTTGAAATCTCCCGAGGGAAGCAGCGGCGATATTTTTTCGCGCAACAAGGCGCGGTTTTGCAAATCCACAGCCTCGTTGCCCGAAGATTTTTTAAGAAACGGCGTTTGAACAAGTCCGCCGTTGTTGCGCAGGAGAAATTCGGAAATTTCCAGCATTGGCTCGCCTGATTCGACTGCAGTTTCCCGCCGCAAAACCTCGCGCCCCGTGGACAAATCCCTGACGATGACAAGCGCCGAGCGCCGAGCGGGAGAAGTGGCTGCGCCGAGCTTGTCGCGCCCGAAAGACGCAAACGCGCCGCGCATAAAAATCAAGAGCTTGTCGGTATCGGAAAACGGCACGGGGGTTATGTCGGGCTCTATTTCCACGTCGATACCGTAGACGGGATACGTGTCCGGCTCGGCAATGTTGCGGCGGGAAATGTCCCCGAAAAATTTGCCGCCCGAATAATTCCAGCGGGTGGGAATGAACATCGGGGCGAAGTCGTTCAATTCGCCCATCTCGCCGCCGCCCAAATCGCGAAAGTCCAAAACGACGGCCGATTCTCCCTGCGCAGCGACATCGACGGGCTTGAGGCCCAGCTTCGGCATAAAAAGAAAAAACGCCGCCATCGCCGCAGCCGAAACCGCGGTTATTGCAACGCCCTCTTTCAATTTTGCCGAAGCTCTCATTTGCGTGGCTTTGCCGCTATGTGGATTTTCTTGAAGCCGCCCGTCTTGGCTATTTCGGCAATCTTTACAAGCGAGTCAATCGACATATTCTTATCCGCCTTTATCAGCAGGACATCGCCGCCGCCCTTGAACGTCTTCATTTTTTTTGCGAGAGTGCCCATATTGAAAATCGAGCCGTCGAAAATCAGCATAGAGTTGCCCTCGGCTGTGAGAACGCTCAAGTCCGAATCAACGCCGGCATAGTCGGGCGCGGAGGTCTCGGGCAGCGAATTTTTGCCGCCAAGCTCCATCGACATTCCGGGGGCGAGCACGAATTTCGACGCCGTGAGCATAAGCATCATTGCAATCAGCAGAATGTCAAGCAGCGCCGCGGAGCTTATGAAAAAGCTCTCCTTTGGAACTTTTGCAAATACGTTTACGGGCGTCATTTTTTATCCCCGCCTTCTATGTAGAGGTCTTCCCTTTCGGGCATCTTGCGGACGATGAAAAGCATAATCTCGTTCGACGCCCAGTCTATATCCTGCGCAAGCGCCTTGAGCTTGCTGTTGAGAAAACTGTACGCCAGCCACCCGACGACCGCCACAAACAGACCGAACGCCGACGAAATCAGCGCGTTGTAAATGCCCGTGGAAAGTTCGGCAACCGACACAAAAGAACCGCTTTCGCCCATTGCGGAAAAAATCGACAGAAAGCCCAAAACCGTGCCCATAAGCCCGAGCAGCGGCGCGACTTTAGCAAGCATTGCCAAACTCGAAATTCTGCGGCTAAGCAGCGCGAACTGGTTGACCGCCGCCGTGTTGACCGCCTGAGAGAGCACATCGGGAGACGCCTCGGAATTTATGAGCGCCTCCTTCACGACGCACGGCACGGGCCCGTAGCTTTCGTCGCAAATGGTGATTGCCTCCAACAACCTGCGCTTTTTAAGCGACTCTTTTATGCCCGCCACGAACTCGACCGCCCTTATCTGCCCTTTGTGCAAATATAACAGTCTTTCGGAAAACATAATAAGAATTATGAAAGCCAAAAGCGCAAGCGGGTACATCATCGGGCCGCCTGCATTGAAAAAATCGAACACGTTTTGCATTTTATTCCTTGTTTAAAGACGATATTTTTTTCCGCGCCGCCCCCGCCGAAGGCAGGTTCATTTCCGAAATCAGCGAATACGCCGCCTTGGCGTCGCGCTGGAGGGAACGCTCTTCGAGCGACTGCGCCAGATTAAGCAGCGAGCGCCCAACCCAGTATTTTAGCAGTTCGTCGGCGGGCTTTATTTTCAGCAGGGCGTTTGCCGTCAGCCACGCGACCTCGTCGGCCTCCAGCTTCTTGCCCGATTTCGCCAGAGCGAACGCCCATTTGTAGGCAGCCTCCGCCTTTGCGGCGGCGGGAATGTCGGGCAGAGAGTAGAGACGCTCGAAGATTGCGGCGGCGTCGGAGGCGCGGTCGGGCTGGGTGAGAATGCTGTCGCCCAACCCCAGCCACGCAAGGTATATTTCGGGGTGCTTGCCGAAGCGGTTGATGATTTCGTTGTAGAGCTTTCTGGCGTCGGCAAACGAATTGAGCAGGCGCAGAATGTCGGCCTGCGAGAGGCGTGAATAGAAATTGCGCGGGTCGTCGGGGTACTCCATGCACAGGCTGTCGAGCAGCGAAAGCGCGCTTCTGTACGACGATTCCGACGCCGTTTTGCGCATGTACTCCGCCGCGTCGAAAACCGCCCTGTACCTGAGGTCGGAATCCTTGGCGCTCTCAGCCAAACTCAGGCAGAGCTTGCACGCCTTGTCGAAACGCCCGCGCTGCGCCTCGGCGCGCGCCTCGTGCAGGAACGAAAGCGGAGCTGCGGCAGTCTGCGGGAAGTCGCGCCTGAGAGCCTCGTAGACATCGATTGCCCTGCCGATGAACTCCGCGCCGCTGCGCTCGAGCGACGACGCCTTCAGCAGCATTGCATTTGCCGCAATCTCGGCTGCGACATCGGCGGGTTTTACGTCTTCGGCGGAAGCCATGTCTATGACGTTGTCGCAATAGGCGGCGGTTTTTGCGGCGTCGCCCGAAGCTTCGGAAATGACCGCGCGAATCCACATCATGCGCATTTTAAGCAGCGGCGAAATCTTCTCCGTGGAATTGATTGCCTTTTCTATGCGCTCGAGAGCCTCGCGCGTGCGCCCGCCCGCCCGATAGAGCGAAATCACGCGCCACTCGGCGTTCCAGAGCGACTCTTCGTCCATGTTTTTGACGCCGTAGGCGCGGTCGAGAACCTCGACCGCTTTCGCCTCGTCGCCGAGGTTTATGAAAGACTCCACAATTCTGTTGATGATTGCGCCGCGGCGCTGCGGAATTTTGTCGAAGATTTCGCCGTAGATTTTTGCGGCGGTTGCATAATCTTTGTCGAAAAAGTAGCACGTTGCGGAAACGTATTTGGTGTAGGCGCGCTCGTCGGAATCGGGCAGCAGAGCCGCGAGCCTGTCGAGATACGAAGCCGCCAGTCTGTATTGCGGCGCGGGCGCGGTAAACGCCCCCCACGCCAAAATGCGTAGCGCGCCGGAGGCGAGCTTGCTATCGGGATATTTGTCCAAAAGTTCCTGCGCGTAGGCGACCGCTCCGGTTCTGTCGCCCTTTTTCACCTCGACTTTGGCAAGTTCAAGCAGGATAAAATCCTTCGACTTCACGGGCGAATTTTCCAGAATGTCCTTCAGAAAAGCCTCAAGCTCGCCGTTTGAAACCTTGCGGTTTGCCGACACGAGCGAAACGGAAAAGCGCGCCACATCGGCGCTCGACGTGTTGCGGAGAATGTTGCGCAGCATTGAAATCTGCTTTTGCGGGTCTTTCGTCATGGACGCGCTTATGATTTTAAGCTCGTCTTTGTCTATTTCGGGCGCGAGCGAAATTTCAAGCTGCTGGTTCACGACGTCGAGAGCCTGAGCGTCCTTGCCGAGCCTGAACAAAACCGCCGCATACTGCTTTGCGGTTTGGAATCCCTCGGGCGTCCCCAACAGAAGCGAAACCTTGTTTGCAAGTTCCGCCTCGAGCTTTGAAAGCTCGTCTTTTGAAAGCGGCGAGGCAAGTTTTGAAAGATTTGCGCCAACTTCGGCATCGACAAGCGCGGGCGAATTTTTTGCGCACGCTTTTGCCTTGTCGAATTCCGCAAGCGCCGACGCGTTTTTACCCGTCTCGAAAAGCGCGTAGCCCTTGGCTATGTGGAGCCACGCCCTGAGATTTTCGGGAACGGAATTTTCGTCCAAGTCGGCAATGCCCGACCTCGCCAGCTCGCCCTCGCCCAAGCCGCATTTTACCAGCGCCCTGCGGATTCTGTTTGCCGGCGAAGACGCGTCGCTAATCCGCGCAAAGACCGTGTCAGCGGCGGCATATTCGCCGACGGCTATGAGCGAATCGACCAAAAGCTCGTTCACGGAATTCGAGTCTTTCAAAAAGTCGTATTTTGATATGTTCTCCTGAAGTACGGATTTTGCAAGAGAGGGCATTCCCGCGTTCAGCGCCGCCTTTGCCGATTCGGCGACGAGCGTCGAATACTCCTGCATGCCGCGCCCCTGCGCCGAAAACGGAGCCGTATTTGCGGAAATCGGGCGGAACGTGTCCGCCGAGCACAGCATGCTGCACACTCCCGCAACGGCGGCGAACACAGTTGTTTTTAGTCTAAAGCGCATACGCACAACATTTCAACTTTCGGGAGTCTTTTCAAGCATATTCTATTCTCCGCGCTTGAGGGGCAATACGGCGGGTTTTGCGCTTGACAGAAAAACTGCAATGCAAATACTTTCACCCGAGGAAAGTGTATTGTTCGGGGAGTCTTTCGGCATCGCGTTCCGCGCGGTGCGCACTGCGCGGGAAATGTTCCGCAGAAAACCCGCCGCCGCATTGACGGCGGCGGAGTCCGCCCTTTCGCCCCGAATGTCAAATTCCATCATTTTCAATCAAATAATACAGAAAATAAATATGAAAAAACTATACACAATATTCACCGCGCTGGCGGCGTTTGCGGCGCTGGCGGCGGCGTATCCCAAAAACGTGCCGCAGGCGCTCAAGACGGCAAAATGGATATGGCCGGACCCGTATCTCAACTACGACATAACCAACTCCTTTGCGCTTTTCAGAACGCCTGTGGTTCTCGACGCCGCGCCCAAAAGCGCCCTCGCCCACGTTTCCGCAGACCAGAACTACATGCTTTACGTCAACGGCGAGCTTGCCGCAAGGGGCCCCGCGCGCGGGTATCAGCGCAGCCAGCCTTTCGACACCGTCGATATAGCCAAGTTCCTCAAAAAGGGCAAAAACATTTTGGCAATCCGTGCGTACTGCGCGGGCAGAAGCACGTTCGGCTACCTCTCGCAGGGAGTGGCGGGCGTAATTTTCGCCTACGAAATTGACGGCAAGACGTACGCTTCCGGCAAAAAGACAAAGTGCATTCGCCAGATTTCCTGCGACCGCGACACCGTGGCAATGAGCATGCAGCTCAACAATCAGGAGCACATAGACATGCGCCTTGAACCCGTCGGCTGGCAGAATGCCGATTTCGACGACTCCGCGTGGGGGACGAGCGAGGCTCTGCGCCCCTACAACTACATGCCCTATTTCGAATTTGAAGAGCGCACGATTCCGATGCTCGAATTCAAAATGCTGCCCGAACCCAAAATTGTGGCGACCGGCGGCGGGAAGTCGCGCTATGACGCCGAACGCATAAGAAGCGTTTTCAAGCTTCTGGATTTGGAAAAGTCGGAAGCCAAGGCGGCTGGCGGAGAAATGCCCGTGGTTGTAAAAGCCAATAAAAAAGGCGAATTTTCCGACTACATTATAGACTTCGGCAAAGTGATTGTCGGCACGCCGATAGTGGAGGTCGAGGGCGCAAAAGGCGGCGAAATCATCGACATTCTCATGGACGAATTCGTGGACAAAAACTTCAAATTCGTCCACCCATACAACGCCCACTGCAAGCCCCAGATGGGTGTGCGCCTCGTCTGCCGCGAAGGCTCTTTCAGCCACGAATTTTTCCAGATTACGGGTTTCAGAAACGCGATAGTGCGCGTGCGCAACAATAGCGCCGATTTCAAGCTCAACGTGCGCGCCCGCTGGACGGCGTATCCGCTTGAAGTCAAGGGCAAGCTCAAAACTTCCGACGCCGTTGTGGACAGAATTTGGAACGCCTCCGTCCACACGCAGAAAATCTGCACGCTCGATTCCTACGTCGACACCCCGTGGCGCGAACAGGCGCAATGGTGGGGCGACGCCCGCGTTCAGAGCTGGAACACATTCTTCATTGCCAACGATCCGCGCGTGCTCGCACGCGGAATTCACATCATCGGCATGCAAACCGCCCCCGACGGGCTGACATACGGGCACGCCCCCACAATGGCGCACCACTGCATTCTGCCCGACTTCTCCCTCACTTGGATTACCACCCTTTGGGACTACTATTGGCAGACGGGCTCGCTTGAGCTT
>ERZ808267.379-NODE-379-length-14023-cov-2.992053_pt1 | contig 14023 bp, 10 predicted proteins | sample MGYA00521241_ERZ808267 | MGnify/ENA primary metagenome ERZ808267 (study PRJEB31516, sample SAMN03275592) | gut metagenome | biome: mammalia-associated habitat; material: feces | host: Papio cynocephalus | place: Kenya | collected 2012-07-19 ... | reverse complement strand
GTCTTTTACAATTCCTTATATTACTCATGATTTATCTTTTGAGGGGATTTCTGTTTGTATTATTTTGGGAATTGTTGCAGGATTTTTAGGGGTTGTTTTTGCAAAAGTAATATATAAAAACAATGAACTTTTTGAAAAAATGGATAAAATTCCAAATTGGTTGAAACCTGCGATTGCGGGATTTGGAATTGGGGTAATTGGTATTTTTATTCCGTATGTATTGGGTTCTGGGAATTTGTCTGTAGATTTGTTGTTGCAGCATAAATTAGCTTTGCCGGTTGTTGTTTTGGTGTTTGCAGTGAAATTTTTTGTAACTCCGTTTTGTTTCGGATCCGGAGCTGCTGGCGGAATATTTTTACCAATGTTGATGTTAGGATCTTTTTTAGGGTATATTGTCGCATCTGTATTTAATATGTTCGGATTTCACGTTGATGTTGTTGTGATGGCAATGATTGGTATGGGAGCGTTTCTGGCTTCTGTTGCAAGAACTCCGATTACTGCCGTTGTAATGGTATTTGAGATGACGGCTGGATATACGCATATTTTACCGATTATGTTGAGTGCTGCAATTGCAGATTTGGTAGCCGAAAAACTAAATCATAGACCGATATATGCTTCTTTGATTGTAAATCAGGTTAAATCTCCTGAGGCAAAACTTTTGAGTGGGTTGTTGGTAAAAAATTATATGAAAACAGATTTGGTATGTTTTTCTTCAAATATGACAATTCGAGAGGCTCAAGAGAGGGTTAAAGATTATTCTTTCAAGACTTACCCTGTCAGAAATGATAAAAATAAGTTGTTAGGATTGATTACAAAATCCGATATGGAAGATGCGATTTTTCAGGGAGTTGATACGAATGCCGAAATTAATAAGTTGATGAACCCATCTCCTATAACCATAGAACCTTCTGAAAATTTGTATATTGCATATTTTAGATTGCATTCAAATAACGCACAATGCTTGGTGGTTGTGGATAAAAATAACAAAATCAAAGGCTTAATTACCCGACAAGACATAAATAAGGCGATATAAAATAAAAATCGGGATGACAAGATTTGAAATTAATAAATGACTTTATTATATTTTTCAGATTTCTAAAATCGTTGATATATAAAGCTTTTACAGGCTTCCCAATTTTTATATATCCTAAAAATTTTATACTTTTTAGATATAATGTGAGCAAATTGTGAGCAAATTTTAGGACTGGTTGTTGAATAACAAAAATGACTTAGGCAGATTTAAGCTTAATATCGTATTTATAACCAAGCCCATTTAGTAACTTAAATGCAGTTTCCAAACGAGGTTGTTTATCTCCATTTACAATTTCAGACAAATTGCTACGGTCGATATTTAGTTCTCTTGCTAATCTGCTGATTTCACCTCGACTGCTAGATTTTACACGAGCTTTTACAACGTAAGTTAGACATCTGATAAAAGTTTCAATATTTCCATCTTCTAGAAACTCGCTTAATGTAAGTTCTAACCAGCCTCGTTGATATTCAGGGTCTTGAAGATGTTTTATTTGTTCATCTTCCCAATTTGGTGCTTTTTCAAGGTATTCAATTTGAGCTTTAGTTAAGGTCATAATTAGTCCTTTCACAATAATCTTTAAAATACTTGTTGCATTGTTTTACTACTTGTTTTTGGTCTTTCTTTTCAGAACCGCCAATAAATAAAATTACAACTTCGTCTAAATCGTAGTAATAAATACGGTAGCCTTTGCCAAAGTCCATACGAATTTCTGATAATTCAGATTTTTGTAATGGTTTGCTATCGCCATATACTCCACTTTTTAACTTGTCAATTCTTTTGTCTACTCGTAGCTGTAGTGATTTATCAAGTTTGTTATACCAGTCAAGATATGGACAGTTGTTATTAATATCATAGTAATATCTGATTTGTTTTTCCATATTGTTTCTAATTAATATTATAGGCTAAACCTACAATATTGTCAATCTATTAGTTACGCAAATATAAAAACTTTACAAAATAAAAATGGAATTAGATTTCAAAAACTTGACAAAATCGCATAGTTATGGAAATGAACTTTCAAGTATTTTTGTATCAGCTGGAGAAAATAAAAACATTATTTATAAATTGAATATCCGTGAGCCAGTGATGAGCCAGTAAATATTATACGGAAAGTGTTATGGTTATTGGGTTTCAATAAATTTGTTTAAATTTTATGAGCCAGTAGTGAGCCAGTAAAAAATAGATTAAATTTGTTTCAAATTTGATTTAATTAATTATAGACCCATGCCTGTACTTTTTACTTATGATACCCCCTATCAAAATTTGTAAGATTTGTTGGTAAAAGTTACTTGGCTAGGTGATAAATGCTTGAAATATAAAAGATGGAAATACACTTCCAAAACTTACTTATTTTGTGTAGTTGTGGAAATGTGTTTGAAAGTTTTGTAATAACGAATGTTGTATAACGAAATCAGGCATGAGAACTTATAAGTTCCCATGATATATTATTTAAAACTTCCAACTTTTCTACCGTAGCGGTCGTATTGGGTTGTTTTACCTGTGGAATCGGTTTTAAATGAGCCAGTTTTTCTGCCGTACTTGTCATAAGATGTAGTTGTCCCGTTGGAATTTGTTTTGTAACTACCTGTCTTAGAGCCATATTTATTGTATGTTGTGTAGCCAGATGATGTCTTTTTGATTGTGCCTTGCTTAGAACCGTACTGGTCGTATTTTGTTGTCGTATTACCGTTGGTTTTGTAAGTTCCTGTGCGTGAACCGTATCTGTCATAAGTTGTGGTTGTAGAGCCGTTTGTTCTATACGAGCCTGTTTTACTGCCGTATTGGTTGTAGGTGTTAGCTGCAAATGCACTGCCTGTCAATAACAAAGAAACAAATATAAATGCAAAAAGTTTTTTCATAATTTTCTCCTAATATTAGAACGATTATGGTTTAAAGATGTTCATTTTAGAATTGTCTAAAAAAGTTGATTATACCAATAATTATAGCAACAATTATTAAAAATGCTCCAATACTACTTGTGATATCTGTTATGAACTCCGAATTACAACTCATTCCAATCCAAAAAAGTATAAGAATAGCTATACCAATCGGGTTGGTAAATAGAAATCGGAGTAATAGTATAACAGTTACAAATCCACGCATAGTTACCTCATGATTTTATCAAGTAGTGACTGATAATTGTCTACAACATCATATTGAACACTATCTGAGCTAATTGTTTTAAAATGTTCTCTTGCACAATTTATTTTGGCTTGTTCAATTGGTTTTAGTTGTAGAGAACTCATTGAACCTTTTGTTTCCGCAACAAAATAAACATGTTTTACTGAGCCTTCATTAAATGCGATTGCCCAATCGGGGTTGTAATGTCCAACCGGAGTGTTAATATAAAATCCTTTTGGAAGTTTTACATAGACTGAAACATCTGTGTTTTTATCCAAATCTTCACCAAACTCTTTTTCAACCTCAGAATCATATACAAGGTAATTGTATAAATTCTTTTCAACAGGAAGTGAATTTTTGTTTGTAATTGTTTTCATCTCAGGTTCGGCAAAGATATCAGTTTGATAAGCTTCTTCCAATTTGTTATATGTGATATGTTCTATAATAACAGTTGCCTTTTCTTCGTTTATCAAGTTAGAAACTTTAATAATAAAATCTTCTGGGTTTATTTTAAATTGGTTGAATGTTTCTGATTGAATACCTTGTAAAATTTTTACAACGGATTTACGTGTAAGTTTTGTTTCTTCAACAATTTTACCAATTAAGTCATATTTAATTCCGCAGGATAAAGTTTTTATATCTTCTTTGTAAACTTTTTCGTTATCAAAAGCTGTTCCTTTTTCTAGCGCTTCTTTTGAATCAATTTTATCCATAGAGCCTGTTTGGATTACTGAATACAACCTTGTTACTGCTAGATTTTTATCAATTGATTTTATTGATTTTTCTATTAACTCATTTGTTTCAAAATTTACAACGTAAGCGGTTTTTGTGTTAATTCTTTTCCATAATTCTTGAAATTCTTTTTTGTTTAATTTCTCTTTATCAATTTCAAGTTTAGGTTTGCTTTCGTTCAAATTTTCAGGAGCCATTGTATTTGGGTTGTAAATCATATCTACAATTTTTATAATTGAAGCTTCATATCCTACAAGATTTTCAGGTAGAGCAATGTTTCCTGTTTTTTGAGCTTCATAGTAAGTTTCAGTAAGTTTGTTATCGTCATCAATATAATTGTTTCGAATAAATGAATTATGTATTCTTTTAGCTAAATCAATGTCAATAGTCTGTTCTTCGCCATCTGCATTTGTTATTAGTTTGCCTTCAAATAGCTTTTCATTAACCTCTTGTGGTCTATCGGTTGTGATTTCTGCAATTTCAGATTGTAATTTTTCTGTAAAACTAGCATAACTTTCATTCGCAATTACGGTTAAAACATTTATATCGTGAACAGTTTCACCTAGTTTGCTAGAATCCATTCTTTCGCCGTTTTGGTTTACGCAAAGCCTTAAACCACGACCAATTTCTTGACGTTTTTTATCTGTACTGTTTGTTTTTCTAAGTGTACAAATTTGGAATACGTTTGGATTGTCCCAACCTTCTCTAAGCGCAGAGTGTGAAAAGATAAATCTAACAGGTTCGTCAAAACTTAGTAATCTTTCTTTGTTTCTCATGATTAAATCAAAAGCGTCGACATCGTTTGAACCACCTTCTTTTTTATCTTCGGTTGAATTGATTATTTTTTTACTTTTTTTATCGATTGAGAAATAACCGGCATGTGTACTTTTTGCGGAAATTCCTTTTAAATATCTGATGTAATCATCTTCGCCGAATTTTATTTGAAGTTCGTTCATAATATTTTCATATTCTTCTTCAAACATATCAGCATAAATACCGTTTAGTTCGTTGTTTGATTCATCATATTGCTTATATTTTGCGACTTCATCAATAAAGAATAATGATAAAACTTTTATGCCTTTGTAGAATAATTTACGTTCTTTTTCTATGTGTGCAAGTATAGTTTCTCTGATTTGAATACGTCTTATTTGGTCTTCATTTTCTTCACCTAAGACATTACCGACAAAAATCTTTGTTCCATTTAAAAATGTTACGGAGTTATCTCTGCCGTCAATTTTGGTAATAATATAATTGTTTTTGTATTCGTCTAACTCGCCAGATAAAGGATATAGATTGTCACCTTCTTTTAAAAGTTTGCTATCTTTACGAATTTTGTTTGTGCCTTTTTTGTCAAATTCGATGTTTGCCATAGGTGCTTTGTCTTTGTATAAATTTATATTTTGTAGGTATAAATAGCCGTTTGTTGCATCGCTACCTTGAATAGTAACGCCTTTTACTGCAATTTTTTTGACAAGTTTTTTGTTATAAGCTTCTACAGCATCTAGTCTGTAAACCAAATTATATTTTTCTTTTGGAGTAGCAGAATATCGAAGTGTAATAAGTGGGTTGAACTCAATTAGCTTTTCCTTTGTTACTTTTCCTTCAACGGATTGCGGTTCATCAATAATAAGGATTGGGTTAGTTTTTGCAATTACATCAATTGGTCTTCTACTGCGGAAACTGTCTAACTTCATATAAATTCTACGAGCGTTTTTACTACGGGTATTAAAAGCTTGTGAGTTGATAATCATTACATTAAGCCCACCATCATTTGCAAAATGTTCTATTTCGGGTAATTTATCTGAATTGTAGATAAAGAATTTTATTTTCTTGCCGTATTCTTCAGCAAAATGTTCTTGCGTTATGTTAAAGGTTTTATAAACTCCTTCTCTAATCGCAATACTTGGAACAACAATAATAAATTTGCTCCAACCATAGTGCTTGTTTAGTTCAAACATTGTTTTTATGTAAGTATAAGTTTTACCTGTACCTGTTTCCATTTCAACAGTTAGGTTATATCCGTTGATAAGTTCTTTTGATGGTTCAAGTTGGTTTAATCGTTGGATTTTTTGCATGTTGTCTATAATTATGTTTCTGTTTAAGTTTGGAACTATTGTATGGTTGCAAAATCCAGTATAATTAAGCAACGATGTTTGACTAATTTGGTTATCACCGGATTTGGTAAATCCCATATCCATCATATAAGATGTTGGAGAAAAACAAGGTTGACCTGTAAATATATCAACAACCGCTTTTGCTGCGTCTGATTGAAATTTTTGATGTTTAAATTTTAGTTTCATTATTCCGCCTCCCTAAATAACCTTAACCCTTGTATCAGGAGTGATAAGCTTAAATATTTCTTCAACATTGATTTTGTTGTCGTCGCCATTGAATGAACTATCTCTGAATACAACTCTTAACGGTTTCATGCCTGCAATTTTTCGAATAACACTTTCTGGAATGTTTTCTTCAAAGCACGCAATCAGAGCATCTTCATCTACTATGTGAACACGTTTGCCATCAATGATTTCAACTCTATGTGGAAGTGATAATTCAACGCCCCAATCCAACAAACAACCATATAACAAATCTTCGTCAGTTCTGTCATCTTTGATATTGCTTTCGTATAAGCCTAATTGTTTTTGGTCAGTTTCGTTAGGTGAATAATAGACATCTTTCATGTTAGTAACATCAACTTTGAAAACTCTGAATCCAACATCAATCTTTTTATCAGGATTTTCTTCTTGAATTTTCTTGCTGGCACGTCTAATACGTTCTTCACCAATTTCGCAAATATTTTTATAGCCAGCTTTAAAAGCCTCAGATTTTTCATCAGTTTTTTCAGGAAGTTGAACCATAATAAATTTTCTGTTTCCACCGTCTTCAGCATTAAGTTGCATACAGGCATGAGCAGTAGTTGCAGAGCCAGAGAAGAAATCCAAGATTATATCATTATTCGTAATGTTCCCAATTATTGAAAGGTATTTTAATAATTTTGTTCCTTTTGGAAAATCAAATATCTGTGCATTAAATATGTTTTTTAATTCTTGTGTTCCATCTTGGTTGCTACCAACTTCTTGGTATAATAATAAATTTTGCGGAACAACACCATCAGGCATTTCAGATAAAAATCTCTTTATTCTTGGTACTCCATTACCGTCAGCCCCATACCATAATCTATTATCTTTTTCCAATTCTTTGATTTTAGCTTCTGAAAATCTCCAGCATCTCCCAGAGGGCGGTTCATGGATAGTTCCATTTGGTGCGATTATTTTAAATACTCCAGAGTTTGAAAATGTAGTTGCTAACATAGAGCCAGAAGTCCATAACCCACGATTATCATTATCTGGGTTTGAATATCCCTTATTATGTTTTTCTGTTCTAGGTAGTAATCCTCTGTTATAGTTTGTTTTATTTTTACAATAACAAATAATATGTTCTGTGCTTATTGATATATATTTGTTGTCATTTTTAGGTGCAAAGTTTTTTTGCCAAATAAAATCAGCTAAAAAGTTGCCTTCCCCATATATTTCATCACATATTTTTCTTAAATTTTCAACTTCATTGTCATCAATTGAAATGAATATACTTCCATTGTCAGCTAACAAGTTTTTGGCTAATTTTAACCTTGAATAAATCATTGAACACCAATCACTATGAAATTTGCCATTAGCTTCTGTATTAAGGAAAAGCTCATTTGATTTACTAAAATTTATTTCTGCTTCGTCATTTTTGTAATTTATATCTTTGTCATTATCTTCATTATTTTTGTGAAAATTATCTCTATAAACAAAGTCTTTTCCGGTGTTATATGGTGGGTCTATATAAATCATTTTTACTTTGCCTAAATAACTTTCTTGTAATAGTTTTAAAGCTTCAAGATTATCACCTTCTATGTATATGTTTTCAGTATCTTCCCAATTTAATGATTTATCTCTACAAGGTCTTAAAGTTTTTCTGATTGGTCTATTGGTTTCAACCATAGCTTCTTTTTTGCCAATCCAAGTAAAGTCATAACATTCTTCACCATCAACAACATCTTTTGACAATTCCTGTTTAAGTTTCTCAAAATCAATTGCAGTTCTTAATTCCCCATTTTCATCTTTTGCTTCGGTTGCAACATTCGGGAACAACTCCAAAATCTTTTTTATATTTTCGTCAGTAATATCCTTACTTTCCAATCTCATCTTTTCCACTACTTACCTCTTTCTTTTACTCTCAAAATTATTTAAAAATGTTTGAACTTGCGACTTAAAATCACATTGTTTTATGAACTTCCCAGAATTAAAACACTTTATCCATGTACTTCCTCCAATGTTTTCTGAAGTCCTTTCAATTCTTTTTTCATTGTTAGTTGTTTATTGAATTGTGGTTCTTTGCGGATTTTGGATTTTAGTGTTTCAATTTTCTTTTGGAGTTTTTCTACATTGATAGATTTTTCGACCGCACTTTTTATATCTGTTGTTTCATCTGTTTCTACTTGCCCATTTGCTATTTGGGTTATAAAACTGTTATACACTGCATCTAAGTCAAGCCCTGTAATTTCAAGCTTTATATCCTCTTGTTTTTGCCATTCTGTTTTATATGTTTTTATAACCCTATATTTATTGTCATTTATAGACGGCTCTTTATAAGAAATTGCAAGTTGAATTGAGCTATTACACTTGAAAACAAAAAGAATATATTTCGGTATTGCAACATCAATTTCTTTTATCAGATTGTTAGACACTTGTTTTTCTTTAAGCAAAAATTCAAAAACATCTATCTCCTGAACATTTTTACCTTTAGAAATATTAGTAGTTTCTTGTCGTAAAATATTTGCCAAAATCAGTCTTTCAACATTGTTTTGAAATTCGGCTCTTACAGGCGTTGATAGTTCTGCAAGTTTCATAAACTTTGCCTTTGGCATAATTCTATTTAATTGTGTTTTTTCACTAAATAGCAATTTTTACTCCTTTACTACCAAAAAACAAATGAGTTCAAAGTCATCAAGCCCCGAAATAGAGTTTTTCATATAAGAGCTTTCGCCCGCAGAAAATAAACTTTCAAAATCGCTTTCATCTTTTACGTTAATAATTGAACAAATCGCTTCTTCCAAAAGTTTTGAATATTTACCCATATTTTTGCCGTCTTGTGTTTCTTGATTAAATATGTTGCATAACTCTTTATTTGGTTCAGGGTTGTGTTTACCAAGTTTGCGCATCAAATCAAGTAGACTTTTCGGTTGTAGGTAATTGCAAATAACTTCTCCATCATCTGCGATATAAACCATATAAAATGGGTGTAATCTGTTTTGATTATCTATATTTATTTCGTTTGATACATTTTTGAGAATATAAATTACGCCTGATTTAAGAGTGTCATCGCCTTTTACTATTGCGTGTAAGCCAGACGGAGAGTTTTCAACATCAGGGGTTTCTTTCATATAAGACAACAAATCTAACCTAAATTCGTTTAATCCTAAGTCCATAATATTAATACCTGAGTTCATATCCTCAATATCAACAACTTCTGATTGTAGTTTTTGGAGTTGTCTTTTTCTGTATTCCAAATCCTCTTTTTCACTTTCATCAAGAACGTTATCGGCTCCTGTTCCGGTTGAAGTCATAACAGTAACTTTCATTCTTGTTTCAACACGAGCTTTCAGGTTGATATATTCATCAAGGTTTAAATCTGGCCAGAAATTAACCAATTGTATAACATCGTTTTTACTGCCAATTCTGTCAATACGCCCAAAACGTTGGATAATTCTTACAGGATTCCAATGTATGTCGTAGTTTATTAAATAGTCGCAATCCTGCAAGTTTTGACCTTCTGAAATACAATCTGTCGCAATTAAAATATCGATTTGCCTATCATCATTTGGATAGATTAAATCTTTATCTTTGGAACGTGGTGAAAAATATGTTAGAACCGTATTCAAATCTGTTTTGATTTTTGATAAAGTTGTAACTCCATCTTTTGAACCTGTAACCATTGCACTTTCAATATCAAAATTTTCTTTTACATACTTGCTAATATATTTGTATAAATACTCTGCTGTATCGGCAAAGGCTGAGAATACAATAACTTTTTTGTTATCAGAATTTATAGGGTGTTCTATTTTGTTTATTATCAAAGCTAAAAGTTTTTGGAGTTTAGCATCTTCTTCAGGTGATATTTTTTCAATTTCAAAAATCAAATCATTCAAAATCTCTAAATCAGCTTTTAATTGACTTTCCCAAGATAGATAATCCATATCATTAAAGTCTATTTTGAGCTTATTGCCAACTGAAAATAAATTTGTATTCAAATCATCGTCATCAAAATCATTTTCTGGGTGAATGTAATCATCGACCTCAATAGCAGAATTTGTTCCATTTGCTTTGAAATTTTCAATGTTTTGTAGCGTAGAAGTAATAAGTTGTTGTACTCGTGTAAGTGTTAATTTGAATGAGTAGACAGAGCTTTCAAGCCTTTTTAATAAATTAATACTCATTAAACGACGAATACCTTCTTCACGCCCCATTTGACCTGTTTTAGATTGTTTTACACCGGCTTGTTTTACTTCTATGTCGTAATATTTTGCCTCTTTACTTGGAAATATAAACAAAGAAGGCATATAAATTCTGAGGTTTAAAGCACTTATATGTTCATAAATTTGGTTATAATTTATTCTTTCGGTATTTTCTGTTAGTGGTGGTCTTAACGAAATTACAGGCAAACGAGTTGGAAATTTCCCAATACTTGATGTGTCATAATATTTTTCAATATGTTTTCTTGATCTGGCAATTGTTACACTGTCTAGTAATTCAAAGAAATCAAAATCCAGCATATTCAATAAACATTCAGTTGTCCTTTCATCCGCCGGAAGTTTTGACCATTCATTAAAAGCCTGTTGTGCTTGTCTAAAAATTACATTAATAGGTTTCTTAGTATTTAATTTAGCGTCTATTTTTCTAGTGTCACCTTCGTAAGCGAGTTGAAGTTGGTTTTTCAAGTCATTAAATCTGTTGTTTACAGGAGTTGCAGAAAGCATAAGAACTTTTGTCTGAACTCCACTTCTTATAACTCGGTTCATTAAACGAAGGTATCTGTTTTCTTTGTCATCTTTTATATCACCTAAAATTGTGAGATTCGTCAATAACAATAAGGTCATAATTTCCCCAGTTAATTAAAGATAAGTCTAAGCCGTTTGAAAATCCTTTTTCTCGTGACAAATCGGTATGATAAAGAACATCGTATCTAAGCCTGTCATTTGCAAGTGGGTTGTTTAAGTAATTGCTTTTATACATAACCCAGTTATTGCTCAACTTTTTAGGGCATAAAACTAATACAGATTTATTTCTGTTTTCGTAATATTTGATAACTGAAAGTGCGGTAAATGTTTTACCTAACCCTACGCTATCAGCTAGAATACAACCATTATATGTTTCAAGTTTGTTGATAATTGCAAGACAAGCATCTTTTTGAAAATCGAACAGTTTATTCCAAATTACACTATTTTTGTAACCAGTTGCATCATTTGGTAGATTGTCTTCTGAAATATCTTGCAAAAATTCATTGAAAATGTTGTATAAGGTTATAAAATATATAAATTCTCCAGAGTTTTCTTTATAGACTGTAGAAATACTTTCAATGATTTGGTCTGTAACATCTTGTAGTTTAGTTTTGTCATTCCAAATCGTGTCAAATGTTTTTAAAAAAGTTTGACTTTGCGGGGTTTCAAATCTTGTAACAATATTTGTTAGAGTGTTTCCTTTTTCACAACCAATATCAGTTGTTGTAAATCCATTAACAGGTAAGTATGTATAAGCATCATCACTTTCTACATTTATAAACCCAGACATTTGTTCATTTGTTATATTAGATTTGAATTTTACTTTTCTCTTTATCCATTCTGCGCATTCTTTAGCAATAGAACGTTGAGTTAATTCGTTACGGAGTTTTATTTCATATTCTGTGCCGTATAAACTTTTTTCTCTTGATAATCTCGGAATGTAGAACTCTCTTTGTGTTTTAGGAGTTCGTTCTTTTACAAATGCGGGAGATGTAAAGATAAAACGTAATTCGTCAATATTTTCAAGTTGTTTTTTTAATTCCTGATAGGCATAGATTGAAAAACAGGCAGAGGCAATAGACACTTTGCTATTAGGCTTTATGGTGGTAGCTAAATCATCTTTTAAAATATTGCTTATATTGTCGATAACTTTCAATTTCAATCAATCCTTTAAATTATAACATTCTATATTGTAAACAACTTGTATAATATCATAATTTACAACATGTTATATAATAAAATATCCTATTTTACAAGATAATGTTACGTTCAATTAGTAAATGCAAACGCTTATAATTTGATTGAGGTTTTAATGAACGATACAGAATTAAAAACCCTTTTAGGGCTGAAAATAAAGCATTACAGAAATCAAATAGGTTTAACTCAAGAGGAGTTAGGAGAAAAGATTGAACGAACACAACGTCAAGTATCTCTCATAGAACTAGGCAGTAGTTTCCCTAATCCTGAAACCATTACAAATATGATAAAGGTGTTTAACTGCTCAATGAAAGATTTGTTTGATTTTGAACCGATTGAGAATGTTGAAAATCTAAAATTAGAGATTTCGACATTGATAGAAAGGCTTCCCGAAGATAAATTAAAAACATTATATTTGATAGCTAAAAATCTGTAATTTCTACTGCTATATATCACAAATTTACCCCTTCTCATTTACTCAATTTTGCTCCGCAATCATGCCTGTGTATCTCAAATGTAGAAAGAGTTTTAGGATAGTTTTAAATCTTTATTTTTACTCTGTATTTAGAACTAATTTTTCAAGATAATTGCATGTTTTTTATTGCTTGTATATTTTCTTTTGTCAAAACTGGGGTATATTGTTTGAAGTGTTCAACTATACTTTTAATCGTGTTATATGCAAGCTTAGAGTTAGGTTTATACTGTTCAAAATGACGTTTAATATCAGATATACTAAGCTTTTGTATAAAATAGAGGTCTAAAATATCAAAAATGTTTTCGTGTACCTTGCAGTCATACTTCTTTGGTTTAACCTTAAAATACTTCTGGCGCAACATATTTGTGTACATTATGCCTTTGGCAATGTTGAAGGTAGACCCAGCACTACCGATAATATTTGAAGGGTGGAACTCCTTTGTATGCAAGTCTTCTCGAATTGGTAAAATAGAGCTTTTAGACGCAGTTTCTTTACTTGTATCATAAACTACATGATGACCTTGTATATTAGCAGTTAATTTCGGATTATTATTTATTAGATATACCATCGGTAAAAATCTTTGTGTATAAATTAGTTGAGAATTGTTAGTTCTGTTTAGGTATAACCCAATTTCGTTGAACTTTTGAGAGAAAATCTCTGGTATAGAATCAGGTTTTAATCTAAACCGTGTGTAGCGTTTAGGCTTTTTGCCACATTTTGAAAGTTTGCGCTTAATTGTTTTACACCTTGCTTCATAAGCATCATAAAATGTTATTATTATATCAGTATAATCAGATAGTTTATTTACTTTGCTAAAATCACTCAAATACGAAACAAAGATATATCTATTTTTATACTCCTGAAATACACACTCTGTTATAGGGGAGTTATTTATTAATTTCTGTTGTTCAAATAAATAAGCTTTTAACTTAGTTTGCAGAAAACTTTCTTCATCTTCTAAATATGGTCGCCATATATAAGGTTGTATTTGCAACTCTTTTAGACCTAAGATGTTATCAATGTTTGTATCTTTGAGTTTTATACCAAACTCGTCTTTAAAGGTTTTTAGAATAATTTTTAGCTCATCTTTCATACTTTAATTATACAATTAGCGGTATAACAAAAATACCAATCTTAATTATTTTATAATAATTCGTAAAATGAGGAGGTTTACTGGCATGAGAAGAAAGATTTTTACAATCACAACACATAAAATTCAGATTGTTACGAGGTTGTAATAAACGGCTAAAACCCTTAATAGACAAGGAATATAAACAGATTTTGTAACATTTAATCTAAGGTGTCTAGCAAGTGTTTTAATCCGTGTTACCTGTCATATTAAGGTTTATCATTAGTTGATGTTCAAAAGTTGATTTTAGATGAGGATTTTAAAACTAGCAAATTTAGCCCACGTGTCCCAACGGTT
>ERZ808267.376-NODE-376-length-14060-cov-4.085469_pt1 | contig 14060 bp, 13 predicted proteins | sample MGYA00521241_ERZ808267 | MGnify/ENA primary metagenome ERZ808267 (study PRJEB31516, sample SAMN03275592) | gut metagenome | biome: mammalia-associated habitat; material: feces | host: Papio cynocephalus | place: Kenya | collected 2012-07-19 ... | reverse complement strand
ATTTGAAAAATCCTTGTCAGAGGAAAGCTCAAAAGTTGTTTCAAAATTTTCAGGAAGATTTCGCTTCCAGGTGAATTTTGTGTCAGGAACAAAAGACTGCGCCGCACGGTAGCCGTCAACAGGCTCAATCGTGTGCTGCTCGGGGCTTCCTTTCATTGCATAAAAAGCACGAACTTCTGAACTTTTTGAAACATTTCCCTCGTCATCAACGTAATTTACAGCCCAGAACCATTTCCCATCAGCTAGATTTAATTCTTTTGGGTCAAAAGTAATATAATTTTCAGAAGTCTGCCTCTTTATTTTTGGCGAGGAAAGATTTGGATTGTCCGCAATTTTGATTGTGTATTTGGCTGCGTCATCCTCGTATTTCCACGAAAACGAAATTCCTTTTGCTGAAACTTCCGTGTTCACAATTCCGTTGTCAAGCGGAACAAGTACTTCTGGAACTGGAAGATTTCCCTTTTTTCTTACTGAAAAACTTTTTATTTCAGACGGAGATGAAAGGCCGATTTTATTTACTGTATAGTAAGGAGTTACTCGCCACCAATAAGTACCTTCCTTTAAAGTGGAAATTATTGCCGAAGTCAAGTTTTGCCTCTGGTCAAGCACAAGATTCTTCATTTTTTCGTCGGAGGCAATTTCAAGCCGGTAAGAAGTGGCATAAGGCGATTCCGTCCAAATCAGGCGGACAGCAGGAAGCTTTGTTCTGTAATTGAACTCGTATTCTGAGACAGGAACCAAAAGCTCTGGCAAAGGAGACTGAATCAGCTGGATTTTCCCGGTTTGAAAATCTTTTTCTTCCTCTTTTTGAAGCGCGGAAAGCTTCCAGTAATAAATTCCGGGTTTCAGGTAAAAAGCCGCGCCTGACTGTTTTTCAGAAAAAAATCTGTAGACAATGTCCTTAAAATTCCTGTCGGAAGAAATCAAAAGCAATGTGGAGATTTTCCCGGAATCAGAATTTTCTGTTTTCCATTTAAAGTCAACTTTTTTTGAGCCGTCAGAATGATAAAGGATTTTTGCGTTTTGAGATGGCTCAAGCATTTTCACAGCTGTTTCTTTAAAATCCCCGGTTTCCGCAAGAACAAGTGAATCGCCTTCTCCAACCGCAAACAATTTTTCTTCGCCTTTTTCATTTTTTTGAACGCTCGCGTTTCCGCTCATAACTTGCAGCGAAAGATTTTTTTGCTCGGAAGAATCATCAGATGAACTTTTTGCGCTCAAAGAAGAGCCTTTTTCAAGCCGCACAGAAATTCCATTTGAAGAAAGCGTCATTCCTTCTTGTGCATCAGAAGAATCCAGAACAGCAGAGCCGCCGGAAAGTTCCGCACGCAGAGCCTTGTCTTCCGAAAGAAAAACCTGCGCCATCGTGTTTTCAGACAAATCCATTATGTTTCCGTCCGAAAACCAGATTGTAGCCTCCGAAAAATTTGAAGTGTGGATTGTGTCTCCGTTGTATACCGGAGAATTCTGCCGCAGCCTGTCCCACACAACTCTATCCAAGAATTTACGCTGGGCTGTCTTGTATTTAAATGTTATTGTGGCAATCGGCTCTTCGTTCAGCTTTGTAAGCGCACGGAAAAAATTCTTATAGAATAAAAATGAATTTGCCGCCGCCCCAAGAACACAGACAAGAATCGCGGCGCAAAACGGAACAAAAAGGCTATTTTTTAATCTGGATTTTGTTTTCTTCTTCATTCAGATTCACCTTTTCAAAATCAGGAACAGGAATTCCCAAAAGCTCGCGCACTTGAGCCATCGTTTTCGGTCCGCTAGGTCCAACCGCCTTCAAGCAGTCCTCGTCTGGAACAAATCCAGAGTCTCCCTGCTGGAAAAATTTTTGTATGTCAAAGCCAGGCATATTCACAACGCCGTAAAAATGTTGCGCGCCTTTTCCTTTTACCTCAAATTCAACAGGAATCATCTCAACAACAATTTCATTCTCAAGATTTTCTTCCCTGATTGAAAAATTATTGCTCTTGTTTTTTATAAAATCATCTTTCAAAAGATTGTAAGTGTCCTCAGTGATAAGAATGTCAGTTCCGCAAGGCTTGTTCGAGCTTTCCGTTCTTGAAGCGAAATTCACCGCGTCGCCAATCGCCGTGTATTCCATCTTGTCTTCCGAGCCCATGATTCCGCAGGTTGCCCGCCCGGAATTAAGACCGCAGCCAATTCTGATATGCGGCTTGTATTTTGCCCTCGCCTCATTTTCGTGCGCTTTTGTAAATACCGCCGCATCCTTGTTGTATTTCATGAGCGCGTAGCGCATAGCGATTGTTCCGCGGATTGCGTTGAGCGCATCTTCTTTTTTGTGTGCCTCATGCTTTGCTAAAAGCCCGGCTTTTTCCGGCGCGGAATCCGGGAGTTTTTCAAAATCAAGGCTGTCCTCGCGCAGGATTCCCCACACCGCCATAATCGCATCGCCTTCAAATTTGTCTACGTTTCCGTGGCTAAGCGTAATGCAGTTCACCATGCGGCTCATATAGTCGTTCAAAAAGCCGATGATTTCGCGCGGCGAGTCGTTTTCAAAGCGATTTTTAAATCCGTCGCTAATTGCCGTAAAACCTCGTATGTCGCTAAAGAAAATCGTAATGTCCTTCAGGTGCGGGTCAAAGTCCAGCTCTTTCCGCGCAATGCTTTTTGCGACGCCCTTGTTTGTGAATTTCGCAAAAACGTCAAGAAATTCACGCTCGTCTTTTGTGCTCTGGTTCAAAACCCCGATTTCATCCTTTCGCTTTGTGCTAAGCTCGTTAAAAATCGGCGTGTCAAAGTTTCCGTTCTTGATTTCTTCCGCCGCTTCCGTAAGTTTTCGCAAATGGCGGGAAATTCCCTGCCGCGTAAAAACAAGAATTATTATTACAGACAGAAAAAACACAATTCCTGTAAGAAAAATATTGTTAGTCCTTGTTGTGCGCACGCCTTCCAGAACCGAATCAACAGGAACGGTCGTAAAAACCACAATGTCGCCGAACGAAAGTTTTTGGTAAGCCCCGAAATAGTCAGTTTTCTTATTGTTTTCATCAACAACAGAAAATGGAATCTGCCGGCTGTCCGCGTTGCTTTCGTTGTTCTGCCTCATCGCCACGACCAGCGGAAAATTCCTGTAGCTTTCGCCGAGCAGAACTTTTTCAGTGTCCGGGTGGCACAGAATTTCCGCAGAATCATTCAGGATAAACGTTGTGTTCACAGAATCAGTTCCAAGGATGTCCGACATATTCTCAATCGAAAAAGTAATTACGCAAGTCTGGTCAAGACCATTTTCCTTCCACGGAAAAAGTAGCGCCATAACAGGAATGTTGAAAAAAGGAGACGCGTTCAAGGCAATCGTTTCGCCCATACAGGAGCGGTTTATCTGCTGAGAGCTAGCTTTTATGAAATTTTCAAGGGCTGACACATCAATCTCATTCGAGATAAAAAAGCGGCTGTTTATTATGGAAGATTCTTTTGCAGACTTTCGGGAAACACCCTGAGAAGACTTAAAATCCTCGCCGGTCAAGATATTTATCGCGGCAATATCCTGGTTTCTTTCAAAGAAAAACGCCTCCGCCTGACGCGCCAGAGAAGCCGAACGCCCGCCGCCGACAACATTCAGCAAGTCCAAAAGCTGAAAAACATTCGAGCGGATTGTGGAAAGCTTGTCCTCCACAGTTCCTGCCGAACGCGAATTGATTGTAAGATTGTTGTTTTCGGCAGTAATCTGGACATCCTGCCCGATAAAATGGCTGTTAAGAAAAGTAACGCAGCCGAGCGAAACAAGAACGATTGCTCCGATAATTATCGCAAGCTTTACGCCGAGCGGAAATTTCACCTGCGCCTGTAAATTTGTTTTCTTTTTCCCCATAAAACTTTTCCAGTAATCAAAAGATAAAAGGATTCCTGAAATGCAGAAAACAAAAAATCTTGCTAAAAAACAGAACTCCTATGTATAATTTTAGAATAATTCGCAAGTTATGTAAATAACATGTAAATATCATATGGATAAAGAAGTTGGAATGAGAAACCTTTTTACAATCGACTTAAAAAATTACGACATAAACGGAACTAAGTTCGAGAGACCTTCGGCAAGGGCAATCATAATCAAAGAAGGAAAGCTCGCGATGATTCACAGCCTGAAATACGATTACTACAAATTTCCCGGCGGCGGAATCAAAAACGGAGAGGAAAAAGAAAGTGCCCTTGTACGCGAGGTTTTGGAAGAATCAGAACTTTGCGTCATAAAGGAGTCGATAAAGGAATTCGGAATGGTTCATCGAATCCAAAAAGGCGAAGTTGAAGACGTTTTTATTCAGGACAATTTTTACTATTTTTGCGACGTTGCAGACAAAATTCAAAAACAGAACCTTGACGACTACGAGGCGGACGAAAAATTCACGCTGGAATTTGTTGACGCAAAAAAGATTATCGAGACAAATGCCGCCTGTGCAAATCCAAAAGTTGACAAAATCATCTTGCAAAGGGAAAACCGGGTAACCCAAATGCTTGTGGAAGAAGGATTTTTAAGATGAACAAAGCCTGGGCAGAACTCAACAAGAAAATGCAACTTCAACTGAAAAAAGAAGCGACTTTTGCGGACGGAATTGAAACGCTTTTTGAGCTGCGCAACGAACTTATGCAGGTTGCGGACGGATTTTTCCGCGACTTGAGCCGCGAGGAGTTCTGCGCGATTCCTTTTTTGAACGCGGAATGCTACCATTCAAAAACAGTCGCATATTCGCTCTGGCACATTTTCAGGATTGAGGACATCGTAGAGAATACGCTGATTGCAGGCGGTGAACAGGTTTTCTTCCGCGGAAATTACAAGGAACGCACGAAAAGCCCGATTATCACGACCGGAAACGAACTTGTAAAACAACAGATTGCCGATTTTTCGCGCCAGATGAACCTTGCCGAACTTCAAAATTACATCCACGAAGTCAAAGCCCAAACTGAAAAAATTCTTTGCGCCCTTTCCTATTCCGACCTAAAGAAAAAAGTTTCCGCCGAACGCAAAAAAGAACTTGAATCTCTGAACGTTGTGAGCCCGGAAGAAAGCGCCGCTTGGCTGATTGACTACTGGTGTGGCAAGGATTTTCGAGGACTTGTTCAAATGCCATTTTCGCGCCACTGGATAATGCACATCGAGGCGGCTCTGCGGATTGTGGGAAAAGTGAGGAAATAAGAATTCAACGGGGGCAAAATGCACTTTTTTAAATTAATTCTTCTTATCGCGGCAATTTCATTTTTCTCATATTTTCTGACCACAACGATTGTTGACATCGTTCTGATGGGGCGGCTCAATTTTTGTTTCAGCGCAAAAGCAAAGGCAAAAGAATTTCTTATCACAAAGGCGAACCGGATTGATTTTCAGGACGGATTCAAATGTTCGGGATTTTCTTCCGCGTTTGTGATGCGGTACTGGAACATCAGCGCGGACGGAAATTCAGCCTACGAAAAAATGCCGAATAAAATGCGGGACGGCTACGTTTACCCGAAAGGAATCTTCAATTTTCTTTCTGAAAACGGATTCAAGGTAAAATACTGCCGCGGAAACCTGAACGCGCTAAAAAATGCGGTCGCTGCCGGAAATCCTGTAATCGTGATGATAAAAATCAGAACGGACAAAAACTGGCTGCATTACGTTCCGGTTGTCGGCTACGACGAGCAGAACATTTTCATCGCAGAATCGCTCGTCGAACTTTCAAACTGCAACGAGCCGCATTATAATAGAAGAATCCCGGCAAAAGAATTCAAGAGGCTTTGGAACACCGCAATGTCCAAAATGCCGCTGTATGGGAACACGTTTTTTACGGTGGAAAGATGATGGGCTATGCGGAAACGTCTCTTTCTTGAAGCTTATTTTTTACTAAAAAAAGTCAGAAAGCAAAGCCGTTTAGGCAAGAAAAATCCCCTCTCATATTAAAAAAACTTAATAACACAATTCCATCTCTAAAAAATCAACTTAAAAAAATTGACAACAAGCATGATTGTGCTATAATTTTTAAAGTATGTTGGATGAAATCGTTGTTTTTGCCCCTGCAAAGATAAATCTTGGACTTAAGGTTCTGCCTAAAAGACAAGATGGATTTCATGATTTGGAAAGTATATTTCAGACGGTTTCGCTTGCAGATAAACTGACTGTAACAAAATCATCTGGTTCTGGCTGCACAGTTTTTTGCGACAAGATGGAGCTTCCTGAAAACAATACGATTACAATGACATACAAGGCTTTTTATGATGTCCTTGGATATTCTGGAACAGCGGTGAACGTTGTCCTTGAAAAGCATATTCCTGCCGGTGGCGGACTGGGCGGTGGCTCTTCAGATGCCGCTTCGCTTATATGGGCTTTGGAAAAACTGAACAATGTCAGGCTTACTGAAAAGCAGCTTGATTCAATTGCTTCTTCTATTGGAAGCGATGTTTTTTTCTTTACCCACTGTGATTCTGCCGGAAGCTGCTGTGCTGTTGTCTCTGGACGTGGTGAATTTGTAAGGGTTATAAAAAAACGTCAGGATTTATACTTTGTCCTTGTATTTCCTGAAGTTCATAGCTCCACAAAGGAAGCTTATTCCCTTGTGGATAGACTTCTTGCCAATAGTAAAAAAATAGAGTATCCTAATTTCGGTGATTTGGAGAAAATGTATTTTTCGCCTGTTTCCGAATGGAAATTCAGAAATACTTTTACAGAGGCATTGAAGTTAAAATATCCTGAAATAGATTTTGCTCTGCAAAAAATAAGGGAAACAGATTCCCTTTACTCAGAGATGTCTGGTTCAGGCTCGACTGTTTTTGGCATTTATGCTTCATGGGAAGAAGCTAAAAAAGCTGCAAAAATACTTAATGATGAAGGCTTAAAATGTGTGGTTACGCAATAGTCTTTGCAGTGTTTTTTTGCAACAATAAGGAGAAAGGCTTATGCAAATCACAGAATTGCGCATTCGTAAAGTCGAAAACGAGGGAAAACTTCGTGCCTATGTTACAGTAACATTTGACAACTGCTTTGTTGTTCATAATGTTAAGATTATTGAAGGTCAGAACGGCCTTTTCATTGCAATGCCAAGCAGAAAAACTGCAAATGGCGAATATAAAGATGTTGCTCACCCAATTAGCCCGGAATTTAGGACGGACTTGCAAAACAAGATAATTAGTGAGTATAATGCTGGACATGTAGAAGCTGCTGGTTCAGAAGACTAGCCAGTTTTTTGCATATATTTTGGGACGTCGTCAAGGGGTAAGACAACGGCTTTTGGTGCCGTCATTCCACAGGTTCGAATCCTGTCGTCCCAGGAAAGGATTGCCTTTTTGGCAATCCTTTTTTATTTAACAGAATATTTTTCTAAGTCTGAAAAATCCAGGATTCGAAGCGCAGTGAGCGCCGACCGATACCTTGTTACGCTCCGTACGATAGCTTCGCTGTCTACCGAATTGACGCGCTTTTTCTGGTAGCTTATTCAATTTTTATGCTCAATTAATAAAACTCGAATTTAAGGCTATTTAACAAAACTCTATGTTTTCTGTAAAAAATTCTGTTGCCTAAACCGCGGACATACTTTATAGTTTTTGCATGGGGATTGTTTAATTTCTTTGGAGATTATATATGTCTGCACGCAATGATTTAACTCTTTTTAACGGTCCTTTTTCTTTTGATGATGAATTCGAGGATGATTTCAACGACAAATATTCTGATGAAACCTTGGATGACATGGACGAAGACTACGAAAGCTATGAAGAAGCTTTTGACGATGCAGACGATGACATCTACGAGCCTTATGATGATGTAGAGCCAGAGGACGGATACACAAATCCTTACAAATACGACGATGATTTTGGCGATGAGGAAGAATTCGACGACGAGGATGACGAAAGATAGTCTAATTCATCGCAGAAATTTCTTCTGGAAGATTTTCCATTGAAAAACTGAATGACTGACTTTTTTCCGGGAAAAGAACTTCCGCGATAAATCCATTCGCGGATTTCTTTACCCTTACTGAAGAATTTTCCTTGTTGAATTTTCCCATCAGCACAGCTTTTATCAACTCAGCTGCAATTTTTGTCTTTACAGAGCTGATTTGGCTGGATTTTTTTTCATTCTGCAAGTCATTCTTGTATTTTTCTCTGTTCAAAAGCAAAAGCTCAACTTCCGGGAACGGATTGTTCGGAAATTTTGCGTCGGCAATTTTTACCCATTCCCCATTGTTTTCCTGCAAAAGGCTTGCCTTTATCTGATTCTGGATAAAAAGACGGAGTTTTATTGTATCCGTCACATCAGTTTCCCATGTGATGTAGGAATTCTTGTTCTCAACATGAAAAACTATCTCTGGATGTGAGTTCCTGAAATTTTCAACCGCCTCCGGCACATCCGAAAGCGGCAATTTTTTTGCCTCAATGCGGCTCATATTCCTATGTTGAAGATGGCGGAAAATCTCTTTCCAAAAATCACTTTCAATATCTTTCTGAACATCCTGCATAAAAAAATCCTTAAAATGGCATATAAGTTGACTTGCTGCCCGGCAATGAATTTATCCACGCCCGGGAATTCTCATAGTCAAGCCGGGTCGTCAGAATCCACAGAATATTCTGCCGAAAAGGTAAAACCGGTGGATTCCCCTGCCCATCTGTAAAAATTATAAGCCCATTGTATTCTTTGTGTGAAGCAAAAAAATCAACCGCGCACTGGAAATTTGTTCCGCCGCGTCCCTGAATTTCCTTCAAGCTCATCTTTTTTTTGATTGAAACTGGCCTTGAAAATTTCAGCGTTGTGTCAAAAAAAATCACATCGATTTTTTCAATTATTCCAAGAAAAAATATGTTGTTTATGGCGTGGAAAAACCTGTTAAAACTTTCATCTGTAATCGAGCCTGAAACATCAACGGCAATCAGAACATTTGCCTTGCGCTGGTATCGGCTTCCCATTGCCTTAAACCCAAAGCGGCGGCTAGGCTTCATCCGGGTAAGATTTCTTGTTGCGGAAACAATGTTCTGCCTGAACTGCGAAAGAGCGCGTCGGTAATCCATTGAAAAATCAGCCTGAGACTGAATTTCACGCTTTAATCCACCGCCAAGTTCGCCCCAGCCCTGGTCAACCTCGACTTTCTGGATATTTTTCTGGATATTTTCCTGGGCTTCCTCATTTTCCTCCCACAAATCCGCGGCATCCGAAACAAAGGCAGTTTTTTCTGCAATAGAAGAATTTCCCGCGCTCTGCCCTTCCGAGGAAATATGCTTGACAAGAAATAAAATCCATTTGTACCAGTCCTCGAACGAAAGATTGTCACACGAATAAAAACGCCCTGTCTGGCGGTCAACATTCAGATTCCGCATAAAAAATTTTTCTTCTTCGGTGCCGGCCCATTCCTCGCCCAAAGGATTAACAAGTTCCTTGAACCGTCTTGTAAGACTTTTAAGGTACTCAACGCCTTCCAAGCGGACGTTTGCCTTGTAAAACTGATTTATTGTCAAATCGCTTGCAATAAGCAAAATATTCTTGTTTGCGTTGTATGGTTCTCGTTTATACGGATGCTGCAAAAGAATGCGGTAAATTTCTATCTTAAGGTATTCAGAAAGTTCATTGTCAGAGCAATTTTCCAAAAGCCCGGGATTGAATTCTATTCTAAGGCGGCCGGAACGCATGGGAACATTCATCTGCGAGTTCTCAAGAATCTGATGCGAACAAGCGGCAAGAAACAAAAGCGGCTCTGAATAAAACCATTCGTTCACAATATTTTTCAGGCGGTTTTCTATTTTCATCTGTTATTTTTCAAATGAGGACACAAGTTTTTTGTACAAACCAATGCAATGCGCGCCGATAAACGCCAAAGTCCGCGGATATTCACTTGCCGACCACAGGCTTGCAAAATATGAGACTGATTCCTTTGAAGTTTTTTCAAGATATTCAAAATAATTTATAAGGTTTCCAGAAACAACGGATGTTTTTTCCGGGGAATTTTCGATTTCAGAAGATTCTGATTCAATAAAATCAAACAGGGAGGAAGAAACCTGAGAAAGAAGCGGAACATTAAGTTTTTCAAGCTTAGATTCAGAAAGCTTAAAGTCGCCGCAAAGAATTTCATTTGCGGAAGGAATTACATTCTCATTTACAAAACGGAAAAAAAGCGAAGTTGCCTTGTTCCCTATAATCCCAGAGACAAGAACTTTGTGCAATTCGGTAAGCTCAGGAAAATCTTTTATTACAGAAGAAACGCGTTCCCAGCTTCGGCGGTCTGGTGTGCGCTCAAGGTTCTGAACTTCAACATTCTGGTCATTGCTGTCAAGATATTCAGGGTTTTCCTTTATAAAAGAGCAGATTCTTGTGTCAATCCCTACGTTTTCTGCCCATTTTAGCCAGTCTGCCACAGTCGGGGCAAATTCATAAATATTAAAGCGTGAGACAAGCGCAGGATCCAAATCTGTAAGCTGATATTCGCCGCCGTTATTGACTGCGCTTATAATCCGGCTGCCTTTTGGAAGCGTTTTTCCGGCAAGCTTTCGGTTCAACGCAAGATCCATAATTGTCTGAAGAACTTCAGGGCGCGCGCGGTTCAGCTCATCCAGAAATAGAACAATCGGTTTTTCATCAAGGGGAAACCAATACGGCAACATAAAATCTGTCTTGCCGGTTTTCTCATTTTTTTCAGGAAGTCCTATAAGGTCGCCAGGATCGCTCATCTGGCCAAGAAACAACGTCACAACCTTACAGCTTTTTTTGGAGTAATATTCCTCCAGAATCCGGCTTTTCCCGATTCCATGTTTTCCTACCAGCATAATATTCTGCTCCGCTGGAGTATTGTCAAGAATAAAATAAAGCTGCTGTGCGTTGATTGTCATAGGATTCCTGTTGATAAAAATTATTGGTTCAAAAATAAGAGGACGGGTGCTGTTCCACTCGTCTAAACTCGATGGGCATGATGTGCCATGGATGGCACGTCATGCCTCAAACACAAGAACTATTCTGTCGGGCGTTTTTTAAAACTCTTGCTCTCTTTTATCGCCTGGCCTTCACCTACCGATTGCTCCATCATAGCGCGGACTTTCAGTGGTAGTCCGAACAGAGTGATAAAGCCCTGAGCGTCTTTGTGGTTGTAAAGCTCACCAGTTGTGAAAGAAGCGATTGACTCGTTGTACAAGCTGAATTTTGAGCCAGAGCCAGCACCGCGGACTGCACCCTTTACAACTTTAACTTTAGCCCAGCCGGTTACAGTTTCTTCAGCCTTGTCCATAAAGGCAATGCAAGAATCCATAAGAGTTGTGAACCATTTTCCGTCATAAATAAGCTCTGCCATTTTAAGGGAAACATGCTGCTTAAAGTGATAAGTATCGCGGTCAAGACAGATGTGATCCATCATTCTGTGCGCAAAATAAAGAATTGCTCCACCTGGAGTCTCATAGACACCGCGGCTCTTCATTCCAACGCAACGGTTTTCACAGATGTCAACAAGACCAACACCGTTTCTTCCGCCGATTACGTTAAGTTCATTCAAAAGGTCAAGGGCATTCATCTTTTTACCGTTCAAGCCAACTGGAATTCCCTTTTCAAAATCGATTGTAACATATTCGCCATCGTTTGAAGCTTCTTCCGGAACAGTTGTATTTTTGAGCATATGCTTGTAGTTCGGCTCATTTTCTGTTTTTTCAAGTTCAAGACCTTCATGTGAAAGATGCCATACATTTTCATCACGCGAATAAGACTGATCTTTCTTCATTGGAACTTCAAGTCCGCGGTCTTCAAGGAATTTAATTTCTGCCTCTCGGCTGTCCATGTTCCATTTATCATCACGCCAAGCGGCAATAACTTTAATATCTGGAGCAAAAGCTTTGATTGCAAGCTCAAAACGAACCTGATCATTTCCTTTTCCAGTTGCACCGTGACAGATTGCAACAGCCTTTTCCTGACGAGCATATTCAACAAGAATTTTTCCAATAAGAGGACGTGCTGTAGAAGTTCCCAAAAGATATTCATCTTCATAAACAGCATTTGCCTTCAAAGCAGTCCAAACATATTCTTCAATATATTCCTGTTTTGCATCAACAACATAGCAGGCAGAAGCACCGGTTTTTAAAGCACGATTTTTAATCGTTTCCCAATCATCGCCCTGTCCAACATCAATGCAGACAGCAATTACATCATAGTCATAATTTTCTTTAAGCCAAGGAATGATAACAGTTGTATCAAGTCCACCAGAGTAAGCCAATATAACTTTGTCTTTTGCCATTTTATAGCCTCGTAAAAAATCGTTTTGTACAATTTACCACTTTGAAAATAATTTAACAATCGGAAGCAAGAAAAGAAGAATGTAAATCTTTTGAATTTGCGTCTTTTATCTTTTTTTCATAACAATTCCGGTCTGCGGATCTAGAAACTCATTTTGAAAGGCGTTTTTTATTGAAAAACATTCTGAAAATCCGTTTTTTTTGTAGATGTGCCGCGCGCCAAGCCAGTTTTCGTTTACTAAAAGCACTTCTTCTTTCAGATTTTTAACAGATTCTTCTATATAATTGAGTGCTGAACGGAAAAACTTTCCGCCAAGACCGCCGCCACGCAAGCCTGGCAAAATTGCAAACGAGGAAATGTACAGAACCGAGCCATCCGCGCAATGAGCCAAGGAAATATCGTGCCCGACAGAAAAAACTTCCTTAGATTCCGGTATTTTTTTCCAAAGCTCCGTGCAAAAATAACCGCAAATATTTTCGTTTTTTGCGTCAATTCCAGTTTTTTGACCTTCGTCTGCAACAGGAACAGAATCATCAATCAAAAGAATAAACCCCTGCGGAAAGACTTTTAATCTCTGCAGAAAAACCTGCCTTTCTTCCCGGACCTGCGGAATAAACGAGTTGTTTTCAATATCCATGATTGAGTCAATATCAAAAAGGTTTGCCGTGCGTATTTTCATATCCAGGATTTTTTAATCTGCAAAACCCTCGCCGGTGCACGGAGCCCTTTGCTCCGCCGGGTGAGCCACCTCAAAACCGCAGTTTGCCGCCTTGTTCAAATCCCTAAGCTCAGCTTTTCCTTCGATATAAAGTTCGTAGTCAATTCCGGCAGAGCCAGTTCCGCAGCCAACATCCCAGCCGTCGCCCAAAGACTCCTGAACAATTTTCTCGCGTTCTTCTCTTGTGGTGTCTTTTATCAAAATGCTTTTCATAGTCTTATATTACAAGAAATAACGGAAGTTCGGCAATGTCTAAAAAAAAACTGGCGATAACCAAAAATTACCGCCAGGCTAAAATAATTTTTATTTTTACAACTTCAATTCAACCTTGAACGTATTATCTTTTTCATAAAAGGTGAACAAATAAGATCCAGCAGTTTGAACAGTTATAGCAAAATTTGTATTTTTACCTTTTTCTGTAGAAGTCTGCACAGTTTCGCCTAAAGAAACTGTTTTTCCATCCGCATTTTCCTCTCCGCTTCCGTAAGACAAAGTCCAGTCGCAGTATTTGTCAAACTTGAACTGATAAGTTTTTGCCGCAAGTTCAACAGAAGCCGCAAAAGTTTCTTTTTCACAATCATACACCATTTCATGGTAGCCCCAGCTGTTCATATCTCCGCGCAGAAAAAGGCGGTTATCTGTAAAAAGCATTTCTTTTTGAGTGTCACCCAAATAGTAAACACGAGTTTCGTAAGGCGCAATGAATTCAACTTTCAAAGCACCATTATCGATTGAAAGATTTTTTTCATCATTAATTCCAACCAGAACGGAATAATTTCCGACATCAACAAGAGAAGAGCTTTCAAACCAGAATGGATAATCTCCATAATTTATTAAACTTTGCACGCATAGCAAGCTGTCTTTTCCATCAGAAATTGTGTAGGCGGCGACAGTGTTCAAAGAATTTTCTTTTACGTCAGAAGTGCAGCTTTTTAAAAATTGAACATCGCCATTTGCAAAAAGATTCGGATACGTCTTCCGCAAAGCCAAAAGCGCCTTGTTAAAGTTCAAAACCGACGACGGATTTGCCTTTTGCTTTTCAACTTCATTCCAGTCAATGTCCGTTCTATGCCGGATGTCGCCACTCCCGTAGGAAGTATTGTCTTTCATCCCGATTTCCTGACCGTAGTAGATAAAAGGAACTGCCGGACGCAAAAGAGA
>ERZ808267.375-NODE-375-length-14084-cov-2.826431_pt1 | contig 14084 bp, 12 predicted proteins | sample MGYA00521241_ERZ808267 | MGnify/ENA primary metagenome ERZ808267 (study PRJEB31516, sample SAMN03275592) | gut metagenome | biome: mammalia-associated habitat; material: feces | host: Papio cynocephalus | place: Kenya | collected 2012-07-19 ... | reverse complement strand
GAAAATTTTATGCTCACAATGTTCGCATAAATTTTCTAAGCTTTCAGAATGACATTGTCTTTTATTGCAATACACTAAAACTTAAATTGCTTGACCTCCAGACATCTTGCCATCTTGCCTTCTGACTTACATATCTAAAGCTATATCAAGGGTTGGAGCTTTGGCAACAATTGCACTTGATGAAATTATATCAACACCACATTCTGCAATCGCACGAACTGTCTCCAATCGAACATTTCCACTAGCCTCAACAATTGCGCGATGGTCAATCAATTTAACTGCCTCTTTCATTTCATCCAGTGACATATTATCAAGCATAATAATATCAACACCAAAAGGCAAAGCCTCTTTTATTTGGTCAATTGTATCACACTCAAGTTCAACCTTATGAGCGTGTGACAAATTCGCCTTAACCATTTTTACAGCATTTGTCACAGAACCTGCAACCTGAATGTGGTTATCTTTAATCATCGCACAATCAGAAAGATTAAATCTGTGCAATGCTCCACCACCAACTTTTACTGAATATTTTTCAAACGCTCTAAAGTTTGGAGTGGTTTTTCTTGTATCAACGATTTTGCAAGGCAAATCACCGATTGCTTGTTGATATTTGTGAGTTTCTGTCGCGATACCGCTCATTCTTTGAATATAATTTAGAGAAACTCTTTCACCAAGCAACAAATATTTTCCTGCACCATGAAGAGTTGCAAGTACATCACCTTTTTTTATTTTGTCCCCATCTTTAAAATGCAAATCAACTTGAACTTTGTCTGACAAAACCCTAAACACAGTCTTAAAAACTTCAAGACCGCAAATAATACCTTCGCAGCGAGAAACCAAAGATGCCGTAAAAATTTTATCTTCGCCTACAATACTTTCGGTTGTAACATCGCCAAATCCGATATCTTCCATCAAAGCAGATTTAACATGGTCTTCTACATAAAAATTACTTAGCAAAACTTACTTCTCCTTTTTCTTTCATTATCAAGCTGTGTTCACAATCCTCACTTGTTTCAAGGTAATCTGTACGGTAATGAGCACCTCTTGATTCCTTGCGGTTTAGTGCAGATTTTACAATCAAACTTGCGGTTATCAACATATTTCTAAATTCGTATTCATCTTTTGATTGGCATTTATAAGCGCGATGAAATTCTTTTCTCAATTGTTCAATATCAGCCAAAGCTTGTTTCAAGGATTTTTCATCACGATAAATTCCTACATTATCCCACATTGTATTTTGAAGTTTCGATTTCAAACTTGCGATATCCACTTTTGAAAAATCACATTTTTCATCATATTTTGAGATAATATTTTCAAATTTTTTATCATCAACATTTTCAAAAGATAAGTCTTTATTTTTTAGAAATTCAGATGCCTCATAAGCACAAACTACACATTCTAAAAGTGAATTACTTGCTAATCGGTTTGCCCCATGCAAACCGGTTGAAGAAACTTCACCAATTGCATAAAGCCCTTTTATCGAAGTTTCACCTTTCAAATTAGTTTTAACTCCGCCCATAAAATAGTGTGCTGCAGGCGCAACAGGGATTAAATCTTTTGAGATATCAATGTTTGATTCCATACATTTTTTACCGATTGTAGGGAATCTTTTTGCCAACTTTTCTTTTCCGATAACTGTTGCATCAAGATAAACATTTGGAACATTGCTATCGCGCATTTCACAATAATTTGCACGAGCAACGATATCACGCGGAGCAAGTTCTTTTTTCTCATGATATTTTGCCATATATTGATGTCCTGATTTGTCACAAAGTTTTGCACCTTCACCACGCACAGCCTCACTAATCAAGAATCTGTTATGATTAACCTTATCATCAATTGCTAAAGCTGTTGGGTGGAATTGAACAAACTCCATATCCTGCAAAACCGCACCGGCACGATAAGCTAGAGCAAAACCGTCTCCTGTCGCACCTGATGGGTTTGTTGTGTATTTGTAAAGTTGACCGATTCCGCCTGTTGCCAAAATTAAGCAATGAGAATTAATTGTTTCATATTCATCATCTTGAGAATGATAAACAATAACTCCGCCACACTCAGAATTATTCACCAACAAATCAACCGCATCGGTATTTTCATAAACTTTGATATTTTGGTTATTTTTTACGGCAGCACATAATGCAATTTCGATTTCTCGTCCTGTTGCATCTCCACCTGAATGTAAAATTCTGCGCACACTGTGAGCAGCCTCTTTGGTCAGTGTAAAGTTTCCGTTTTCGTCTCTATCAAATTCAACTCCGAACTTCAACAAATCGCGCACAACTTTATCCGAATTTTCACTGATAAATTTAATTGTGTTGATTTCGCTCAAACCTGCACCCGCTCTGATTGTATCTGTCACGTGAGATTCAACCGAGTCGTTTTTATTGTCTTTTAATACGGCAACCATACCACCTTGTGCGTAATAAGAATTACTTTCACCAAGTTGAGATTTTGTAATCAACAAAACTCCATCAGGTAAGTCTAATTGCTGTTCAATCTTTAATGCAGCGTACAAGCCTGCAATTCCGCTTCCGATTATAACCGCTGAAAATTTGGAGTATTTCATATATTTATTATCCTGTGTTTTGTATTTTCCTCATACTATAACAAACAGAGAAGTTTCGCCATAAAATTAAATATTAAAATTTTATAAATATAAATAAAAATAAAAAATATTATTTAATAACAAACATAAACCTCAATAATAATAGCCGTATTAAACCGCCACAAAACAGATACCGCCAATCAACCAAAACAATATAATAATAAAAAATAACCGTTAAGGAGTGAGAAATTATGATTAATTCAGCAATAAAATTACTGCTTGTAGAAGACCACAAACTTATGCGAGTAGGTTTGAAATCTCTGTTTGAAGAGCAAGACGGACTGGAAGTCACCTCAGAAGCTCAAAACGGACATGAGGCAATTGAAAAATTCAAAACCACTCACCCTGATGTAACCTTGATGGACATAGGTTTGCCTGATATGTCAGGAATTGAGGCAACAAAAAAGATTCTTGAACTCAACACCAATGCAAAAGTCATTATGCTGACATCTCACCTAAGTGAGCAAGAAGTTCTTGATGCACTACAAACAGGAGCTTGCGCCTATGTGATGAAAGATATTAATACAGACATTTTAAAAATGATTATCCAAACAATAAAAGAAGGCGCTATGTGGATTGACCCGCTTGCCGTACCGATTTTGAGAGACAAAAATTGTGGAATTGTTCCACAAAGGCAAATGTCACGTGCAATGTTTCGCGAACAACATTCAAACCTAACCCAAAGAGAATACGAAGTCTTAAAACTCGTTGTAGATGGAAAATCAAACAACGAAATCGCAGAAGCCCTAACGATTTCTGCCCACACGGCAAAAGCTCATGTTTGTAACATTATCCAAAAACTCGTAGTAGATGATAGAACTCAAGCCGCTGTTAAAGCGCTAAAAGAAGGACTTGTTTAAACATACGAAAAGGGAGCCTATAAAATAAGCTCCCTTATTGCAACAAGTGCAATCAAACTTTATGCGGCATTTTCTTGCCTAATCAGGCGCAAAACATTAGTCGCAACTGTAGACTGGATTTCTGTTTCCGAATCTTTCAGATATTCAAATGCCATAAATAAAAATCTGTTTTGTCATATCAACGACTGCGCATTTTATACTCCTTTTTATATCCCTTATATATATTATAAGATATCTTGAATAGTTTTTAAAGTCTAATACTTTAGAATTAATACATTGCTTAATAAATAATTCTAAAATTTTTCGTTTATAATTAGAAAAAAGGGTGAAAAATGGAAGATAACAAAAAAGAAAAAATCGCGGTTGTCGCACTATCAGGCGGAGTTGACAGTTCAGTTACAGCGTTTTTATTACAAAAAAAAGGGTATAAAGTAATCGGTTTGACAGGAAAAATGGTCAATACGCCTGCTGCTGACACAATTTGCAAAAATGCAAAAGATGTTGCTGATAAACTCGGCATTGAGCACCACGTTTTAGATGTAACAATAAATTTCCAGCAAAAAGTTATCGATTATTTTGAAAATTCCTACAAAAACGGCGAAACACCAAACCCTTGTATAGTATGTAATCAATTTATCAAATGGGGGGAACTTTTTGACTATGCAATAAATGAACTCCACGCAGATATTTTTGCAACTGGGCATTACGCTGACATTAGACAAGTTGATGGGGTATATAAGTTATACCCTGCAAAAGATGAACACAAAGACCAATTGTATTTTTTGTATCGACTTGGGCAAAAACAACTTTCTAAAACAGTTTTTCCGCTATATGAATACGAAAAATCACAAGTTAAACAAATGGCAATTGATTTTGACTTGCCGTCTAAATCCTCAAAAGAAAGTCAAGATATTTGCTTTATCCAAAAACCAAACACAACAAAAAAATATTTAATTGACAAGTTTGGCGAAATCAAAGGTGATTTTATTGAAATTCCGACAGGTAAAAAACTCGGAACGCACAAAGGGCACTATCTATACACAATCGGTCAAAGAAAAGGGATTGGTATTGCTGCCCCTTATCCGCTATACGTAATAAATATTGATGCCGAAAAAAATATTGTATACCTTGGCAAGCGCGAAGATGATTTCCGCACAAAACTTGTTATTGAGAATTTGAATTTTTCATACCCAATTGAAGAAAAAAGTTTTGGTGCTCTTGTCAAAATCCGTTACAACATGCCTGCCAAAAAGGCAAAAGTTCAGCTAATTGATGACAAGATTGAAATTGAGTTCTATGAACCTGTGAACTCAGTAACCCCAGGGCAAGCAGGGGTAATTTATGACCTCAATGACGGACATTTGATTGGCGGCGGCACAGTTTGTTGGTAGAGGGTTGGCTTTCCCTGACAATTGGATTACGAGAAAATAAAGTAGTGTGGGAAAAACGCAGCGTCCACACAACCACCGATTTAACATACAGGTCTATGTCATTCTGAATTTATTTCAGAATCTCTAATTAAATATTTTGGGCTTTTGTGAAATTTGTAATATTAGAGACCCTGAAACGAGTTCAGGGTGACCTGTATGCTTTTTAAAAACCAACATTGATAGATTCAAAATCTACGTTACTGCGCAACTTGATTTTTAATCCTTTCGGAATGACAATATATTATTTGCTATATTAGAGATTCCGAAACGAGTTCGGAATGACATAACCTGCCTAAATCACGCTTTCCGGTGGGTGAGCGATTTCGTATTCAACACGCTCTTTGATTGCCCCAATCGGCTCATAATACGGTGAAACCGTCATAATTTGAGCAGCAATATCAGGATAATAATAAATAAACCTCAATTCACTTGTTGTCAAAGGTTTTTGGGTATGAACGTTTGCATATCTGGCAAGTTCCAAAATGTTTCTTGCCTCATGTTCATCCTTAAATTCAAGTTCAAGGTTATTATATACGTTTCTGAACCCTTTAATACCACCGTATTCGCCTGTTGTAATCATTCTGCCTGTTTCAATAATTTCAGGCTCACCTCTGCCAAGCTCTTCAAAATCATACAACTCATAATTTCTTCTGTCTTTTAAAGCGCCATCAGCGTGGATTCCTGATTCGTGCGCAAACGCATTATCTCCGACTGCAGGTTGGTTTATCGGAATATTTACACCAAAAGCGTAAGCAGTATATTTCGCCAAATGCCAAGCCCTATCAAGCTTGATATTTTCATCAATTTTATATTTACCTTTAAATCCTGCTGATTTCAAACAAGCCAACAAACAAGAAACCAAATCTGCATTTCCTGCTCTTTCGCCCATTCCGTTAATTGCAGTATTGATATACGCATCAACACCTGCATCAATTGCAGCTCTTGCACCCATCACAGAACAAGCGGTAGCCATTCCTAAATCATTATGGAAGTGCATTTCTATCGGCATATTTGTCGCTTTCGCAATTTTATAAATCCTGTCATAAGTTGTTTTAGGGTCTTCAAAACCCAAAGTATCACAATATCTGAATCTGTGCGCACCTGATTTTTTAGCCTCAGTCGCATATTTAATCAAGAAATCAATATCACTTCTTGATGCATCCTCAGCATTAACACCGATAATTTTAGCCCCTTTATCTGTCGCACATTCAACAGCCTCTTTAGTCATTTTTATAATATCATCAGGAGTTTTTTTACCTTGGTATTTACCTGTAATCATTTGTTCTGAAGTTGATTGGGACAAGTTGACATACCTTAATTCAGGAACATTTTTGAATGAAGACTCGACATCAGATGCGATACCGCGCATCCAGCCTGAAAGTTTAGTTTTCCTGATTGCTCCGCGTCTTACCAGTTCCAAATTGCCGTTCAAATAATTCAATTCGTGCTGAGTTGTAGGGAATCCAAATTCTGACTGAGTTATTCCCATATCATCTAGCATAAGGTTTATGATAGTTTTTTCTAACTTTGCCAACCCTAATCGTGATGTTTGAACACCGTCTCTGTTTGTTACATCTACAAAATAAATTCTGTTTTCACTCATATCTCTATCCTCATTCAATATAAATACCATTATACACAAAATTATGTTAATTCACTTGCTTTTTTATATAAAATTAATTAAAATAAATGATAAAGAGCTGTTTTATGAATATGAAGAACGATACAACAATTTTAGATAAAAAAATTAACAAAGAAGTTAAAGGCGGAAATGTAAAATCTGCAATTGAATTATGCCAAATAGGTTTACAAAAAGACCCAACAAACGCAAATCTACACTTGCGTTTAGGAGATTTGTATTTGGCTTGGCACTTGGATATTTATTCATCTTGCCAATATATTGATGAAGCTATCACAGAATACCAAATCGCATTAGAATCATTTATTGATTCTGCCGAAATTTATTTCAAAATCGGTATGGCACAATTTTATAAAGGCGATTTAGATAAAGCCATCAACTACTTTGACAATGCGGTTTCTAAAGACCCTAAATATGCAAAAGCATACTATATGTTAGCAGAAACTTACACTAAAAAAGCCAGATTTTTAGATGCCGAAATCAATGCCAAAAAAGCTATCCAATATGCGCCATTGTCAAGTTCGCGCGCACATTACCTATTGCATAATTTATACAAAGTTTCATCATTTCGAGTATTCAAAAATAAAATCAAATCAGCTTACGAATATTTTATGTCAGCAGTGACATTACCTTTTGACAAAGACGGAATCAAAAAAGTCAAAGAATCTTTGACATATATCAAATTCTTGCCAATTCTTTTCAAAGGGTATGTGCAAGTTCAAACAAAAGGACTTGATGAGGCACTTGACATTTATATTGATGCAATAGACAAAGCTCCGGGGTTTGTTCCATTATATTGCTTGCTTGGTGATATTTATTCATCCCTTGGACAATTTGAAAACGCTATCACAGAATACAAAATGGCAATTTGGTTGGACAACTTGAACATCCCTGCCTATAGACATCTTTGCAAAGCTTATGAAGATTTGGGGGACTATGACAATGCCATAGATGTTTACAAAAAACTTATCCAAATTATGCCAAACATGCCTGAATTTCATTCAAACTTGGCAAACATTTTATATGTAAAAGGAGACGTTGACGGCGCTGTATCTCATTTCCAAACAGCAGTAACCCTGAACCCAAGCAAAGAATGGACAAGTGTTGTAAACCAAACTTTAGGTTTCGTATTCCAAGAAGCTAAACAAGATTTAGATGCTGCAATCACTTCTTATCAAAGCGCATATCTTCTAACACCTGAAGATATTGATATTTATATCAATTTGGGCAGCGCATTTTATGATAAAGAAGATTATGACAACGCTCTTGCAGTTTATCGCAATGCACTTGACCTTGACCCCCAAAATGCAAAAATCCACTGTAATTTAGGATTCTTATACTGGGGCAAAGGCGACACGGACGAGGCAATAAGAGAATACGAACTAGCAATCGAATTTGACAAAAACTATGATATTGCGTACAACAACCTTGGCGTAATTTATCTTGATGATTTGGGCAGAGTTCAAAAAGCGATTGAAATGTTCAAAAAATCAGTTGAATGTAACCCAAATTACGCACTTGCTCATTTCAACTTGGCTCGTTCAATCGCAATCACGGGCGATAAAATTGAGGCGGCAAAATTATACCAAATCGCGCAAGATGTAAACAAAATTACAAACGAAATCGACCCTCAAGATATCACCGACAAAATCAATGCCTTATTTGATTAATGGGAGTTAGAGAGATGGAAATTGATATTACAAATCTAAAATCTGCACTTCAAACTCTACAAGCAAGTATGAAAACCCTTGAGGAAAACAAATCTTGTGATTTTGTTGATATGCTTGAAGATTCTTGTATCAAAAGATTTGAATACACTCTTGAAATTACTAGAAAAACAATGAAAAGAGTGCTAAAAAAACTTTATGGAAAATCTGAAGAAGAATTGACAGTAAATAACACTTTCCGCCTAATGCAAGGTTATAAACTTATTCCGCAGTGGGAAAACTGGAAAGAATACTACGAAAAAAGAAACAACACTGCTCATGAATACAACTTAGAAAAATCAAGAGCATTAATTGAAATTATCCCCAGATTTATTACTGATACAAATACATTAATTAGAAATATTGAAGGAAAACTTAAAAATGATTCCTGGAATAACTGATAAAGAATTTGAAATAATAAAAAACATTTTAAATACGATGGAGAATTTTATGCCTATGGTTCGCGTGTCAAAGGTGATTTTTCTGACCTTTCTGATTTGGATATATTAGTAAAATCCGAAAATTACGAACAAATTATTTCTAATTTAAAATACGAATTTGACCAAAGCTTGCTCCCATATATCGTAAATTTTGCAGATTTCCATTCAATGGATAACCATTTTTATAATTTGATTAAAGATTCACTTGTTAGGATAAAATAACAGACAACTTCGTTCCCTTGGCAAAAGGAACATGTCATTCCGAACGCGTATCGGAATCTCTAATATAGCAAATAGGACATTGTCATTCTGAAAGGATTAAAAATCAAGTTGCGCAAGCAACGTAGATTTTATCCTATTCAGAATCTATCAATGTTGATTTTTGTGTCGGCTTTGTAAAGCCGACCTACAACTAGACAAACCCTCACCCTTGCCCTCTCCCTCGGAGAGGGTACATATCATTCCGAAATAAATTCAGAATGACAAGTCCTTTTTTGTTTATACTTTTACACCAAGCTATCATCATCGTTTGCGCCTTCTACAAGAGACAAATCAATCGGCAAAGAAAAACCAAATGTTGAACCATGATTTGGTACGGAATTAACAAAAACATTTCCGTGGTGATGTTTTTCTATCGTAGTTTTAACTAAGTGAAGCCCCAGTCCTGTGCCCTTCACGCTATGTGTCTTATTTTCAACTCTATAAAATCTTTCAAAAACTTTCTTTTGAAATTCCGGTGCAATTCCAATACCTTCATCGCGGACAGTCACCGTAACTTGATTTTTTTCAGGTTCTTTGAACAATTTCACGGTAATTGTAGAATCTTGCGGAGCATATTTTATCGCATTAGACAGATAATTTGTCAATGCACGAGCAATTGAGTCATAATTGAACATCAACAACGGAATATTGTCCTCTTTTTCGACTTCAATTTTCAAATTATGTTCCTTCAACAATACTTGAACCTGATTTACGCAAGCATCGACAAGTTGAGAAATATCATTTTCAGATTTTTCAATTTTCGCATTTGAATCCAATCTTGAAAAATCCAAAATATCATTAACCATACTGTTTAAACGGATGATTTCAGTATTAATAGTTCCGATAAATTCCTTTTGAGTGTCATAGTCAAATTCGTTGCCATAATTGTACAAAGTATCAATATAACTTCTCAACACAGTGACAGGAGTTCTTAATTCGTGAGAAACATTTGAAATAAATTGAGATTTCATTTGGTCCATCTCGATTTCACGAGTGACATCAATCAATACAATGATATAGCCAACGTAATCGTGATTATTTTGAGTGAACATCGGAGAAATTATAGATTTCAAAATTCGACCATCAATTGTGATATTAAATGTAATCGGTTTTGAAGATTTTTCTTCAAGCGAAAGTTTTTTATACTCATCAATTTTTTCACTGAAACAATATTCTCCTTCAGTATCAACATAATTTTGAATATTTGTATTTAATAATTGGTCACCTTCAAGTTCTAGCAACTCTTTTGCATGGTTGTTTATTAATGTAACTTTATCATTGTTATCACAAACAACAACGCCGTTTGCAATACTCATCAACACTGCCTCAAGCTTGTTGCGCTCCAGTGTCAATTGTTCAATATTTTGTTCTTCATAAACATTCAACCTTGCAGACATGTTATTAAACGCATCAAAAAGTTCTTTAACCTCATCACTGACGTCTTTGCCTTCAATTTTGTACCCAAATTCGCCTGATGAAATTTTTTGAACACCATCATGCAAAATTCTAAGTTCGCGCGTAATCAAATAGGTATTTATCAATACAACAAACGCAAAAACTAACCAAACAATTACAAAAACAAACAAAATAGATGCTCTTGTTGTTGATGAAACTTTTCCGACAATTGAACCTGACAGTCCGACAGTTACAGAACCGATATTTGCACCGGTTACCACATTTACCATCGGTGAAGAAACAGATAGACTAGGTTTTTTAGAAGAATTAGCCTTAGAATTTTCTGCACGATAAACCATATTTCCAGCAGCATCACGAAATTCAATAAAAATAATATCGTGGTGCGATTTCAAAATAGAATCAGAGTGAGTTTTCAAAATACTATATGCCTCTTTTTGAGGAACATTTTTGGTAATTTCGACACTCTCAATTGCAAGAATTTTTGAAATTACTTGCCCAAAATTTTGGTAGCTGTCATTCAGATTTTTTTGAATATTAACAGTCGCAAAAACCGCAATTGCCATAATTAGCAAGGTACTCAGAACAAGTCCGAAAATAATTAAACGATTTTGCGTTGTTAAACTTATTTTTTGTCTCTCACTCATAGGTTTATTATAACACATGAAAACTTTATTCCAAAATAAAAATTTATCACTTGACAAAGTGTTAGGTTTACCTTACAATCATTTTTGTAAAAACAAGAGGTTATTATGTGCGCAAAAACACAGAATTTATCATCAGGTTTAGAAGATTATTTAGAGGTAATTTATGTTGCATCATTGAATGATGTTCAACTAAAAGGTGCTGAACTTGCCAGAAAATTGAATATTTCAAGAGCATCTGTATCAGAGGCTTTGGCAAAACTTGTTTCAAAAGAGCTTATCAAATACAACAGTTACGAAACAATTTCACTGACGTCAAAAGGACTTGAAGAAGCAAAAAATGTTTATAACAAACATCATATTTTGAAAGATTTTTTTGAAAAAGTTTTAAATATTACTGCAAGCGAAGCAGGTGAAAATGCTTGTAAAATCGAGCATATCATCTCTCAAAATATCTTGAATGAAATGATAAATTTTACAAAATTTTGCACTAACCATCAAGAAATATTAGATATGTACAAGAAGGAAACCCAAAACTAATGTCAACAATTTCAGCAATCGGAAAATATTTAGACCAACCATTACTGACAGCAAAAATAAACAAAAACGTACCCCTTGCCCTAACAGTTGGTTCGACTGCAGTTTTAATCAAAGAAATTGAAAATGCACCAAAAGAAAAGAAGAAAAAAGTCGGACTCAGAACCGCAATTATCCTTGCTACAACAGCGATTTCTGCGGTAAAAGCTCCAAAAATTGCAGCATTTTTGACAGGACGACAAAATTCTAAAACAGTTAAAGAAATCAAATCAGCAAACACTCAGCTTATTGATGAATACTTAAAAACCCACAAAGTTGGCGAAAATTTTGAAAAACTTTTAAACAAAGCAAAAACCAAGATTTTATCATTAAAAGAAACTCACGAACTTTTCAACGTAAAAGAACACAGCGAACTTGCCAATAAACTAATTCCGCCTCCTGAAAATATTCAGGCAAAAGATATTTTTAAAGAAATCGGATGGCTTTCAATATATGGCGCTGTTCCTGTCGCAGGCGGAATTGCAGGCGGAGTTGTTGCAGATAAACTTACCGAAAAAAATTGGAAAGATAAAGTTCCAAATAAAATCAAAGAAGGAATTTATCAATACTTGGCAAATATCTTTATGTGCAATATCGGCGCTGGTGTTGCCCTTGGGATTTTAGAAAAAATGAATATCAAATCAAAAGGCGCAAGATGCGTTGGTATGGTGAGCGGAATCCTTTTGACAGGCGTAATCGGCGGAAGTGCAATTGCCAACTTCATCGGTAACAAATTTATTAATCCACTCATCTCAAAAGATAAAAAGAAAGATATCAGAACCCCTGAATTGATTGACTTGGGACTACATACTGATGATATTGCAACAGTATCATTGTTGTCAGGCTTGAAATGGATAGAACCATCACTACCGCTTTTGTATTCGGTTTCCGGGTATAGAGCAGGAATCGGCTATAGAAACAGCGACAAACACCATTCTACTGATACCAAAAAACAAGCTCATTTTTTACACAAAGAGTGTTAGGTTACTCTAACACTTCACCTTATTTTACAGCCCCACAACTGTACACTAAAAAGAGGCGGACACCCACCTCTTTTTCATTATTGGTTGCAATTTGACCTGAAATAGGTTAAAAATTTGCTATAAAAAACTTAAAGGGCGGTTTTCTTTAATTGAGCCTATCCTTTAAGTTTTCTATTTATAGTATTGATTATTTTTTAAGATTGTCAATATGTTTCAAAAATAAAAACCTGTGCTATAATAGATATATAAAAATTTCCCCTGCGGGCATAGTTCAGTGGTAGAATGTCTCCTTCCCAAGGAGAAGATCGCGAGTTCGAGTCTCGTTGCCCGCTCCATTAAAAAAGGAAAGGTCTCTATATGCAGTGTCCAAAATGTAACGTAAAAATGAACTACAATATATCTATAACGGAATTTAACGATATAAATAAGACAAAATTAAAAAAATTTTAAGAAAATTATGAAAAAACTTTTTGCAATTATATTTGTATCTTTATTATTAACTAGCAGTGCATTTGCTGGTAGCACATACAACCAATATGGTAGTAAAACAGGTTCATATAGAACAAACGGTTCTACCACTACAACTTATGATAGATACGGTTCACGCACAGGTTCTTACAAAACCAATGTCAATATGACAACAAAATATGACCAGTACGGTTCAAGACAAGGAACAATCAAAAAGACAACATCTGGCTACACCACATACGATAAATATGGCTCTAAAACAGGTAGCTACAAAACAAATCCCAACGGCACAACTGTAAATAAAGTGCAAGTGTGAGATAGATATATAATCGCTAAGACTATGATATAAAGCCCTTTATGCCAATTTTAATAAAATGAGATGCACTTGCACTAACTGAACTTTATCTGCACTCTCTTATGCGATATTTGCACTAAAAATATATTAATATCAAAATTAAATTCAGAAGATTAACAATATATTGGCATTTTAGCCATGTATATTTAATGCAAACGAAAAATTCTCTCATAGTTTGAGATGCACTAAATTAGCTCTGAGATTGGGATAAAGACACTTGACATCTTACAAAATAAGAGCAATTAATATCATTGTAAAAAATCTTAAACAAGGTTTAAAATGGTTTTTAAATGAATATTTTTTTTGAAATCGTTTATAAATATTTGGAGTAAATATAAAAAAGATCTTTTTAATATCGTTAATATTGTGCATAACTGCAAGTTATTACTTTTGTTCAACTGTTAATTCTTATGACAGTTATGGTAGAAAAACAAGATGTTATAGAATTGACTCAAGAGGTAGAATGACCAAATCTGATTCATTTTCCAGAAAATCAGTAATATAGATATAATCAAAACTATAAAATTGTAATAAAAATTTAATACACAAGATTTTACATACATTTTGAAAAGTGTTTATAATGATTAAATTATAAAACCTTAAGATTTCTATTACATCAAAATGAATTTAATTGGGCGACTAAAATAATTACAATATAATCAATAAAGGAAAGAGTAACATTACGACACATCTCGACTTTATTT
>ERZ808267.374-NODE-374-length-14121-cov-2.950519_pt1 | contig 14121 bp, 9 predicted proteins | sample MGYA00521241_ERZ808267 | MGnify/ENA primary metagenome ERZ808267 (study PRJEB31516, sample SAMN03275592) | gut metagenome | biome: mammalia-associated habitat; material: feces | host: Papio cynocephalus | place: Kenya | collected 2012-07-19 ... | reverse complement strand
CGTTTTCGTGAAGGCTGGTTTGGAAATATGTCTCTTGAGAAACTCGATGTATCTTCTTGCCTCGGCAGGTTATGAACATGGCTTAACATGGTCTTACAAGTCAGATGAGAATCCTTTCTACTCTGACACTGTGTTCCCTTATGTTTATAACGCACAATATGGTAAGGACGTGGCATTCAGACCTTTCGCTGATTGTGTGTCATTCAAGAGAAAGTGTGTATGGTTGAATTTTGGTTTAATGTTGAAATTGTAGTGTATGGTACGAAAATTTAAATGCAAAAGTTGCAACAGGGTTTATGAAGCTGATGAGATGAGCCCTAATTGTGTTTATTGCGGATCTGATAATGTGACTCCCTACAAGCCGATGTCTCCAGTAATAAAGATCGCTGCGATCTCCGTGGCTGGCCTTGTAGTCGGATTTGTCTGTGTTAAAGTTGTCTCTTTAGCACTGAATTTTAAAGGGCATTCAGAATCGATTGCTCCAGCTAATGAGCAAACACTTCCTTCTTCATCCGGTGTAGCCAATCTTCCTACCAATTCTACTCCGAAAGAGGATTCAAATGTTGGTAATGGTGAAGCTTTGATGGAGATCAGCTCAGGAAAGCCGATCATAGCTTCAGTTAAGGAACCTGTGTATTCCAATGGAGCATATTCATTAGAAGTCACTGCTTCGGCTGATAGCGGAGATGATTTAGTTTATTACCTTTACGCCTCAGGAAAAGTTGATCCTGTGGCATATTCATCCAATGGCAAATTCAAGAACATCCCTCCAGCTGAGGATGAAACGGGTGTTTATACTCTTGAGGTTAAGAATAGCCGTACCGGGGAGAGTACTTCCAAACCGATTCCTGGCTTTGTGAAGCAAGTTGAAAAGACAGTCACAGTAAAGAAGCTCTCTGCTGGTGATCTTCAGAATATGTTCAATTCGGGATCTGTACCTTCTAGCGCTAAACCTTGTTTTGCGCGTGGCTACAAGATTGTCTGCTCCGGTTTGGCGGAGGATGAATCCGCACCAGACAGGTATGAAGAGATTCTCAATCGACTGATCGCTTCATGGTCTAGTGTTGTTGTCACGAGTCTAAGCTATAATGACAAAAACCAGATCACATCCATTCATATTAAAGTAGTGTATTGATGTTTAGGAAGTTATTGATTTCATTTTCCATCATGATGACGATGCTGCCATTTTCTTTTGCACAGAATGATGCAGCATCGGAAGAGTTACGTTTCTTGTATATCACAAACACCATTGACACTCCGACCGCATCTCTGACAAAACATTTGAAGCAGGTCTATAAAGATGGCATTAACTATGGCTATCCGACCATCTTCTACTTGTCCAACATGAACAATTCCATTGTCGCCACCGTTGGTTTGGGGCAGGACGACTCCAAGGCTTTCGGTCAAATCATCAACATTCTCCAGACGAGCACCTACAATAACATAGATGCAAATCAAGACCTTGTCAATTTAATGGACATTTTCAATGCGGTTGATTTCATGGACGAGAATGGCAAGTTTAAGTATCAGTCTATGGTTTGGGATTTCTTTATCAATCAATCTTTTTGGAATCTTGGCTACAACGACAAGATAATTGGTGGTATTTGCTATATTCTTGGAGTAGAGGACATTCCAGATGGCTATTTTCGTATGAGAATCCAGTATTCAGGAGCAGGTGATTTGTCTTATGACATCCGCAAACCCTTGGGATCGAGGTTGGATTGCTCAAAAATCAGTAATTTTGACTTAATCAAATTTGAATAATGAAACGTGTCTTTTCATCATTTCTGTTAGCATTATTTGTAAATTGTTCGTTGGCTTTTTCCGCTCAACTCCCTTCTAAATGTTCTGTTTATAAGCCTCAGGAACTTTTGTCTGAGGTCTTGAAGGAAAGTGCAGCCAACAAGCTTATGAGTTCGGGTACGTTTGGACAGAAATCCAAACCATCTAAGATGATGTATTGGGATGTGTTCAGTGACAGAGATGACAACATAACTTACGCAGACGCTGATGGTAAAACTCCTTTTGGCAAACTTGATTTTAATGATAAAGTCAGGATTGCCAAGATTTCTGGCCAGTATGCTATGGTCTTCACAGAACCGAATGAGACTGTGAATTATCCAGAGATTTCCGGCTCCGCTGTGTTCAAAGGGTGGATTCCGATGAGCAATCTATTGTTATGGAGCTCGTGCCTTGCTAATGATAGAGGGATTTATTTCAAAGCTCTGCTCTGTGTCAATGCCGATCAGAGAGATGCAAAAACCTTCGGTGTGGGGTATCGTAGTCCTAATGACAAATCAAAAACCGTCCGTTTGTCAACTGACATGCAGTTCTACTATGTGATGAAAAGGGGAACTGATGGAATGGTTCTTTTGGCCACCCAGCATAAGATTGATGGATTAAAGGGACTTATTTCCAACAAACTACTTAAGGCATGGGTGCCTAATGAGTCCTATGTACCTTGGAATCAGCGTTCTTGTATTGAACCGACTTGGGAACATGAAGATGTGGAGTATTTTGCGTCTCGTGGCATTTCCTCAAAAATCTATGATTCTAAGGAACTTACTGGTGATGTGGCCAGCTTGGTTCCATTCCGCAAGAGCACTGAACCTTACGAGCAGTATCAATATCGTATGGCACCGGAAGCTTTGCGTTTCCCGATTTTGGACGGTACGACAGCCGATGAATATGAATGCTCCTCGTTCACTAGTTCCGGTGGTTCGGCAAACGTTTCGACCAAACAGCAGGAGGCCGTAAAGCTAGAGCAGAGGAAAAAGCAGGAGTTGGAGAAACTTCTTCACTTAAACCTTGCCATTGTCATTGATGGAACATCCTCAATGGATCCGTACTTCCCAGCTGTTGAGAAGGCAATCAAGGATGGTTGCGCATTCTTTGACAAAAACAAGTTCAAGATTAAAGTTGGAGTTTTGATTTACAGAGATTATGCTGATGGAACTCAGGGACTTACGGAGATCTGCAATCTTACAAGCCCTAATGATCCGGCATTGTTCTCCTTCCTCTCATCCGGTGGAAACTATGGAATTAAGAGCTCAGCGAATGATAGGTCGTTTACTGAGGCTTTGTACTACGGAATCAATGAAGCGTTGGACAAGTTCCACTTCGACAAGGATCAAAGCAACCTGATGCTTGTGGTAGGGGACTGTGGCAATGCTTTGGAAGACCCTAAAGGACCGACCGCAGATCAAATTGTCAGCAAATTGGTCGCTAAAAACGTCAACCTCTTTGGTTTCCAAGTCCGTAATCTAAACCAAGAGGCGTGGAATCTCTACAATAGGCAACTTCTTCAAATCATGAAAAAGAGCCTTCAGAAAAAATACGAGATATTCCAGCAGTCTGATGATTTGCTGAAGAAATCGACAATTCGTTTGAGCGATGGCGTCCGAGCTAAGACGACTTCTGACGGACAAAGATTCAGCAATATTAGTATTAAGGATTCCGATCAGAAATATTTTGGTGAGCACAAGTATGCGACCGCAGGAACCGAGATTTCGGCTCAAGTTTTGGCTGACCTCATGAAAGAATCCATTGGTGGATACGCGAAAAGTGTTCAGTCTCAGTTGGATCTTCTTGTCAATTCTGACGTGAACGATCTCTCTGATGAAGTCCTGAATGATTTCGAAGGCAGCGATGATGTTCTAAAGGCAGCTACTGTCAATGTCAATAAGGCTTGGTTGCGCAAGAGGTTAGGAAGCGCGATGCCAAAAGGTTCCTCCCAGCTTATCACATTCAGGGGATGGACAGCCAAGAAGGATGAAAGCGGACGTGATTTTTACAAACCGGTGTTGTTCATTTCATCCGAGGAATATGATGAACTGATGATGCGCCTTAAGCCTGTTGATGACGTGGCCAGACAATCTACTTCTGACAACAGGCAACCTTACGTGAATGCCCTTAAGGCCTTGCTGAAGAGTATGATTCCAGGCATAACAAATGAAGAGATGGAGCGTAAAGGCATTGCAGATGTGATGAACATGATCGCTGGTCTTAATGAGTCTTCTGATGCTTTGAAGGGTAGGACACTCTTGGAAATCTCCGATGAGGCTGCTGTCAAACCTACTGAATACCGTAGAATGGTCATGGATTTTGACAGAAAGTACAAGAATCTAGATTTCATAAAGAACAACCCTTATAAGTACGTTAGGGAGTTTAATGGTGTCAAATACTATTGGATTCCGATTGAGAATCTTCCGTAAGGAGAGAGGAATATGGACAAACTGTTTGAAATACATAGTCTAAGGTGTTCTTATGCGAAACCTTACCGTGAAGGAACGTCCAAAACAGTCCTTCATATTAATGACTTGCTTCTACCAAGAGGGAAGAAGGTCTTCATTGTAGGGGAGTCGGGAATAGGCAAGAGTACAATTCTGGAAGTGCTGGGCATGATGAACAACACTATTGTTCCGGACAAAGAAACTAAGTTCCTTTTTTACCAGTCAGACGGCTTACCTGTCGATTTGATCGCCATGTGGGAACGGAACAAGGATGAGGAGTTGTCTGATTTCAGACGAAGGAACTTCAATTTCATTTTCCAGAGTACTAATCTGATGCGTAATTTCACGGCTTACGAGAACATTGCGATAACTAGGATGATTCAAGGCTACACCCAGTTTTCTTCTTTCCGCAGAGTTGACAAGGTACTTTCGGACCTTGGACTTGAGCATGTCGATGAGAAGAGAATGGCTCAGGAATTGTCTGGCGGTCAACAGCAAAGGCTTGCTTTTGCAAGGGCCATCCTGCCCGATTTTACCGTTTTGTTTGGTGATGAGCCGACCGGGAATCTTGACAGTGACAATGCCGTGAGAGCGATGTCGCTGCTCTCAGCGAAGCTTAATGAGCTTCAGAATAGTTCCGCAGTGATTGTCTCCCATGACATGCACCTTGCTGTCTCTTTTGCTGACATAATCATTAAAATCCGGAAAAAGGAACACGAGCGTGGGTCGGATTCTGATGAAACTACTTACTATGGTTTGATTGACGACAAGAGCGTCTTTGTCCCATCTTCGGACAGGAGTGACTGGTCAAATGGCGAGGAGCACTATTCAAGTGATGAATTTGAGAAATATCTGAAAAGGGTTTAATATGTCGTTGCTGAAATATTTGTCGGAAGATTTTTTTAAGTTGTTTGTCAAGAGGGAAGGTAAGGTCGTTCTTGGGAAACGACTTTCCAATCTGTGGCTTTTGGTTTGTGTGCTGACTCTTACTTTTTTAGCAATAGCGTTTAGTAATGCGAGCCTAGATTATCTTTCCTATAAGATGAATGACCCCTTCATCAATTGGGTGGATATCCAGAATGACTATGGTGAAGGTAACATTGACGGACTGCTGGATGGTTTGTCGGACACGACTATGCAACGGGACTTTCATTTCGTTACATATCAGGTAGATTACACCAACCATTACATGTTTTTCGGGAAGGATGATTCTCAGATTCAATACCTTAATTGCAGATTCTTTCAGTCTTTTGATGGAAACCCTTTGTTGCAAGCTATTTTGGGCGAAGACAATGTGGTGGACAACGCTTCGATTGCAGTTGACCGATTGGCTGATGACATGATTGGAGTAATTGTCACAAAAGATGTCGTGAACAAAATGGGTTATGTTGACGATTATCCGTCCTACATCAATCTCTGCCGCTATAGTTCAGGAGCTGACACCTTGGGATTCAAGCTTTATCAAGGGTTCGCTCATGTTCCAGTGCCGGTGTTGGCAGTTGTAAAGAGATTGCCCAAAAACATGGACATTATCGCTACTCGATTCTTTTACGAGCAGCAGAGGAATGACATGACATATCCGTTCAACCTTAATAATCCGGAGTATGCTTCGTCGCTATACTATTATGTTCCCGATGGGGCTGACAAAGCAGCCATGAACGATTTCCTCAAGTCTGAAGGTGGTGACACATGCTATGTTCGTGATGCTTATCTGCCTAACCAGGAATCTTTCCGCAAGGGCTCTTTCATTTCCCTTCAAGGCCGTGATGGGATGATTGCGACCGATGTGGCTTGGCTGATCAATGATGACTTCATGTCTAGGTTCGGAGATGATGGAGTCGTGAGAGTGTACGATTATGATTTTAGTGACTACTCTCTTCCACAAGGCTCTTTCATTTCTGTTCAGTTCAACGATCTCAACAAGATACGTGACTTCGAGTCATTTGTCAAGGACACTTACAAAGTAAAAATAGAAATGTCCCAGATCAACGCGAAGGAGAATTTCAACTCCGTGAGCATCATGGCAAACATCCTGTCATGGGCTATCATCGCATTCTCTATTATTTGCATTATCTTGTTTATAGTTAATTTGTTGCAATCGTATTTTCAGAAAGTTAAAAAGAATCTAGGTACATTCAAGGCTTTTGGAATAAGCAACAAGGAGCTGATAGGAATTTACATGCTTATCATGATGTCAACCATCATTGTCTCAATTGTGACCTCACTTGCTTTGATTTGGTCCGTTCAATACTTTCTTCCACTTCTTGGCATTCTGAAAGACGGGAACTTTAGTTATCTGTCGTTATGGAATAGTAAGACAGCGTATTCGATAGTTGTGATCTTGATTAGTTCAGCTTATACAGTGTTCCTAGTCATGAAACGCCTTCTTGCGGCAACGCCAGGTGATTTGATTTATGATAGACAATAGTTTTGAATATGAATAAACGAGTGTTAGGCCTTTGGCTTCCTATAGCGGTTGCGTTTGTTTGCGCTTCCTGCCAGTTTGATGATTCAAACTTGTACCCCGAACAGATTGGCAACGGAGCATCGATTTCTGTAGATGAATTACAGAATATCTCACCGACAGGCGGGTCGTTCACGTTTACTTTCACATCTACGGCAGACTGGGTGCTGAATGATTGCCCGCATTGGCTTTCATTTTCAAAGACTTCAGGAAAGTCCGGAAGCACAACAATCGTAGTTAGGGCTACCTTGAACAACACCCGCAAAGACAGAAATGCGGTGGTTAAATTCAGCTCTTCCGAATATGATGTTCCCATGACTGTCTCTCAGGAATGCCCGTATCTGAGAATCAACAACAAGAGTTTTGGCTTTGATTGGGATAGCAGCAAAGACTATCATGCTTCAAGCCTTCCGCTTGTGATAGAGTCAAATGTTGACTGGAAGTTTGTCAGTACAAACGTTTCATCCGGCACTCCTACCTTAGAGCATTTTGGAATATCCCAAGACTATGGCAAAGGTTCCTCCCGCATTGAAATCCTTCCGGTCGTTATGAACACCGACAAGGAGGATTATCAAATGACGGCCCGTCTTGCAGCAATAACCTATAATGAATATGGTCGTGCACAGGAGATCCCTGAATCAGCTGTTGACAGTTATGACATCTCGATGTCTCAAAAACACATCAAATTTTTGATTAACGAGACCATCAATCCCATCAACAACACTGTTTCAGAACTAGGAGACTCTTCCTTTACATTTCATGTTGACACAGAAGTTCCATGGAAAGTTCAATACCAATCTTCGGAAGGGGACAACTGGACTGACGGACTTCCTTCATGGATTAGCGCAAATCGACTAGAAGCTGGAAGTGGAGCCTCCGATCTTATTCTGAAATGGCAAGGCACTGATTCAAAAGGCAATAATGTTGGAGGTGTGAACCCATATTCCACAAATCGTCTTGTTCATTTGCGTATTATTTCCACAGATGCAACCATGACGAGCAGCAGGAAGTTGGTTTATCGCGACATTAAGTTTAATCAGAGTCCTTATGTTTTGAGACTCGGAAAATCATCCGAGAAGTCAGAGATCTCTTTGGAGAATGATGAAGTGACTGACAAACAGATCTCAGTCACCTCTTCTGGGGCTTGGCAGATCAAGAATATTCCTTCATGGATGGATGTCACTCCAGTGTCAGGAGTTGGAAACCAGATTGTTACCGTCAAGGCTAAAGAACAAAACCTATCTACTACTGATTTGACATCATCTGATTTCAGATTGGAAAGCCTCCGGAATGACATTAAATGTGATATTACCGCAACACAGGCTCGGTTTAAGTTTGATTTGGATTCTCCTTCAGTTCTGGGAGCTATCCCAACGCGTAGCACCCTACGTTATTCAGTAACATTTGAGTCTTCCGGTGGATGGGAAATCTCTGGAGCACCCGATTGGTTGGACATCTCTCAGACTTCTGCGGAGTCAAAGGGACTAAGCAATCTTCAGATTGGTGCTAAGACAGTGAATCCTGACGAAAATCAGGATCGCAGTGCTACCTTAGTCTTTAGCAGCCTAGTTCATAAGGCTCATGGAAAAACTCTAACTAGGATGCTATCGGTACTTCAGAGGAAATATTCATTCGATTTGACTCCTAGTGCATTGTCATCAATTCCTGCCTACAGTGATAAGTACAACTGCGGGTTGCTTGTAGTCTGCTCTGGAGATTGGGCGATTACTTCATGCCCTAATTGGCTGACTCCTAGTGTCAAATCAGGAGATGGACTGTCTGATGTCAATGTGACCTTCACTCCGTCTTATAAGGCAAAACTGCCAGATCTGGTAAACTTGAAGTGAAAGACAACTATAAAGGAACTGTCAAGTCCTATACGGTCAACCAAGATGGATTTGTCTTTGATTCTTCGGAAGAGAATATTTCCGGTATAGAAGTGATCAACAAACGGTCTTACACGGTTAGTTTTGACCTCACGGAAGGGGCTCCGTGGGAAATTGTGAGCGGCTATGGCTCGTGGGTGTCACCGGACATAGTCAGTGGAAAAGGACGAGCCTCCATCAGGTTTACTCCGACTCCTAACCCTAACACAAGCAAGAGAACAACTAGTGTTAAGATCCATTCGATTATCAACGACGCTTACAAAGAGGTCTATTTCCAACAAAATGAATATGAGTTTGACACAAGGACTGAGTCGTTCTCATTCACAGAGCTATCATCTGACAGAAAGTCTATTGTAGTCACATCCTCAGGAGACTGGACTGTCAAGAATGCTTCTTCTTGGATGAATGTGTCCTCGAAGAGTGGACCGGGCAACAGAACGATCTATCTTAGTGTCGATAATAATGTCAACACTACTGAACGTAGCGGATCCTTCACGATCGTCAGCGAGTTGAATAGCAGTTTGTACAAGACGGTCAATGTGAAGCAAGATCCTTATGTGTTCAACACTGACTCTGAGTCTTTCTCATATACGGCTATCAATCCTAAAGAAGATCACATAAGTGTAAGGTCCTCCGGAAACTGGTTAATCAAAGATGTCCCTTATTGGATTTCAATGTCCTCAATGTCTGGAACAGGGCAGGAAGGAGGCAAGACCACGGATGTCACGCTCACTCCATCTGACAACTTGAGCGAGAGCTCTCGTAGTGCCGTGTTTTATGTTGTCAGTGCTGACAATTCTTCGCTGACTAAGAGAATCAGCGTCCAACAGTCTGCTTTTGTGTTCTATGTTTCAACTTCATCCATTAGTTTTGCAGCATCCAAAACCTCAGCAGTGGACGTCAGAGTGGATTGCACTGGCGAATGGACTGCAAAATCGAACAACTCATGGATCTCAGTTCAGAAAAAGGATGACAAGACGTTGAGCATTTCGGTTTCCAACAACACGTCCTCCGAGCGTAAAGGAACTGTCACTGTGACGAGTACACTAAATAATAAATCTTTGACAATTAATATAGTTCAATCAAAGAAATAATCTATTCAAATCTATTATCATGAAACGTTTAGTTATTATCGCGGTGTCCATCATCATGGCATCATCATGTTCAATTCTTCATCATGCAGAGATAGACAATCCTGCTGAATCCCATTTCTTGACCAGTGACAGTAAGGTCTCTCTTAATGTTTCTCCTCAGAGAATCACCTATGTCTATCGTCCATCGTCCGATGATGCCAAGTCTCTTGGCGTTGAGCAATTGAAGCGAAATGCTGTTTATGAGGCTCTTGAATCTAACGGAGGCTATGACGTTCTTGTAGGCATCAACTATTTCATCACTGCAAAACATGGCCTTTTCTGCAAACAGGTAACTAGCATTAAATTGTCCGGTTATCCAGCTACCTATAAGAACTTCAGAGATGCACCTGAGAATGTTGTCAGCATAGATGGTGCAACTGTGCAACTTGACATGTCAAAGTAGTTTTTCGTGAAACTCATTGTCAGGACAGAATGTGGCCAAGAAAATTGAGTCACATTCTGTTTTTTGTTAAAGACATATAGTAGCAGGATAAAATTAATGCTATATTTGTAGTCGAATTGTTTAAATCGTATGGTTCTGTATATCCTTAATTTGCTGGAAACCCTTCCCAAAGCTGCCGAGAACAACGACCAAGGCAGTGAGGTCTTATTAATCGTTTACCTAATTGGGACGCTGTCGATCTCATTCCTTTGCTCTCTTCTGGAATCTGTGTTGATGTCTACACCACTTTCTTTCGTCACTATGAAGAAGGAACAAGGGTATAAGCCTGCGGAGAAGTTCTTTAAGTTCAAATCGGATCCGGACAGGCCTCTAGCAGCTATTTTGTCTCTTAACACGATTGCCAACACATTGGGCGCTGCTGCTGTCGGTCGGCAGGCAACGATGCTTTTCGGAAGTACATGGTTCGGAATCATTTCGGCTCTGACGACGCTGTTGGTATTGGTCTTCTCTGAGATTGTTCCTAAGACAATTGGAACAACCTACTGGAAGAATCTTATGGGCTTTGTGACTTCGGTCATATCGCTCCTGACTGTGTTGATGTGGCCGCTTGTAGTCATGGTGCGTTTGATCACTAAACTTATGACTAAGAATGAGGACGAGGCGACCGTCAGCAGGGAAGAGGTGACGGCGATGGCGAACATCGGGGCTGAGGAAGGCGTAATCGACTCGGACGAGAACAAGGTCATTCAGAACATCATGAAGCTGGACAATGTCAAGGCTTGCGATGTGATGACCCCGAGGATTGTCGCGATGACAGCGCAGGAGAACATGTCCCTGAAGAATTTCTACAAGAACGACACTTACCTTCATTTCTCCAGAATTCCGGTCTATGGTGATTCTCCTGAATATATCACCGGCTACATCCTTCTGAGCGACGCTCTTGAGGGACTGGCGGACGATGAGTTCGACAAGCGCCTGGTGGAGCTGAAGCGCCCGATCTCCTTCTTCAAAGAGGAGGACTCCTGCGGCCACATCTGGGAGGAACTTCTCAAGAAGCACGAGCAGATAGGTCTCATCATTGATGAATATGGCTGCTTCCAGGGCATCATCACATTAGAGGACATCATCGAGACGATTCTCGGTTTAGAGATCATAGATGAGAACGATCAAGCCACTGACATGCAGCAGTTCGCACGCGAGCGTTGGGAACGTCGCCAGAAACGGTTCCGGACGATTGTCCTTCCTAAAGATGAGGACAAAGGGAGCCAAGCATAATAGTTTTTGGTAAGGAATTCCTATCTTCTCAACGTTTTAATTTAAACAATATTTGATTATTTGAGCTAATTGATGTTAATTTGTGGCTTGGATATATTTATAACTAATGATTATGAAAACTAAATTCTTAGGCGCGGTGGCTCTGTTGGCCTCTATTTTCGCCATGTCAGCTTGCCAGAAGGACAAGGCTGATGACACTTGGAAACAACTGCCGGTTGAGCAGATCACCGTTGAAAGCGGCAATGCTAAACTATCTGTAAATGAAGTTCCTTGCACCTATGGTAACGTCCAGTTTGTTGCTGGCGGAGAGGATAACGCGGTGTTGACATTAACTGGTGCTGTCCCAGGGTTTTCAGAGGTGAAAGTAAATGTTGACCTAATTAAAAGAGGTGAGAACACTTTCCATTTCTCAGGATCCGAGGTTTTGTCAACTCCTCCATCAATCGCAGCTACTTTGCGCAGCGTTGAATCTTCGGGGTTCTACACCGTTGCTGTTGAAGGTGATGTGACCGTAGAAGGCACGATTTCGGTTGGTGTTACCACGTATGTGTCATCTGCCATGACCACTTCATTGAAAGGAAGTTGGAACCTTGTACGTAAATGTCAGTATGGAGAGACTGGACCAGTCAACGGCCCAGCGCAGATCACATGGAAAGTAGCAGCTGAGGCCGGAGGGAACATCGCTACAATCGTAGGCCTTGCTAATGCTATAGTCTGCCCACTGTTGACTGAGGTGCTCAATCAAGTTACCTTTGATGAGTCAGGCAATATCATGGCCCAGTATTATAGCAATCTCGATTTGGGTGATGACGCACTTTCAAAGATCTTTGAGTTGATTGGTTCAGTGCAACCTGACGCTGAAGGCAATGTCACTTACACAGCCCATCATACGGATTGGCTTGATTCACCGAAGGCAAACCTCGCTTTTTGGTATGCTCAAGAAAGTTCTCTTTTCATTGTTCCTAACATCGCTGCCATCATTAATGCAGCAGACTCAGAGAGCACCAGGACTGACAGAACAGACTTGTCTGGCATTGACCTATCCGCGATAATGGAGCTATTGTCAAAGCTTAAGGAATATGGTGTTGATGTTGATGCTCTCAACACAGAACTACAGAAGATTCTGACTAGAGGCATTGAACTAAAATATTCAGAGAAGGATGGCGGTCTGAAGATCTATGTGGACAAGGCTCTTTGCGCCCCTATCATTGAAGCTCTGCTTCCAGCCCTTAAGACTCTTGATGTGCTGCTTGAGGAGCTATCCAAATCAGAAGACCCTGAAGATCAGGAGACTTTGCAGACAGTACAGCTTGTGATGTATATGCTCGGCCTTGAGAAACCATCAGACCTTGAGCTTGTCTGGAAAGCGACTTCCGAGTTCGAGATTGCCCTTAACTTCACTAAGGCGTAGAATTAAGTCAAGATTGATCAACAGCGGTCACTTACTTCAAAGTGACCGCTGTTATTATTTGTAATCAGTTGCCTCCGAAGCGCCATCCGAATCCGAGCATTAGATTGTTTGGATCGTGGAAGTCGTGAAGCTTGTAGCCGATGTGAAGGAACAGGTTTCTATAGAGGTCGGTTTTCAGTGCAAGGGTCTGGTAGAATCCCTTGAGCTCGTCTCCTTTGTAGATGACGTTACGGCCGAAACCGATGTTCACGGAGAATATCGGCATGACAAATTCAGCCCTAAGAGAGAGGCCGACTCCTAATTGCTCGTTAAGGGGCGGGCGATAGAAGCGGATTTTTCCGTCTTCACCTATCCCGGCCACATGATCACCGACATTGGCGCTTTCATCGTACTGGACATCGAGCGAGAGTCCGGCCCTGAAAAACTTATTAACCCTGTATAGCGGGCTGATGTTCAGTCCGAGAATGCCGAATTTGCCTTCGGCAATGTATGGAGAGTCATTCCACATCAACCCTTTGGCTCTTCCTGCCCCGTACAGGAGAATGTCATAGGTCATCCTGTCTGCAAACCTTGAACTTTTCAGAGAGGCGTATTCATTGACGGCAGAGGCAGGCGTCCGAAATTTCTTGTTCTCGGGGCCGAAACTTCTGCTAACCCCTATCCGCCCTCCGGTGGTGTTGACTCCAGCGTTAGGATAGGATGTGTTGCCGTTGGAAAAATGTGTAAGGTCGATTCCTGCGGAAAGCGTCCAATTGTCAACTGGCTTCCATGAAAGCAGGATTCCGAAATTGATGTAGGCGTTCACCCTTGAGCCGACCACCATATTGTATTCATTGGCATAGCTGTGCAGGTCAGCGTAGGGGTCATAGGGATGCCATCCGAAAGAGACTCCGAAATTCCATTCGTAGTCTAACGAAAGCGTTGGCGAAATCTGTGCGAGCCTTGCGCCTTGGAACACATAGACTGCTGCGGGATCACCGATTTCCTTATGGTCAAAGAACGTGTTGAAAGCGATCCCAATCCCTTGATATGCTGTGGGATATAATTTTCCGAAAGGGCTGGAAGACGGGAATGAGAATGAATATTGCAGATGGGCTGAACCGCTCTTGTCCAACCGTTTGCCAAGAGAGTTGTCCCCTCTGAAAAACTTGTGTGTCGGCAGAATGTAGGACGGGCGGACATTGATCCCGACCCTATGCGTCACCTTGGAACTGTCCGCCTGATGGCCTTCCGCAATCAGTGAGGCGGATAAAGCCAGAATCGTCAGAATTGGTTTTATGAATATCCTAACTCTCATCGTTCTTCTGTATATAGGGA
>ERZ808267.372-NODE-372-length-14246-cov-2.927701_pt1 | contig 14246 bp, 12 predicted proteins | sample MGYA00521241_ERZ808267 | MGnify/ENA primary metagenome ERZ808267 (study PRJEB31516, sample SAMN03275592) | gut metagenome | biome: mammalia-associated habitat; material: feces | host: Papio cynocephalus | place: Kenya | collected 2012-07-19 ... | reverse complement strand
TGTCAAGGTGTCCATCATCAGTCCCCAGGACTATGTGGGCAACATCATGCCCATGTGCCAGGAGCGCCGGGGCGAGTTCAAGGATATGCAGTATCTGGACACCCATCTGGTGGAGCTGCACTATCAGATGCCCCTCAACGAGATCATCTACGACTTCTTCGACACGCTGAAGGCCAACACCAAGGGGTACGCCAGCCTGGACTACGAGCTGTCCGGCTATCGCACCAGCGATCTGGTGAAGGTGGATCTGCTGCTGAACGGCGACGGCGTGGACGCGCTGAGCTTCATCGCCCACCGGGATAAGGCCTATGGCCGGGCTCGCCGCCTGTGCGAGAAGCTGAAGGAGAACATTCCCCGTCAGCTGTTCGAGGTGCCCATTCAGGCGGCCATCGGCGGCCGCATCATCGCCCGCGAGACGGTGAAGGCCATGCGCAAGGACGTGCTGGCCAAGTGCTACGGCGGTGACATCACCCGAAAGAAGAAGTTGCTGGAGAAGCAGAAGGAAGGAAAAAAGAAAATGCGGAACCTTGGAACCGTCCAAGTGCCTACCGAAGCCTTTATGGCCGTCCTCAAGCTGGATAGTGATTGATATACAAAAATACGCTTGGCTGCAATGGCCAGGCGTATTTTTCAGTCTGTCAAAGAAGCCCAGCTTTCAGAAAGCTGGGCGGCGGCATCACCTACTCCGACTATATCGACGAGGAGATCCGCCGCCGCGTGTCCTTCATTGCTCCCGTCATCGTCTATCCCGGCGAGGACGAGATGCAGTCCTTGGCCTTCGGCTGCCTGCGTGTCCTCCGGGGAGAGGAGACCGCACGGACGTATACCAAGGTGGAGTAAAAGCAATTTTTCCCAACGAGCTGTATCGTGGTTTATGGTCAAGAGAGGAGCTGTCTGATGGCATCTCCTCTTTTGAATGAAACGCGCATTGTTAACCGGAGCCATACATGACCTGAAGGTTTCCCGTTTGCTAATGGCAGTTGATGGCGGGTACCAGAACTGCCCGTTTTGCGCAAATTTCACAAAAAGACATTTGTCTGCATGCGGAGGATTCTACGCGCGCTTGTTCGCTGCGCCGCAAAATCGTTTGATGTGCCAAATGTGCGTGCTGTTCGGCTTGATATTTTGTAGAGTTATGGCGATTGACAAACTCCAAGTTTGCGCTTATGATAAAGCGCAACACAAAGGCGTGTGACCGGGATCGTCCGGACACACGCCTTTTCTGTTTATCAGACCAAAATCAAAACAAGGAGGGCATTCTGATGAAAATGAAAAAAGTTATTGCGTTGCTGCTGGCCTGCTGTCTGGCCTTCAGCCTTGCGGCCTGCGGCGGCAGCACTGGAAATGACGCCGCGTCTGACGGTGCCGCATCCGGCGGCAGTGACACCATCACCTTGGGCCTGATCGGCCCCCTGACCGGCAGCCTGGCTGTTTACGGCACCCACAATGAAAACGGCGCCAAGCTGGCCATTGAGGAGATCAACGCCGCCGGCGGTGTGATGCTCAGTGACGGCGCCCATCAGCTGGCGCTGGAGGTCAAGGACGATCAGGGCGATTCCACCGAGTGCGTCAACGCCATGAACGCGCTGATCTCCGACGGCATCCAGCTGGTGGTAGGCTCCGCCACCTCCGGCTGCACCTCCGCCATCACCTCCATTGCCAACTCCGAGGGCGTGGTCCTGATCACCCCCACCGGTACGGCGGATTCCCTGACCACCACCATGGACTATGTGTTCCGTACCTGCTTCCGGGATTCCTTCCAGGGTGAGCTGGCCGCACAGTACGCGCTGGACGAGGGCTACACCAAGGTGGGCGTGGTCTACTGCTCCGCCGATACCTACTCCGCCGGTCTGCGTGACGCCTTTATCGCGGCCTGCCAGAGCAAGGGCCTGGAGGTAGTGGCTGAGGAATCCGTGGCTACCATGACCGAGGTGGACTACACCAACCAGTTCAACAAGATGGTCTCCGCCGGTGCCGAGCTGGTGTTCACCCCGTTCTACTATGATGTTATGGGTCCCTATCTGGTGCCTCAGGCCCGCAGCGCAGGCTTTACCGGCATCCTGCTGGGCGCCGACGGCGTGGACAGCACCGAGACCACCATCCCCGCCGGTGCGGATCTGTCCGTCTACAACAACGTGTACTTTGTGAACCACTATTCCACGGAGCTGGCCACCAGCGATGTTTCCAAGAAATTCATTGCCGCCTACGAGGCCAAGTACGGCGAGACCCCCAACAACTTTGACGCGCTGGCCTACGACGCCGTGTATGTCTACAAGGCCGCCATGGAGGCCTGCGGCTCTTCCGACGCTGCCAGCGTGCAGGCTGCTCTGGCCGATACCAGCGCTGCCTATGACAGCACCTGCGGCACCTTCTCCTTCGATGGAACCGGTACGCCCATCAAGGACGGCGTCCTGATGGGCTACACTTACACGGTCGGCGACGCCGCCGTGACCAAGATCACTGTCAAGGCCCTGAGCCAGAGCTGACCGCTCCGTGCGCGGGCGGTGCGCCATAAAAAGGAGGGAGGCGCAAGCGCCTCCCTCCTGATTTTCAGGGAGCCTGCGCCGCCCCATCCGCATCTCACCCTGCCGGCCTGCCGGCGAAGCAAGGTGTGTCTATTTCTGATCCGCTTCCGAGAGGGGGAACTTTTTCCATGATCACATTTATCCAATTCCTGATAACCGGGCTGCGTCTGGGAAGCGTGTACGCCCTGATCGCTCTGGGCTATACCATGGTCTACGGCATCATCAAGCTCATCAATTTTGCCCATGGCGACTTCATCATGGTGGGCGGCTATTCGCTGTTCTTTACCATTCCCGTGCTGATGGCGGCGGGGATCCCCGGATGGCTGGCCGTGGTGCCCGCCATCATCATCTGCGCCTGCGTGGGCATGCTGGTGGAGCTGCTGGCCTACCGGCCCGTCCGGAAGACCGGCAATAACCTGACCTGTCTTATCACCGCCATCGCCATGAGCTTTGTGCTGGAGAATCTGGCACAGGCCATCCCGGCCATCGGCCCGGACCCCAAGGTGCCCTACACCCTGTTCGCCAAGACCTTCACCATCGGCGGCGTGTCCGTCAGCCATGCCACCATCATCACCGTGGCGGTGTCTGCCGTTATCATGGTGGCCCTGTACCTGTTTACCCAGAAGGCCAAGGTGGGCTGCGCCATGCGGTGCGTGGCCGAAGACAAGGAGGCCGCCACGCTGATGGGCATCAACGTGAACCACACCATCCTGACCACCTTCGGCATCGGCGCGGGCCTTGCCGCCGTGGCGGCTCTGATGTACATTGCCCAGTATCCCAAGGTGTACACCACCATGGGCGCGACGCTGGGCATCTACGCCTTTGTGGCGGCAGTGCTGGGCGGCATCGGCTCCCTGCCCGGCGCCATGCTGGGCGGCCTGCTGATCGGCATTGTACAGTCCGGCGCCAATACCTATATCAATTCCTCCATGTCGGACACCTTTGTGTATCTGATCCTTATTGTGGTGCTGATGATCCGGCCCGCCGGTATTCTGGGAAAGAATGTGGGTGAAAAAGTATGAAAAACACGAAACTGCGTTATCTGGTGAACTTTATCGCGCTGGTGATCCTGTTTGCCGCCGTGACCCTGATGGGCCAGCTGGGCGGCAGCGCCATGAAGCTGAAGATCACCCCCGCCATCTGGCAGTGCAGCTACCTGATTATCATGGCGGCGTCGCTGAATCTGGTGCTGGGCTTTCTGGGACAGCTGTCTCTGGGCCACTGCGGCTTCATGGCTGTCGGCGCTTATACGGCGGCGCTGATCTCGCTGGCGTTTCAGCGGGCGGGCGTCTATGGGGAAAAATCCGGCCCCGTCTTTCTGCTGGTGCTGCTGCTGAGCGTGCTGGCCGCCGGAGCCGCCGCCGCGCTGCTGGGCCTGCTGGTGGGTATTCCGGCCCTGCGGCTGAAGGGCGACTATCTGGCCATCATCACGCTGGGCTTCGGCATGATTATCGTCAACCTCATCAACAACCTGCCCTTCTGCGGGCAGCAGGGCCTGACTCAGGGCTCCGCCTCCTCCTCGCTGTATGCCACCGGTCTGGGCTTTTCCAACGATGAAAAGATGCGCTATCTGTGGGTGGCGGCGCTGGCCATCATCCTCTGCATGACCTGCATGTTCATGTTTGTCCGCTCCAAGTATGGCCGCAGCATCCGGGCCATCCGGGACAACGAGATCGCCGCCGCCGCTTCCGGCATCAATGTCAGCTACTACAAGATGCTGACCTTTACCATCTCCGCGTTCTTCGCCGGCATCACCGGCGCACTGTACGCCTGCTGCAACGCGGCCCTTTCCACCACGTCCTTTGCCTTCACCAACGGCTCCATCCTGAACTCCGTGTTCATCGTGGTCATGGTGGTGGTGGGCGGCATGGGCTCCCTTACCGGCTCTGTCATCGCCGCCGTGGTGCTGTTCCTGCTGAACTACACCATTAAAAACGGCGCGTGGGTATCCGCGCTGCCTGCGATTTTGCAGAATGTATTCACCTATCCCATGCTGGTGTACTCCATCGCGCTGGTCATCGTGATCATGTTCCGGCCCAGAGGCATCATGGGCAGCAGGGAATTTGCCCTGTGCGATATTCCCCGGTGGCCCGCCAAGCTCCGGGCGTGGCGCATGGCCCGCTCCGAGGGCAGATCCGTACAGAAGGAGGCCAGGCATCATGTCTGAAACAACGAAAAAGCCGGTGCTGGAGACCAAGCATCTGGGCATTTCCTTCGGTGGCCTGCACGCCGTGCAGGATTTTAACCTCTCCATCTATTCCGGCGAGCTGGTGGGCCTCATCGGCCCCAACGGCGCGGGCAAGACCACCGTATTCAACCTGCTCACCGGCGTGTACGTCCCCACGGAGGGCACCGTCCTGCTGGACGGCGTCCCTCTGAACGGAAAAAAGGTCCACCAGTTTGTGGAGGCCGGTATCGCCAGAACCTTTCAGAACATCCGCCTGTTTACGGACATGACGGTGATCGAAAACGTGAAGGTGGCCTGCACAAAAGACCTCCACTATAACCTGCTGGACGCCACGTTCCGCACGCCGAGGTTCTGGAAGGCGGAGCGCGAGGCCACGGAGAAGGCGCTGGAGCTGCTGGAGATCTGCGGACTGCGGGACAAGGCGGACGTCGCCGCCGCCAGCCTGCCCTATGGCCAGCAGCGCAAGCTGGAGATCGCCCGCGCTCTGGCCACTAATATGAAGGTTTTGCTGCTGGACGAGCCTGCCGCCGGCATGAACCCCACGGAAACGGCGGAGCTTCTTTCTTGCATCAACACCATCCGGGACAGGTTCGGCGTTGCGATCCTGCTGATCGAGCACGATATGTCACTGGTGATGAACGTATGCCAGCGGATACAGGTCATCGACTACGGCCAGACCATCGCGTCCGGCCTGCCGGAGGAGATCGCCGCCAACCCCCGGGTCATCACGGCCTATCTGGGCGAGTAAGGGAGGGAACACATATGCTGGAAATCAAAGATCTGCATGTATTTTACGGCGCGATCCACGCCCTCAAGGGTATCTCTCTGACGGTGGGCGACGGCGAGCTGGTGTCCCTGATCGGCGCCAACGGCGCGGGCAAGACCACCACGCTGCACGCCATCTCCGGGCTGCTGCGGGCTGCCTCCGGCTCCATCACGCTGGACGGCACGGATCTCCAGTCCGTCCCCGCCAACTCCATCATCCGGCTGGGGCTGGCCCATGTGCCGGAGGGCCGCCACGTCTTCGCCCAGATGACCGTGGAGGAAAACCTGAAGATGGGCGCCTATTCCATTTCGGACGCCAAGCGTGTGGCGGAGAACATGGAGCGGGTCTACGGCCATTTTCCACGGCTGAAGGAGCGCCGCCGCCAGCTGGCGGGTACCCTCTCCGGCGGCGAGCAGCAGATGCTGGCCACAGGCCGTGCGCTGATGACCAACCCCCGCATCGTGCTGATGGACGAGCCCTCCATGGGCCTGAGCCCCCTGCTGGTGAAGGAGATCTTTGCCATCATCGAGGAGCTGCATAAAAGCGGTATCACCATTCTGCTGGTGGAGCAGAACGCCAAAATGACACTGGCCGTCAGCGACCGGGCCTATGTGCTGGAGACGGGCACCATCTCCATGGAGGGCGCGGCGTCGGAGCTGGCGGAGGACGACCGGGTCCGCAAGGCCTATCTGGGCGCGTAAGGGAGGAACATATATGGATCATTTTGTCATTACAGTCGCCCGAGAGACCGGCAGCGGCGGCCACGACATTACCCGCAAGCTGTCCGAGAAGCTGAATATTCCCTATTATGACCGTGATCTGCTGCGCAAGGCGTCGGAGGTCAGCGGCATCCACGAGCGCCTTTTCGGCGCGGCGGATGAGCGCATCGGCTGGAAGGAGATGCTTTCCGCTGCGGAAAAGGTCTATACCGGCGAGCTCCTGCCGCCGGACAGTAACGATTTCATCTCCACCCGGAACCTGTTCAGCTTTCAGGCGAAGATCATCAAGGAGCTGGCCGCCACGGAGGACTGCATCATTCTGGGCCGGTGCGCTAACTATCTTCTGATGGATCAGCCCAATGTCAGGCTGCTGCGGCTGTTTGTCCATGCGCCGCTGGAGGCCCGTCTGGCTCGTGTGGCGTCCTATTCTCTGGCCTGGAGCGGCCGCGAGGTGGCGAAGTATGTCCGCACCGAGGACAAGCGCCGCGCCGCCTATTACCGCTACTATACCGGCGAGGAATGGCGGGACGCCGCGGGCTACGACCTGTCGCTGGACTCCGAGCAGTTGGGCGAGGACGGCTGCGTGGCGCTTATTCAGAAGCTCCTGCCGCTGTTTACCTGAGCGGGAGACCGGCACGCTTCACGCGGCGTTTGTGCCTCCGCCGGATGATGACCGGGCATGGGTATCGCGGCGTCTGCCGCTCCTCCGAAAAAAGCAGCCACTTGCAAAAGCGCAGGCGGTACAGTATAATTTAAGTGCCAAATACGCTCTCGGCGGACACATGTAAGCCGGATCAAGCAAGGAGGAAAAGACCATGACAAGAGCTTATGAGCGGCTGCTGCGGTACGCGGCCATCGATACAGGCAGCGATGAGACGGCAGAGGTGACGCCGTCATCGGCCGGACAGCTGGTACTGGCGAAGAAACTGGCGGAGGAGCTTCGTGAACTGGGCGTGTCGGACGTGTATGTGGACGGGCATGCCTACATCTATGGCAGGATCCCCGCCACCGCCGGGTACGAGAGCCGCTGCCGCGTGGGCTTTATCGCGCATCTGGACACCAGCACGGACGCCTGCCACGGCGCGGCAAAGCCGCAGGTCATCGAGGACTACGACGGCGGCAGCATCCCGCTGGGAAACAGCGGCCTGAAGCTCACACCGGAGAGCTTTCCCCATTTGATGACCCTGAAGGGCAAGACCCTGATCACCACTGACGGCACGACGGTGCTGGGCGCAGACGACAAGGCGGGCGTGGCGGAGATCATGACCATGTGTCAGCGCGTTCTTACCGGCGATATGCCCCACGGTACGATCTGCGTCTGCTTCACGCCGGACGAGGAGATCGGCCACGGCGCGGCTTTGCTGGATCTTGAGCGCTTCGGCGCGGAGCTGGCCTATACGGTGGATGGTTCTGTGCCCAACGAGATCGAGTATGAGACGTTTAACGCCGCGCGGGCCAAATGGCAGATCCGCGGCGTGTCCGTCCATCCGGGAGAGGGCAAGGACACCATGGTCAACGCCGCGCTGGTGGCCATGGAGATCAACGGCATGCTGCCGCAAGACGAGACACCCCGTGAGACGGAGGGCCGTCAGGGCTTTTACCACCTGATACAGGTGGAGGGCTCGGTGGCCTCGGCCATGCTGGACTACATCATCCGTGACCACGACGCCGCGGGCTTCGCGGCGCGGAAACAGCGCATGGCGGATATCGAAGCGGCTATCAACGCCAAATACGGCGCGGGGACAGCTGTGCTGACGGTGCAGGATCAGTACCGCAATATGGCGGAGATCGTCCGGCAGTACCCGCAGGTGCTGGACAATGCCCGGAAGGCCATCCGGAGTGTGGGCTGCACGCCCGTTTCCAACCCTGTTCGCGGTGGAACGGACGGCGCGCAGCTATCCTTCCGAGGCCTGCCGTGCCCCAATCTGGGCACCGGCGGCTACGCCTTCCACGGGCCGTATGAGTATGCGGTGGCGGAGGAAATGGACCTGATGGTGGATATCCTGACAGCTATCGTAGAAGCATACAGCGCAGACGAATGAACGAGATTTATATGTAAAAGCAAGACCTCCGGCGCGCGCCGGAGGTCTTGCTTTTGGGAAGGATCGGTCTGTATGGAAGGCAAACGGACACGGAGAGAGGATGTCACGCCTGATACAGCAGATTGGCGATGGGGTTGTACAGCAGCACGGAGACCACAACGATCACCAGCAGGCCCACACCGGCCATGACGAACAGCTGCAGGAAGGTCTTGCGCTCCTCGGGGCCGTTGAAGTCCTTTTTGGCAGTACCCAGAGCGGCCAGGATCAGCGCGCCGCCGGTGGACAGGGGAGACACACCGGACAGGGAGCCGCCTGCGCCCACAGCGGCCATCAGGGCCACCGGGTTCACGTTGCCGCCCACCTCGGCGGCGATGTCCACGCTCATAGGCATCATGGTGGGGTACACCACGCCCAGCGCGGAGCTGACCATGCTCAGCAGACCGGCGGAGATGCCCATGAAGGGGGTAGCGGTGAAGGGGGTCATGATGGAGGACAGGGCGTTGCTCATCAGGTCAATGCCGCCGGCAGCGTCCACGATGTTCATCAGCGCGCCCACGCTCAGCACCATCACGATGGTGCTCCAGGGCAGGGATTTCAGGCAGGCGCCGTCCTCGGCCACATGGAACAGCAGCAGCACGGCGGCCACGAAGAAGGCGGACAGGCCGATGTTCACATTGCAGAAGATGATCAGCACCAGCATGGCAAGGATGCCGCACAGAGAGGCGATCTGCTTGCCGTTGAACTTCTCCAGATCACGCAGGTTCATGGCCTTTTCGGGGGCCTTGACGCGGTAACCCTTGAAGATGAAGAACAGCACCACGGAGAACACGATGGTCACCAGAGTCTGGCAGGCCAGAATGGCGGGCATCACGTTGCCCAGACCGCTTTCTGCAGCGGCGGCGGTGATGATGGCGGCCTCCGGGGTGATGGGGGTCATACGGCCTGCCATCAGGCCGCACTCGCCGATCAGCGCCAGCATGACCGGGTTGTAGCCTACCTCAAGGGCGATGGTCACGCCCAGGGCGGGGATGATGGCCAGCGCGGGAACGGCGCCGGGGCCCACGCCGGCGATGACGAAGCCGGCGATGTAGATGACGATGGGGATGACCCAGACCTTGTTGCCGGCCAGAGCGATGATCTTGCGGGCCAGCAGATCCAGCGCGCCGGTGGCATTGATGGTGGCGAACAGCAGCGTAATGCCCACCAATGTCACGAACATGGAGGAGCTGAAGCCGCCGATCAGATCCTTATCGGTCATGCCGAACAGCCGGACGGCGATGACACCGGCGGCGACGGCCAGAATACCTACGTTGATCTTGCGGACAAAGGCCAGAATGATGACGCCCAGAAAGATCACGAGGGCGACCACGTCCATAGCAGCGATAGTCATAGCAGTTACCTCCTTTTCCGCCTTAGCCGCAGCAGACGCTGCGCTTGGTGATATTGATCTGGTGGCCGCTGTAATTGCCCACCAGCAGGGAGTGCTCGTACTGAGCGGCGGCCAGCGCCTTTTCAAAGTCCACGCCGGTCTCGTAGCCCATGCGATCCAGCAGCCACACCAGATCCTCGGTGGCGGTGTTGCCGGAGGCGCCGGGAGCAAACGGGCAGCCGCCCAGACCGCCCAGCGTGGTCTCTACCTCGGTGATGCCGCACTCGATGGCGGTGATGGTATTGACGATGCCGTTGTTGCGGGTGTCGTGGAAGTGGGGGCGGAAGGTGCAGTCGGGATAGGCGGCGGTCAGGGCCTTGACGGTCTCCCGCACCTGAGCGGGGTTGGCCACGCCGATGGTGTCGCCCAGCGTGAAGTTCCGGATGCCGTAGTCACGCACCTTGCCAATCAGGTCCACCAGACTGCTGACGGTGGGGATGCCCTCAAAGGGGCAGCCAAAGGCGGTGGCGATATCCACGGTCAGCTTCAGCTCCGGGCAGTTATCCAGCACATTGCGCAGCTCGGCAAAGGACTGCTCATGGGTGCGGTTGATGTTGGCCTTGTTGTGGGACTCGCTGAGGGAGATGACCATATCCACGCTCTTGATACCGGCAGCCAGCGCGGCCTTCGCGCCGTACAGGTTGGGGATCAGGGCAAACAGATCCAGGTCGGGGTACTTCTCCACGCAGGCGGCGGCCAGCTCCTTGGCATCGGCCATCTGGGGGATGGCCTTGGGGCTGACAAAGGAGGTACACTGGAGGTGGCGGATGCCGGTGCCGACCATGCGATCGATCAGGTCAAGCTTGGTCTCGGTGGGAACGATGTCCTTCAGATTCTGGAAACCGTCGCGGGGACCGACTTCATACAATTCAACTTTTGCCATGTGACTCTACTCCTTACTGTTGTTACTGTTCGGTGTGATTCACTGTGTCGGAAGTGAGGCTATTATAGCAGTAAGGCATTTGTGAGAACGAATCAAAGGGCTTGTCACCGGAAAAGACGGGCTAAAATGTTTCAAAATACGATGCATTAGGAGGAGTGAAACGATTTGCAAGAGAAATTTGCCGCTGCGACGCAGGAGGCGCCGGGACAGACGGCAAAAAAATTGGCACAGGATGTAAAAACAGTCGCGTAATTGCCTACGCGGCTGTTTTTTATTGGCGGCGTATCAGGCGTCCTCGCCGCTTTGGGCGGCGTCCTGTAGGATGCGCCAGATGGTGGTGCGGCTGACGGACAGCTTTTCCGACAATGTGTCGTTGGAGTACTTCATCAGGGCCTTTACCTGTAGGATGCCCTGTAGGAACGCCTCCTTATCCACCACGGGTCGCTGGGTCAGGGCCGGGTGCTGCTCCAGGATCTCCCGGAAGATGGTCTCCTCGCCGATGGCCTGCAGCAGCAGGAGATACTGGGCCTTGGGCGTGGCCTTTTCCAGCCGGGACATGGCGATAACGTACCGGGTGCAGACGGCCTGCAGCTCCTGCAGCTGCCCCGGCCAGCGGTGGAAGGCCAGAAGCGTCTCCATCTGCTCCGACAAGGCCACCCGGTGGTGATATCCGGCGTTGCTGGACAGGCTCCGCAGGAACAATGGGGCGATGTCCTCCGGCCGCTCCGTCAGGGACGGCAGCTCCAGCTGGCAGATGGCCAGACAGCTTTGCAGATCGGCGGGGATCATCCGGGCCTCCTCCGGCGTCATAATGGTATAGACCATTAGATCCAGCAGCAGCGGGGCGGTCATGCCGGGGCGGAAGATGTGCCGGGAGGTCAGGGCCTGCATCAGGCAGGCGTGTACCACCGGCTTGGCCAGCGCCACATTTTTCAATATCACGCTGCCGCCGTTGGCGGCGGTCAGCAGGCCGGACACGGTGCCATCCTGCCCCTCATAGCCCAGCAGGATGTGGGGCGCGTCCTCCGGGGCGATAGTGGCCAGATCGATGGTAAGGCAAGGCTTCTGGGCCTGGGGCGATGTGCTGTGCATGCAGCGGGCGAAGATCTCCCGGCCGGAGCCGGGCTGACCCAGTATCATGGTGGGATAGTGGAGCTTCGCCAGATTCTGTCCCTGCTCCACCGTCTTTTTCATAATAGGAGACTGGGCGATCACGTCCTCCCAGCGGCACACGATCCGGGCCAGGCTGGGTGTGTCCTGCTCCGCCTTCTTCCGGTTGTGGGATTCCGGATACAGGGTAATGAGGATGCCGATGGTGCGGCGATCCTGTGTGATGCGCTCCTGTACGCAGCGCATCATGGCGCCCACCACCAGCCGGTAGGAGTCGGAACGGTTCTGGCCGCTTTTCAGCAGCGCCGCGATGGACAGGTTGGGGAAGTAGTCCGTCAGCAGCTTGCCCCGGATCTGACCGGCGGCGATGCCGGTGAACCGCTGGGCCGTCTGGTTGAACAGCTTCACCCGTCCCTCGGCGTCGGTGACGATCATGCCGAACTGACTGTTGTTCAGGATAGCCTTGGTGATCTCGCGGGACTGGCGGCTCTCATGGAGCTTTCGGGCGCGCTCGCCCGCCCGCAGGCAGGCGTCGCGGATGGACTCTTTGCCGTAATAGACCAGAATACCCGTCCGGCCCAGATCGTTGGCGGTCTCGCTGGCCGCCGTGGCGCCGATGAAGGCGTCGCAGTCGGAGTGGCGGATCTGCTCCCGCAGCTCCGCGATGCTCTCGAAGGTCACCTCCTGCAGGGAGACCTCCATCAGCTTTTCCAGCATGGGAAGATCCGGCGGCGCGGAAAACCGGTGCCGGGCGATGCATATTTTCCGGCAGCCCTTCCGCAGCGCCTTGCGGATGGCGATGGCGTAGTCGATGTATCGGATGGTGATCTCCACCAGCGGATCGTCGTAGTGGGTAGAGAACCGGGCGGCGTTGCCGGGGCCTGCCACGAACACGCTGCATCCCAGTTGCCGGGCCTCCTCCACGCAGGTGTCCTGATTCTCCAGATTACTGTCCATCAGAACGTATTCCACGTCATTGTCGGGCAGACTGTCGATGACCTCCCGCGCCACCTCGCTGAGCTTGGAGTAGCCCAGAAAACAGACCTTATAGGGCTTTTCCGGCTTTTTTTGCAATTCTTCCATGGTACGCTCCCCCTTTGATGAGGTTTTCTGCCTGTCAGCACGGCAGCCTTGTTTCATGGAAAAGAAAATACCATGATTTGAAACAAAAAGCAAGATGTTTTGCGGCGGAGAGATTTCGTTTGGTCTTGCGGGAGAAAGACTGCTATCATAAAAGCCATCAAAGGACTGTGTCGGAAGCAGTTTTTTGAAATGAAGGAGCATACGCAATATGAAAAAAGCATTGAGTGATATCACGGTTCTGGATCTGACCCGTGTTCTGGCTGGCCCCTACTGCACCATGATGCTGGCGGACTTCGGCGCCAACGTCATCAAGATCGAGGTTCCCGGCAAGGGCGACGATACCCGCGCCTTCGGCCCCCTGAAGAATGGCGCCAGCATGTACTACGCCAACGTCAACCGCAACAAGAAGGGCGTTACCCTGAATCTGAAGTCCCCGGAGGGCAAGAAGCTGTTTCTGGAGATGGTCAAGAAAGCGGACGTGGTGGTGGAGAACTACCGTCCCGGCGTCATGGCCAAGCTGGGCGTGGGCTACGACGTGCTGAAGGAGGTCAACGACCAGATCATCTACGGCGCCGTCTCCGGCTTTGGCTGCTACGGACCCTATTCCCAGCGCCCCGGCTACGACATCATCGCCCAGTCCAGCGGCGGCCTGATGAGCATCACCGGTGAGGCAGGCGGCCATCCCCTCCGCGTCGGTAACGCCATGGGCGACGTGCTGGGCGGTATGAACCTGACCATCGGCATTCTGACCGCCCTCCATGCCCGTGAGCTGACCAGCAAGGGCCAGCGCGTGGACGTATCCCTGGTGGACTCCGTGGTGTCCAGCCTGGAGACCGGTACCCAGCGCTACTTCGCCTCCGGCAAGCAGCCTGAGCTGATGGGCAACCGCTACGCCTCCGCCTATCCCTATGATTCCTTCCAGGCCAGCGACGGTCTGTTCGTCATCGGCTGCGGCAACGACAAGCTGTATAACCTGCTGTGCACCAAGGTGCTGATGCGGGAGGATCTGTTGACCGATCCCCGGTTTGATACCAACGTGAAGCGCTGCGAGAATCACGAGGCCCTGAAGCCTGAGATCGAGAAGTGGACCACCCAGCACACCATCGACGAGTGCGTGGAGCTGATCCTTGCCGCCGGTGTGCCCGCCTCCCCCATCAACGACCTGAAGCGCGTCACCACCGATCCCCATATCGCCGGTGCCCGCGAGATGTTCGTGCCCATGCACCATCCCGTTATCGGTGACATGAAGGTCAACGGCAACCCCGTGAAGCTGCTGGACACCAAGGCCGATATCTCCCGCCCCGCCCCGGCTCTGGGTCAGGACAACGCCGCCGTCTACGGCGAGCTGCTGGGCCTGACCGAAGCAGACCTGACCGCCCTGAAGGAGCAGCAGGTCATCTGAAATCAGACAGCAAAAGCCGCCGCTGCGCACCTCGGGTACGCAGCGGCGGCACAGTCTGTCAAAAAAGCCTGTCATTGCGAACCAGTCCGCAGACTGGCG
>ERZ808267.369-NODE-369-length-14356-cov-3.207188_pt1 | contig 14356 bp, 1 predicted proteins | sample MGYA00521241_ERZ808267 | MGnify/ENA primary metagenome ERZ808267 (study PRJEB31516, sample SAMN03275592) | gut metagenome | biome: mammalia-associated habitat; material: feces | host: Papio cynocephalus | place: Kenya | collected 2012-07-19 ... | reverse complement strand
TGGTGGTTGGCTAAACACGCATTATGGCTGCAAAGGCTGTGGCGGTAGTGGAGAAGACGGCTGGCTCGGGGATAAGTATGTAGAGGGCGACAAAAGGTGTGCTGACTGCAAGGGTACAGGAGAGGTTTATGCTGTTTGTGCAACTTGCAAAGGTAGTCATTACATAACAACCAAAGAAGACTGCTCTGTATGTAGTGGAAAAGGCTACTATTGGATGAGTGGCGTGGACATTATAGATTGTTCTGAATGTAAAGGGATAGGAAGTACTGTAACGATAACCGAAATGGTTACATGTACTACTGGATGTATTTTTGACCTGGTGTTGGGGAACTCATATATCCGTGATACGTGCTCATCATGTAATGGTTCTCGTAAATGTTCTTCTTGCGGAGGTAAAGGCTATACCAGAGGCGGTTTGACTGGAAACACTAAATATGGTTGTGGTTCTTGTGGTGGCTCTGGCGGTGGTATTCATATAGGTGCTGAACCGTACAAGCAAGGCTCTGGTAAGTGTCGCACTTGTCATGGTTCGGGTCTAATTCTAACGTTATGTTCTACTTGTGGAGGTAGGGGAATGATAGAGAGAAGTGTCGAGCAAGATTGCAAGAGTTGTAATGGTTTGGGTTACATAAGCACAGAAGTGTCCCACGCTTGTTCATAGTGCTCTGGCAGAGGTTGGAAAAAGTAATTAACTCTTATCAATCAAAAATTCGTAAAAAATACTGAAAAAATATCGGAAAATAGGTCAATTTATTTGACCTATTTTTTGTATTTTTGTATAATTAATGCGGATAATAAATTAGAATGTAGTTTATTGTTACTATTAATTGAGGTATGAATATGTCAAAGGGTAAAAAGATTGCTACGCTGATGATTGTAATACTTCTCATTGTCGCCATTGCTATTGGTGGCGTTATCGCTATTGTCAACAATAAGGGCAGTGGGGAACTAGATGACATTACGCGTACAGAGAAATTGACTGCACCCAAAAACTTGGCTATAAGTGATGATTGGGTGTTGACTTGGGACTTGGTCGACAGAGCTATTAGTTATTATGTAGTTATTGATGGACAATACAACAAGATAGTTCAGGTAAATTCGCTAGATGTGAGTGAATACGGCAAGAAGGTGGGTAACCACTCTTTTAGCGTGCGTGCTATGCATAGTTTGGCTAGTTTTCACTCTGATATGTCGCAGACAATTTACAAGGCAAAGACTATGAAACTGGACACTCCGAGTGGGGTAGCGATTAGTTCTATGGTATTCAGTTGGGGGCGTGTGTCTGAGGCAAAAAGCTACGAATTGCTGATTGAGGCGAAGGACCAGACGCCAGTAGTGCAATATTCGTCATCGACTGAATTTGACCTATCGGAGTACATTGCTACACACCCTGATGTGTCTAGGTTTACGGTCAAGGTCAAGGCAACTGCGCTCGACCGTGTAACGGGGACTACAAATGCCTACATTGAGGACAGTGAATACAGTGAAACCAAGACATATATCAAGGCTGGTTCGATTACAGCGCCAGTATTGAGGGCTACTTTTGAGAACGAAGAAAAGACTCAAAAGGGCGATGAGCGTAGTGTAATGTGGAATATTGACCCTTATGTAGAGACATATGAGGTTTGGCTGGACGGAAAACTCGTAGAGTCTATCTCTCGTGCGACCGTTGCTGGGATAGAAGAGTATACCTTGCCGCTCGCAAATTACCAGAAGAGCGACACTGTTGGCGACCACTCGATTTATGTAGTTGCTGTGCCTGTGAGTGAGGAGGGAATTACCACTGTTAAGCAGCAGAGTAACACCCTAAATTACTCGGTAAATCAGAAACTTGAGGCAGTCAGGGCGGACTCGATTGTCATCAGTATGGAGGGTAGCACTTTGATTGTTTCTTGGGAGGCTAATCCGCTGGCTACATACTACACAATCAACTTGCGCGGTAGGACGTCAGAGGCTGACCAATTCAGGGTATTTGACACTATGGAGAATAACTCGGGCGCTCGTTATTCGATACAACTGACTAATGAGTTTGGCTACCGTGAGGTTCAGGCAAGGGTTATGGCGTGTGCGCAAGCGGGGCACAAGTACATACAAAATGCGGACTTTTCTGATTGGAGTCAGTCGTACTCGACTATAACCAAACTCAACCCTGTGGGTGTAGTGCGTATCTCGGAAAGCAGTGATGAGAAAGTAACTGCTAGTTGGGCTGGTAACAATCAAAACCTACAATACATGCAGTATATTGGTTCGTTCTACTGCAGGGTATACTATGCGACAACCGAGGGAGGCGAGAAACATAGGGGCGAAACTGCTTTTGACTTTACCCTACCAAAAGGTACAGAATCATTTACCCTATCCGACATTTTGAAGGGCAAAAATATGCCCGCTGGGTTATACTCGCTGACTGTTGTTACGATGCCTACGGAGGAGGCAAACAAGTTCTTCTTGGCTTCGGACGCAACCGATGACGTATTCTTTAACTACAAGACAAGGCTAGATGTGCCAAACATTTTGGGTTGTAAGCGTATCTACAAGAGTGATGGCACAAATTACATTAGGTTCGTGTTCTTTGGTTCACAAGGTGCTGCTAGCTACAACCTGACGATTACTGGGCAAGATGTCAACAGTACTGTTAATATTCCGCAGCCTGCTAACTATGACGGCGAGCAAATCGTAGATATTGAGCTAGTCAATGGTGTCTTGGGCGCTATGACAGAGCCGAGAGTGTACAACTTCGCTCTGGTTGCGCTCGCACCTGCGGAGGAGGACGGCAAACTAATGGATAGCCGTACTGTAACGTACTCATACTCTGATGTATTCAAACATGCTGCGGTAGACAGTACTACTATCGAGTTCCAAAAAACTGGTAACACAGTTGTGGCGAAATGGGGCGTTGTGCCGACTGCTAGGGCGTACAGCATTCAATCAAATAATGTTACTCTGACCGCTACTACTAACAGTGTAGATATTACCAATTCGTTGAAATTGGGCAACAATACATTTACTATTAGGTGTCAGGCAATTCCGGGGCAGTATGACGAAAGCGTTGATGTTTCTGTATACTATGAGTATCACTACACTATTACTGGCACGGCGGAAATTGAGTCGAGGTTTGTGGAGGCGGACGGCGAGCGTTATGTAGAGGTTAGCATTCCGCACTTTGATGAGAGGATTACGGGCTATGCTATCCAATTCGGCACAAAAGCACCTCAGATGATGACTATTGATGCTGAAAGTGGCAAGGTGATTTACAAGGCGACTATTGACGGCGATGATGCTGACTTGCCATTGTATCAGACTACTGCTGTTACGATTTTTGCTGGTGTGTCTAGCGTGGACGGCGGGGTCGCAAACAAGCAAGACTACATTGTGGCAATCAAGACGATTGACGCTCAAATTACCAATGATTTCAGCATTACTGCGCCTACTCTGTCGGTTGACAGCAGCACAGAAACGCTGAATATTGCCTTGGTTGAGGCGGCGCTCAAATATACCCAAAAAGTTGAGTATTCAATTAGCCTCGGCGGGCGTATCCTATACAATGGCGAAATTTTGCGCAGTGAGTTCTATGATGACGCAAATGACGCTAGTATAGAGAGCAATTTTGCGTACAGTTTGCGTAAAATTATCAAGGGTAGTGAATCTAGCACGCTAGATGTCGGCGAGTATAGAATTACGGCGACAATTTTTGCTACCTCGGGTATTTCGGCTGACGCTACGGCAATTACTTATACAAAGCGCACTCAACTCGACAATGTGGACGAGAGTAGCTTTGTGCGTGCGAGCGACAATACTTATCTGCAATGGAACGCTGTGGACGGGGCGGATAGTTATGTCGTAACCGTAACTCACAACGGCAGTGCAGTGGAAAACATCTCTATGCCTTTGGGCGAATATGTGGACAATGCGGGCAACTTGGTGGTTAGACTCAATACTATTAGTTTGTTCGGCGAAAAGGGCGTAGGTAGTTATGTATTTAGCGTAATTGCTCGCTCGAATGACGCAAATGTGGCTGATTCGCCTAGTGCTGCGATCCACGAATGGATAATGGCGACAACCTTGGTGCAACCTACATTTACGATTGAGGTTTACAATGGTACGGAGTCGAGCCTTTTGGGCAAAGTCGTAGCCAAAATTCTCAAAAATGCTCTCGCAGAGCAATATGTGATTACAGTCAACGGGCAATCAGCTCTGACTGTAAACAAAAATTCGTCTAGCGAGATTTATCAATATGTTGCGTTAGAGGGTATTTCTGCGGCTGGTAGGTATGTGGTTACTGTGCAAGCGACTAGAAATTCTGGGGCGGACAAGAGTGAGGTTTGTACCCAAGAGTATGTAAATGTATTGACTGCCGAGAAGCCTAATAATGTGTCTGCTACTCAAAACTTGGACGCAAACGAAATTATCTTCACGAGCGACAAGTTGTCGGCTAATATTGTGAACGGTGCTGTGGCAAAGGAAGTCGACTTGACTATCGAGGCGAGAATTAGCACTTTGACTGGCGAGGAGTACCAAGTGAGTGGCGAAACTGTTTGGTTCACGCTGACTGGTAGTGGTAGCCAAGTGAGTGCTTCGCTGGATAGTGGCGCTTTGACATGGTTGAGGAGCAAGAGTGCTAGCACATTCCTAGTGTTCTTCCGCACGCAAGCATATTCGGACGCTGATATTTACGAGGGCGAACTCCTAACGGCTAGTGGCGAAGTGCCTGCTAGATTGTCGTACCAAAACCAGTTGACGACACCTGAATTTAGTTTTGACGGTGGCACTGTGGTTACCGCTGAAAGTGATGTGGTTATGACGGTTAGCAATTTGGACGCAAATGCGAACGACAATATCGACATTCAAATTACTCGTGGCGACTGGTCAAAAGTAATTAGTGCGCAAAAGGTGAACGGCGGCAAAGTAAGTATTACCGCCGAAATGCTAGAAGACACTCGTGGCGAGTATTCGGTAAAGATTAGAGCAACTAGCAACGGTATTTACCTCGCTAGTCCGTGGACAACCGCAACTCAAAGTATAACTTGTGCAACTCCGATTGCTAATGTAACAAATGTTAAGTTTAATAGGGTTTACAATTCTACAAAGACCCCTGCGGAGGGCGGAAACCCTGAGCAAGTTATTATCAATGAGGCTAGGCTGAATATTTCCTTTGACCCAATTAATGAAATTGCTGCGGGCGAAATTACATACAATGTTGAGATGAATTTTGCATACAGTGGGAAAGGCTATAACCTTGCATTGACTCGTGGTGCGAACGATGGTAGTAGAATTGTGTTTACACTAGATTATAGCACTGGTGATGAATACGAGATTTTGCGTACTGTTTTGGGAGAAACTCCTGAGGCAGGGCTTGCGCTGAATTTTGTAATCGTGGCTACACCTACAAATACTAACTTGTACCTCAAAGGGGAAACAAAGTTTGTGTACACAGTGGGTCAGGTCGCTGCTCCGCAAAACTTTGTGTTTACCCAAAATGGCGGAAGCGTAACTGTAACTTGGACGGGTGATGACGCTTATGCTGGTGAGGAATACACCATAACTTATACATATAATGTGGTCATCAAAAACAACGCAGGGGACGAGGCTACCGAGAGTGTATCGGGGCAAACTGTAACAGCGGAGAGTGCGACATTCGATTTGCCTAGCGATTATGCTAGTATTGCGTACCTTGTGGAGTTTAGAATCGTGAAAGTTGATGTGGCTGTTAGTAGTTCTGGTACGACTCAAGCGACATTTGATGGCGAAAAGAATTACTGTGGCGACTGGTTCGTCAACAAAGTTGCGACACAAAATGCGACTTTGGCGGTGGACTATGACACTGAAACAAAAAAATACACTGGTACAATCACACACAATAGCAACAACGGCGAGATATTTAACGGACAGACATACGGTGTGGCTATTGCTGGTAGTGTAGTGGCTAGTGATTTGGTTGAGAAAAAATTTGAATTGAGCGGCTTAGTTGTATCTAGATTGATTGCTGCTAGTGGCGGGCAAACTGCAAGTAGTGTAATAACTATTTCTAATAGCGTTTACAAAACTACCGACAAGGTAATGGTGGCATACGAGGGTAAAGAATGTAATGTACAGGTAATTTTGCCTCTCGTGGTAACATCTGCTCCTACGGGCGTAAATATTGACCAAAACAACGAGATTGCTACGATTACGAATATTCCTTATGTTACCCAGTATGCGTGGAGAATTACAAAGAAAGGCGACAGCACAAATGTAATCCACGGCACAGCTAGTAGCGCTGCAACTGCTACAAGTACTGATATCAAGTTGGCAGGTTTCAGCGAATTGGCTGCGGGCGAGTACACCTTGTATATCAAGGCAGAGTCTGATACTGCGAACAAAATTTACGCAGACGGCGCTAGTGAAATCAGTCTCGACTTTGAGCGAGTTGTGGCTATGGACGCTCCTTATGCTGCGTCATTCACTACAACAGGAAACAACAAGGGCGACTTTGTAACGACCTTGTCGTGGAACTACGGCAAGCGTTTGGACGCTAGTAGATTTGCAATCAACTTTGTCAGTGTTTCTACTGGCGCTAACTACAAGGTAGATATGGCGCAAGTTAGTGGTGATATTTTCACAGTTAGTCAATCTGGACAATACTATGTATATAGTTTGGTATTTAATGGACTTGACTTGGTAAATAACACCAACTTGGGCTATGACCCAACTAGAACTATGCCAGCGAGCGATTACAAGATTACTATTCAAGTAATCGGTAATGAGAGCGACTATTCTACTGATTCGGCAGTTGCCGATTTCCAAGGCACGTACAAGAATAAATTTGGTGTGGTAGCGGTATCTGCGGACGCATTTGCTGTTGCACCAGAGTGCTTCTTCGGTTCGACTAACGTGGTAGACGGCACAATCGTGTTCGGCGAAAGCGAGAGCGAACAGAATAAGAAGAACTATTTGAGCACTTATGAGAGTAGGTACGGATTTAATAGAAAATACCTCGTAATTACACAGACTGGTTCGCTAGAAAATAGGGCAACAAGTTATCGTGTAATCATCAATGGAACAGACTTCGGTATTATCGACAAGGCTAGTTCTATTATGACTATCGATTTTGATAGTATCGCCGCTGCTAGCAAATTGAGCCTAGGTAGCGTGTGGAAAGCAGGCGTAAATGCTATTACCTTGATGCCATACACCTCAAACGAGATGATGGATTACTACTACTATGTTGACGGTCAAACTCAATATCAATTGACTACTGAAACTGCTCAATTAGCACTTACAAAGCAATTTGATGTGGTAATGTACCAGAAATTTAGCAAACCTAGCGACCCTCGTGTGGAACTAGGGTACAGTGATGCTGCTAGACACAATATCAACAAGGTAAATGTGTCATTTGCAAATTCTAGTAGTGCGATTACCTATAATGTAACCATAAAATATAATGACTACTATGACAACAATAGCGAAAAAGTTTGGGCTACACTCACAGGTCAAAAGGCAGTGTTTAATGGCTCTCAAAATGTCGGACTAATGATGTACGACATTATCAAGGCAATGGGGCCTCACAACATTTGGTTTGAGATTAGTCAAACTGGTGTAGATTTGAGTGATGAGTCTTTGGCTCAATACTATATCGATAGTGATGTGGCTACTACGACTCCATTTGTATACACTACCGCAATGCCAGAGTTTAGCGACAAAGTTATCGCTAACCAAGTTACATCTGTGGTAACCGCTATCGATAGCGAAACCCAAGACCCTGACAAGGTGTACAAGCAAAACGGTGCTCTAATGTGGACTTTGCCAGTCAATGCATACGATATGGTGGCTGAGTACAAGGTTTCGCTAAAAGATACAAACAACAACTTGGCAACCAAGACTGCACATGTTAGCATAACTGTTACCGCGGACGGTATCGTATACAGTCTAATCAGAAATGATAATGATTTGTTCTATATTGATAGTGAAAACAATATCTACTTTGATATGACCGAGTTCTTCTGGAATCGGGAGGCTGGACTCAGCAACGGTGCTAGGACAAACTATTATCTCGCTGGTGAGTACTACTATATGATTACTGCCAAGGCTCTGGACAAGAATGAGGCAGAGGCGACTGGGAGAATTTATGACCCAGACAAGCCAACTTATGGTTTTGTAAAGTTTGCGTACAAGGATATTAACTATCCATTAGCACCTAGCAATGCTGTAATTGATAAGGACGGCGTATTGTCTTGGGACTATGACCTTACGGCTGATGTATATTCTAGTGCTACTCCAACCTTTGTGGTAACAATTACTACATACAAGGCAGCGGACAAAACTTTGATTAGGACTATTACTCTCGACCCAACGACTAGTTATTCTGTTGATATTTCTAGTTACCTAGTCGCTGGTGGTGCGGAGAGGAACGATGTATACGTTTATAGGGTTTCTCCAAACGAGTTTTATAAGAATAGTTTGCCTAAACAGGCGACATTTGCTAGCGACTATGTTTCAAACCTAAATATGCCGAATATTACTGCTAGTTGGACTACAAAGTACAATGTGGAGTACGGCATTACTGATTCTGCTGAAAGGGTAGAAACAGTACTCGGCGAGTTGAATGAGAATAATTCGGACGCAAAATTCGTCATCAGTATGTTGCGTGTAACCCAAGAGGTTGCATCGACTCTGGGCGAAAATGAGAATTTTGACACAATCGCTAATCAGAGCGCTATCCAATTCGTGAGAGTAAACTTTGATGACATCGTATTTAATTTCAATGCTTCGGCTGAATTGAATTACAGATACGATATGCTCAATGCTATCGAGGCGATGGGTAAGGCGAGCGATTGGTTGGACGGTTCAAACTTTATTCCGGGCAGATACTTTGTAAAAGTTGAGTTTATGGCTACAAATCACCCATACTACACAACTTCGACAGCTTATGTGGTGCGTGATGTCAAGAATGTTTGGGCAATCGTAAATGAGGACGAGGCAACCTTGACAGGTGAGTACCTCACAACCAAGGCAAAGACTGCTACTACTGCTACCGTTGAGGGGCAAAACGACCGTGAATGGGCAGAAACCGACCACAAGCAAGCAATTTTGAGCTTCAATGTTTACGCTATCAAGGATTTCCGTAAAGTACAGCACTTGCCAAAGAGTGTAAGCGTTCGTGTGAAATTGTGGAATGGTACGGCGTATGTAACGAATAGGACTTATGAGATTACATACTACTTGCCAGAACTTGCAGACTTGTTAAACGATGTGAACGCAAGTTACAAGGAAAGTGAGGACGGCGATAGTCGCATTTATCGTGTAAATGGTGTTTCGGACTACTACAATGTGCGTATTGATATACACAAGTTGTTTGACTACTCTGAACCATTTGCAGCAAACTATGCTGGTGTGTATGCCCTCGAATACGTGCTGAATGAGGACGAAATTGGTTCTACCAGTGATGCTCTCCACTCGGACGGTTCATCGTGGTATTTATACACTAGGGATATTTGCCACTACACGGTAATTTCTACACCTATACTTGATTATAGGTTGGGACTACAACAAATCGGTTCGGAATACGCTTATGTACTCAACTGGGTGTTGACTCCTAATAAATACACATATATTGTAAATAATGATGTGGAATACAACCTAAACATTTTCGCATTCAAGAAAGGTGCGAATGGCAAGTATGCTTGTGATGATGCTTATGCTGCGCTAGATGAAACAGGCAAACAGTTCTTCTTGCAGAATGAATCTGCTTTGGCTAACCAGACATCTAGTTACGGCTTTGTAATGGAAAAATTGATTAGGGACTTTAGCGTGGTTTATGAGAAAGACGGCAGGCGTTGCTACATAAACGATAGGACGAATGTTGGTCTAGAATTAGAGCCAAACAACGAATACAAGTTCTTTGTTTACTTGACTCCAAAGACAATTAATACCCAAGACCCTAATGCGTTCTACTACCTTAGGTCAGAGACCTCTGCTCCGCAAGAGTACCTCTACAAGGCTATTTCGGCGCAGCACTACGGTACAGAAATTACCTCTACTGTGGACGATGTGTATGTAGTAGAAAATCAAAAAGATTTCTTGGATGCCAAAGTTTACGACATTACGAGTAACCAAGATACAAACAATTACAACAACGGCTTTGAATTGTTTATCTACGACACCCAAGATGTTGCCGCGGGGCAAACAAATACTTGGACACTTGACCAAGAGGTAAACAAGACATATCTAGCGCACTACATTATTACGACACTAAACAATGTGTCATCAAATGGTAATAGAGTGCCTCTGTATGTGGTAGACAGTAGTCTATATATTGATGGCAAGAATCAACCTCTCGAATACTTGCGAAATGTAGATGGCTCACTCCGTCAAATCGGTGTGTTGGTAAATTCTTCGATTGAGATTAACGGATTTACTCTGCGTGAGTTGCTGGGTGAAACTAGGGCTATCACTCCTATTACATATTATTGCAAGATAAAGTCTTGGATAAACAATAATGAGTTGAACGCTAACGCTTTTGTTTCTGATGATGGTATGCTAGAAGATGTGGAATTGTATGGCGAAAAGTGGATTAGAAAGTATCTGACTAATGACGATACCGAGGTTAGTAACTACCTTGCTTCGTTTGAGGAACAAGGCATTAAGTGTACTGTTCCTTTGGCAGACTACAACAGTCTGAACCCAAGTTATTACTTTACATTCCAGCACACTATTAGGTTTATGCAACCTGAAATTAGCAAGATTGAGATTGTCAATAACGAGGGTGCTAGCGATGTAAATGGCGAGTGTGTAGTTGACTATGCTAATTCTAGTAGTGGGGTAACTGCTGGGTACATTGTGGCTGATTCTAACGGTGATTACACCTACAAAATTTACCTAAACAACGTGTATAATGCCGACCCAATCATTACCCTTGATAAGTACATTCAGTTGAACGTGGCTACATACGAGTACGAACAGAGCGCGGACGGCACATTGAACTTTAACAATGTTGGCGGCTTGGCTCAATACAGGAGTACTACGCTCAAAGTGTACTATGATGGCACTACGAGTTATGTAATGCTCGGCAAGGACAGTGTAGAAACAAATGCGAGAGCAATTTACAACTGGATTGACAGCTTGTTGCCAAACAAGATTTACTTTACAGCGACTGCTGTAATGGGCAATCCAAATCAAAGGGATACAACAGGTGGAGCAAACACGACAAACAAATTTATCCCTAATGCGCAAGACACAAACAAATCTAGTATCGGTTATGGCAACATTTTGAGGAGTTTTGCTATAAGTGATATGAGTAATTCTGTCAGTCTGACTGTCAAGAAACAGTATACCGCTCCTTTGATTTCGTTCAAGTTTGACAACTCAACTACGGGCAACTTGATTGGTACAAATAGTACTCAAAAGACTAACTCGGGTAACATTACCAATGTGCTAGCAAGTGGTGAATATGGCGGAATGGCACTCAACCCATACTTGTATGTAGACGGTGCTAGTTATGAGAGTATCGGTGCGCAAGGTGGTGGACAGGCTAACTATGGATTTGAGTATGTTGGCTTGTCAAACAGGACGGACACATACTATGAGGTTGTGTTTGGATACAATGGTAAGAGTGTGACTTATCAATTCAAGACAAAAGATATCAACGCTACTATGGTAGAGTTTACCAAGGCAGTTGCTGCAAACCCTATGAGGTACAATTATTCAAATTATCAAGATGTTTACCCATATGAGATAGCGTGCATGTATGAGAAATTGTACAACTTGATAAATGAGGGTGCTGCCAGTGATGCTTACCACGGTGGTACAATTACTACCAAGATTCGTGTAATCGCTCCAACCGACCCTAGTGCGGCTGGTTACTGGATTAGTAGTGATTATAGAGAAAATGCGGATTTGAGTTTCTATGTAAGACTAGAAACTGTACAGACAGAATTTAATGAGAACGAGGCTCAATTCGCTGATACTTCGGGTACGTTGAATATGGCTTCAATGTACAAGAAGGAGGGCTTCTACTACTATTATCAAGGCTACATTCCTTTCAAGTATCATACTATTAGCAAAGATGTAAAATATCGTGTAACACTTACTAGACCTAATACTCAATCATCAGGTAACTTTGTGTACTCTTATGATGTTTTGAGGAATAGTAATCTGGATTACGCTAGGTGTCAATGGACTCCTACTGCGACTGGACAAAATATTGGCAACTTGGCTGACATTTTGGCAATTGACCAATTTACCAGTTCTAATAACCCAGACCAAAACCAGTGGGTATTGGACAGCGAGTGGTCTATCAACATTTTGGCTTACGCTGATAACGATTTGCAGGCTGAGTTTGTTACTCGTGGTTTCGATAGTAATATTAGGACTTATAGCCCTAAATTAAAGATTGTCAACGATATTACAAATATTCTAATCAATATGGACGTTGATATGAGTACATACACAGTGGGCGAGTTTGGTGCGGACAACATTAGTGTTTCATCTAGTGTAAACACAATGTACAATGCTGCCGCTAGTGTTGCCGAGTTTACATATGATATAGGCTCTGGCAAGATGACCAAGACTGTAAATATCAAGCAAAATGTAGGTTCAACCTGCTACAAGGATATGGTCGAGGAGTTCGTCAGAGATGTATATATCAACAACAGTTCTGTAACAGGTGGTAAATACTATTATAGCGTCCGTTTGCTTAACTATATCGACAATGTCGAGAATTCTGAAACAAAGAGTGATTTGGTATTTGAATATTATAGACAGATTAGTGCAGGCGACTTTACAGCAACTGTTGAGCAGGTGTCTACGGCTAACAACTACATTACAATCAAGGCTTCGGTCGGTCAGAATATGACTATCTCGGGTATGAATGTAAAATTGGCTCAAACAATTCTCAGCACTGCTACTTCGACCCAATCTTCGGCAAAATCTATGACTAGGGGAACGAGTGGTTCAAATTATACCTTTGAAACAACTTGGGCTTTCAATAGGAATTATGCTGACTGCTTCCTTAGCGGTACGGCAGGGAACTTTAGTTCATCTGATACCAAGAATTTGACCCAAAGAGGATATGTTACTAATAATAACAAAGGTAATATTCAGGCAGGATACAACACCTTCTACTTCTACCCAGTTCAAGATGCTGCTAGTGCCAAATATAACCTTTGGAAAGCGGATACATATATACCTAGACAGACTGTATTTATCGTGCCTAGTTCGTACAATCCTACTATTGATTTGACATATTCAACCAGTAGTGAGGGTGGTACTTCGGAGGCAGGTGCGCGTTATAGTTCTAATGGTTACTACTGGCGTGATTACTACACAACCGCATATTATAGGTATGTAAATATGCTCAAAGCAACTGTAACAAATGCTGACGGGTATAGCGTAAGTTCTACTTGGACATACGGTTGGAAGAAAAACGCTGGCGAGTCAACCTGTACCAAGACAGAGTTTAGCAAGAATGGTAGTTCGTCAAACCTTAGCACGGCTTCATATATTACTCTCTCTGGTAATGCTAACTATGCAAATTACTTCTTTACGCTAAATGTAAAATCTGGTTATGCACCATATTTTGTAACACCAAGTGTTCAAGAAGAAATCCACCCTGATGTGAGTGGCGACCATCACGAGCGTAAATTCGAGAAAACAGTGAGAGTGGGTAAGGTACCTACATCTTCTGGTGGCAGCAGTAGTGGCGGGAGTTCGAGCGGAGGCAGCAGTAGTGGCGGTTCAACAACCCCAACAACTCCAACGACCCCCGACCCTACACCATCACCAGTTGACCCAGGTTCTAGCAAGGATTCTATGAGCCCTCTTGATAAGATTATTGTAGGATCGTTGATTTTTAGTCTAGGAGGTAGTGGTGGTAAAGGTAACCTTGCTTATGAAGGTTCAAAGCAGATTTCTTCTGCTGTTGGTAATCTAGGAGTGGTAGGCGCTGCGGCATCTACGGTAATAAATGCGGCGAGTGAGGTTGCTGCTGCTGCTTCTGATGTTGCAGACACAGCAAGAGATATTATAGTTGATGCTGGAAAAACGGTTGTGGATACGGTCATAGATGTTGGTAGAAAAGTAGCTAACGCTCTCGGAAAATTGAAATTCTGGTAATTTTTGATTAAATATATCTGACTAATAACTATCGATGAAATAAACTAATGACAAAAAAAGATTAGCAAAAATGCTAATCTTTTTTGTTTATTGAAAAATTTACAAAAAATTATTGACTTATCAAATAAGTTGTAGTATACTATATAAGTATTGGGCGGAATATTCGGTGTTTTACGCTAATTTAGACTTTGCGCCATTAGCTCAATTGGATAGAGCGTTGGTCTACGGAACCAAAGGTTAGGAGTTCGAGCCTCTTATGGCGCACCACGAA
>ERZ808267.368-NODE-368-length-14372-cov-4.845778_pt1 | contig 14372 bp, 7 predicted proteins | sample MGYA00521241_ERZ808267 | MGnify/ENA primary metagenome ERZ808267 (study PRJEB31516, sample SAMN03275592) | gut metagenome | biome: mammalia-associated habitat; material: feces | host: Papio cynocephalus | place: Kenya | collected 2012-07-19 ... | reverse complement strand
TAAACCACATGTTCCTCCGCTTGTGCGGGCCCCCGTCAATTCCTTTGAGTTTCATCGTTGCCGACGTACTCCCCAGGTGGATGGCTTATCGCTTTCGCTTGGCCACTGACATTCTATCGCCAACGGTTAGCCATCATCGTTTACAGCGTGGAATACCAGGGTATCTAATCCTGTTCTATCCCCACGCTTTCGTGCCTCAGCGTCAGTTACGGATTCGCTAGATGCCTTCGCAATCGGTGTTCTGAGTGATATCTAAGCATTTCACCGCTACACCACTCATTCCTCCAGCGGCATCCGCACTCCAGCGCGACAGTATCAAAGGCAGAACTCTCGTTAAGCGAAAGTATTTCACCCCTGACTTGACGCACAGCCTACGCACCCTTTAAACCCAATGAATCCGGATAACGCTCGCATCCCCCGTATTACCGCGGCTGCTGGCACGGAGTTAGCCGATGCTTATTCACCTGGTACTCTCATCGGACGTGCACGACGCCCTTATTGCCCCCAGGCAAAAGCGGTTTACAGCCCATAGGGCCTCCTTCCCGCACGCGGCATGGCTGGTTCAGGCTTCCGCCCATTGACCAATATTCCTCACTGCTGCCTCCCGTAGGAGTATGGACCGTGTCTCAGTTCCATTGTGGGGGACCTTCCTCTCAGAACCCCTACCGATCGTCGTCTTGGTGGGCCGTTACCCCGCCAACTAACTAATCGGACGCGAGCCAATCCGTAGCCGCCATAACTTTCAATATCTATCCATGTGAACATATATCATATTGGGGATTAGTCGGCGTTTCCACCGGTTGTCCCCAGGCTACGGGCATGTCGCTCACGCGTTACGCACCCTTTCGCCGGTCGCCGCCAGAACATTGCTGCCCCGCGCTGCCCCTCGACTTGCATGTGTTAAGCCTGCCGCTAGCGTTCATCCTGAGCCAGGATCAAACTCTTCTTTGTATATACACTATTTCTCTAGTTCGACCCCGACAACTTCATTCTTCATTATAAAAAAAAGAAATCAACGCTCTCTTTTTCGTTCTCGGTACTTGTTGTACTTCCTTCAGTCTTTTCAATGAACTTGTTTTGTTGTTTTCAAGAGGTGGATTTGTTGTCCCGTTCTTGAAAGCGGGTGCAAAGGTAGTACTTTTTTCTTTCCCTCCAAACTTTTTTTAACATTTTTTCGATAATAGTTTTCAACAACCACCTGTTCAAACCGGTCCTAAACCGATGTAAATCTCCGATAGATGAGGCGTTAGGCTTTTAAACAAAAAAAATGGCTCCCGAACGTGTCAGGAGCCACATTTCATAGTTGCCGTAAAAAAAACTACATTCCCGCGGCAACAATCATTCCTAGACCAACGATGAAGAAGCAGAACATAGCCCCAAGCAGTCCATAGACAACCTTATTAGAGCCTTTGAACTCTTTCCAAACAAAGACACCCCAAATGGCAGCAACCATCGGTGCCCCCTGACCTAAAGCGTAGGAAACAGAAGCACCAGCCTTGCCAGCGGCAATGTAACTAAGGGCCGTACCAAGGCACCAAATGCAACCGCCAAGCATGCCTACTAGATGGGTCTTAGCATTGCCTTTAAAATATTCACTCATTTTGACAGGAGCGCCCTGGAATGGCCATTTCATGAATATCGGGCCGAATACAAAGTGGCTGACAAGGACCGCAAGGCTGAACACAACAATCGCTGTGTAAGGGCCTACACGCCCAGGAGCCATGTTGGCGAAGTCATTAAGATCCATAGCTTTCATCACGAATGAAGAGAAGAAAGACATAACGACACCAGCAACCACAGCGAGAATAATGCCTTTTCGCTGATCTGCCTTACTGATCTGGGCATTGCCTGCTTTCTTGCCAGAAGCGATTCCATTCAAAACGACTGCAACAACCACCAACGCCACACCAATAGCAAGAAGGACAAGATTGCTCTTCAAAGCTCCCTGAGCCATCTCCACGCGAAGGTTATTGATCACTCCAAGCACGAGGGCCAAACCACAGCCTACAGGGAAAGCAACCGACATGCCAGCAATGGAGGTAGAAGCGCTAAGGCAGATGTTCGAAAGATTGAATATCACTCCACCTATGACGATACTGAGAATAGCGGAGAAGTCAGCTTGAGCGATATCCTTAAAGAAAGGACGGCCTTCTGGGCCGAAAGTTCCAAGAGTAAGCGCAAGTAGCAAAGAGAAAACGACCATTCCAATCACATAATCCCAATAGAAAAGTTCGTACCTCCAACTTTTGGCTGCTAGTTTCTGAGTGTTGCCCCACGAGCCCCAGCAGAGCATGATGATGAAGCAGAAAAATACTGCTAGACCATAACTGTTTACGATGAACATAATAATTAGTGTTATTTAAAAATGAATATTATTACTCAGCGATAAAAGCCTCCGCTTCCTCCCTAGTCGGGATAGCTGTTTGGGCGCCCATCTTTGTCACGGATAAAGCAGACACAGCGGATGCAAACTCAGCAGCCTCTTTCAAAGACTTGCCTTCCGAGAGAGCCACGCAGATTGAACCACAGTAGGTGTCCCCTGCTCCGGTGGTGTCAACAGCCTTGACTTTTCTAGCTTGAACAAAGCAAGGTTCCCCACCGTCAAGAATCAGTGAACCCTTGCTACCCATCGTCACAATCATATTCCCAACGCCTTTGTTAAAAAGGACATTGGCAGCTTTGGCAGCAGATTCTTTGTCTGTGACTGGAACACCAGAGAAAGAAGACAATTCCGTCTCGTTAGGGATGAAGAGAGAGATGTATTTGAATATCTCCTCCGGAAGTTCAGCATAAGGAGCCGGATTCAACACCACCATGGCACCTGCTTCATGGGCGATTTTAGCAGCTTTCAAAACTGTCTGAACGGGAATTTCAAGTTGAAGAAGAAGGATGTCGCATGATTTAAGCGCGGCCTCGGACGCCTTTATGTCTTCATCTGTAAAATCCAAATTAGCACCGGAAGCTACAACGATGCAGTTCTCAGCTGCATTGTCAACTGTGATCAAGGCCACACCTGAAGGCTTGTCCGAGCGCAGAATCCCACTTACGTCAATCCCTTCATCTTGGTAGTGTTTGATAGAGTTGTCACCGAAAACATCATTTCCAACCTTACATATAAAGGAAACGTCTCCACCAACCCTCTTTGCAGCGACAGCCTGATTGGCTCCTTTTCCACCGGCACTCATGGTAAATACACCTCCCAAGACAGTCTCACCAGGGGCAGGCAACGTTGGAGTCTTAACGGTCATGTCCGTGTTGCTGCTCCCCAAAATCAGTATTTTTTTCATATTCTTTGATAAATTAATATTCATTGGCTATATATCTAGTGCTAAAACGTTAGCGCAAAATTATATCAAAGGCCAAAGATAGGCAAAAAACGTCACAATTTTAATATGTAAGCACAAAAAAACGGGGACCACCCGATGATGGTTCCCGTTTTTCTGTTATGAGTAGTTAAAATGTAACGTTTTCTATTACATCATTCCGCCCGCAGGCATAGCTGGAGCAGCAGGCTCTTTCTCAGGGATGTCAACGATGCCACATTCTGTGGTAAGGAACATTCCGGCAACAGAGGCAGCGTTCTCAAGAGCCACACGAGCTACCTTCGTAGGATCAATTACACCTGCTTCAAGCATATTCACATACTCATCCGTACGTGCGTTGTAACCGAAGTCCCCATTATTCTCGCGAATCTTCTGGATGATGACACTTCCGTCAACACCTGCATTCTGAGCAATCTGACGGAGAGGCTCCTCGATGGCACGTGCAATAATGTGGATACCTGTGGTCTCGTCCTCGTTATCTCCCTTAAGGCTCTTCAAAGCCTCAGCAGCACGGATGTAGGAAACTCCACCTCCTGGAAGATAACCTTCCTCAACGGCAGCACGAGTAGCATTAAGAGCGTCCTCAACCCTGTCTTTCTTCTCCTTCATCTCAATCTCTGAGCCCGCACCTACGTAAAGAACAGCGACTCCACCGGCCAATTTGCCAAGTCTTTCCTGAAGTTTTTCCTTGTCGTAGTCAGATGTTGTGTTCTCAATCTGCTTGCGGATTTGAGCGACTCTATCTGCGATGGCATCCTTGTCACCAGCTCCACCTACAATAGTGGTGTTGTCCTTGGTGATGGTGACCTTCTCTGCCTTACCGAGCATGTCTGGAGTCGTGTTCTCAAGTGTGAACCCTCTTTCCTCTGACACAACGATGGCACCTGTAAGGGTGGCGATGTCCTGAAGCATTTCCTTGCGGCGATCTCCGAAACCAGGAGCCTTGACAGCAGCAATCTTAAGAGTTCCACGCAGTTTGTTGACAACCAAAGTAGTAAGAGCTTCACCATCAACATCTTCAGCAATGATCAAAAGTGACCTTCCCTCACGAGCGATAGGCTCAAGGATAGGAAGCAGATCCTTCATTGTGGAGATCTTCTTGTCGCAGATAAGGACAGAAGCGTCATCCAGAACAGCCTCCAATTTGTCGGAATTAGTCATGAAGTAAGGAGAGATGTAACCTCTGTCGAACTGCATACCCTCGACAACCTTGACCTCAGTCTCAGTGCCCTTGGCCTCCTCAACAGTGATTACTCCATCACCCTTGACTTTAGACATGGCATCAGCAATGAGTTTACCGATGGCAGCGTCATTGTTGGCGGAGATAGTGCCGACCTGCTCTACCTTAGAATAGTCTGTGCCAACCTTCTTGCTATTTTTCTTAAGTTCAGCGACAACAGCAGCAACCGCTTTGTCGATACCCCTCTTCAAATCCATTGGGTTAGCACCAGCTGTTACGTTCTTCAAGCCAACATTGATGATAGCCTGTGCGAGAACAGTAGCAGTAGTGGTACCATCACCAGCCTGCTCATTGGTCTTGGAAGCAACTTCCTTAACCATCTGTGCCCCCATGTTGGCGTACCTGTCAGCGAGTTCTACCTCTTTTGCAACAGTAACACCATCCTTTGTTACCTGAGGCGCACCAAATTTCTTATCGATCACAACATTACGTCCTTTAGGACCAAGAGTGACCTTTACAGCGTCCGCTAGAGCATCAGCTCCTTCCTTCATTTTAGAGCGGACATCAACATCAAATTTTATTTCTTTTGCCATAATGAATTCCTCCTAATAATAATTACAGAATAGCCAAAATGTCTGACTGCTTCACAATGAGATATTTCTTACCTTCAACAGTTACCTCTGTGCCAGCATATTTGCCATACATAACCTCATCACCAACTTTAACTTCCATAGGTTCATCCTTCTTACCAGGACCTACAGCTATTACCTTCCCTTCTTGAGGTTTTTCCTTTGCTGTGTCAGGAATATAAAGACCTGAAGCTGTCTTTGTCTCAGCCTCTTTAGGCTCAACCAAGACTCTATCTGCCAATGGTTTAATCATGATATAAAGTATTTAATTGTTTTTAATCTTACCTCCGGCTCACTCCGGAGACACAAACCCAAAATCAAAGGATGTGCCATCGAAAGAATACTGACAAATTGTCATTCCTCCCTTACGAACGTCATAGCTTTTGTGAATACGAAAAAGAATTTATAAATTTGAACTTTATATATTATAGGTATAGTTATGAGATCACACATAAGAATTATAGCAATGATAATGTCAGCAATTCTGCTGACAACAGCATATTCATCATGCAGCCGCTTTGGCAGGTCTAAAGGGCAAAGCACCGAGTTTGCCACCTTTATTAAGGCCTACACAGGTGGCATCATTTCCGACAAATCTACCATCCGAGTGGAATTGGCTTCGGACATCCAAGACGCCATTCCCGGAGCGGACCTGAAAGATGGGATATTAACATTCACCCCATCAGTGAAAGGTAATGCAAGATGGATTTCAAAAAACACCATAGAGTTCATTCCTGGCAGCGGAGCTCTGAAGCCGGGACAATCCTACACCGGAAAACTTCGATTAGATAAAATCCAAAAAGTCGGTGACAAGAAGTTTAAAAAATTCACCTTCAAGTTTTTAGTCGCAATCAAGGAAGCGGTGCTGTCACTGGATGAAATCACAATAACCGCAGCATCCAAAGACATGGCAAGTGTCGAAGGCACAATCTCTCTGACAGAGGAACTACCTCTTGAAAAAGTCCAGACGATGTTTGAATATGCCTACACAGACCATAGCGCGGAGGTAAACATCACAGCAGGAACAAATCCTAAGGATTTTCATTTTGAGATAATCAATCTGCCTAGAGGTACCGAGGACAGGCTCTTGACTGTCAAGTTGAAGCCAAGAGACACCGGATTCGTGACTGACTCAAGGTTGGAGCTCACCATCCCTGCCACAGGTAACTTCAAAGTCCTGAGTGCAGAGATGGTCGAAGATGACGAACCTTTCATCGACATCTATTTTACAGAGGCCTTAGCTGATGTGGCCGACAACTCTGGACTGTTCCAATTGGAAGGGGTTGGACGTTACTATGTCCAGACAGAAAACGCTCATGCTAAGATATTCTACGAGAATCCCACTGACGGAGCTGTCTCTCTCCGGATTTCCGAGACCGTAAAAAGCCATGACGGAGAAAGACTTGGGGTGGAATATTCAAAAGCATTCTCAGCTACCGAACCTAAGCCTGCGGTTGAGATTCCGGTCTCCGGCACAGTCCTTCCCAACTCAAAGGAGCTCATTCTTCCGTTCAAAGCAGTGAATCTCAGCGCGGTTGACATCAGCGTCATTCACATCTACGAAGCGAATGTCCTCACATTCCTACAAGATAACACCCTCTCTGGCGACAACTCCTTACGTCGATGCGGACGCCTTGTCTATAAGAGCTGTGTTCGACTGGACTCAGACCCTTCCAAGAATCTGCACAAATGGCAGGATTACTCAATCGATCTTTCTGGCCTTTTCAAACAAGAACCGGGGGCGATTTACAGAATAAGGCTTTCTTTTAAGCAGGAATATTCTCTCTACGGCAAAGCGGAGTCCTTCAAAAGCGGCTCGCCTTCAAACAAAATGGTAAGTCTCTCATCAGACAGAATCACCGAGAAAGATGACGAAGAATGGGACAAACCTTACCCAGACTACTACGAAAGTTTCTACGACTGGAATCGTTTCTCTTGGGAGGACAGAGACAATCCTCAGAAACCGACCTACTACATGTCTGATGGAAGATTCCCGGCCATCAATCTGCTGACATCAAACCTCGGAGTCATCGCGAAGTATTCTGGAGGCGACCGGATTTGGGTCAGTGTCAGTGACATACTCTCAACTGATCCTGTGTTCAACGCAGAACTCTACGTCTATAGTTACCAACTTAAGGAGATCGGCTACGCCAAAACGGGAACTGACGGAATGGCAGAAGTGACCCTTACTGGAAAACCATTCGTAGTGGTAGCGAAAAGAGGGGGCTCCACCAGTTACCTAAAAGTGACTGAGGGAGAGCAAAAATCCTTAAGCCGGTTCGATGTCGGAGGTAAATTACTTAAAAAAGGGCTTAAGGCTTTCATCTATGGAGAAAGAGGAGTCTGGAGACCGGGAGACACCCTTCATGTCACCATGATTCTGGAAGACAAGGAAAACAGGATCCCCGACACTCACCCGACAGTGATGGAAGTCTATACCCCACAAGGGCAGTTCTACACCAAGCAGATCAACAGTAACGGGAAGAATGGATTCTATTCATTCGCCATCCAGACAAAGACCGATGACCAAACCGGGACATGGCACGCCTATTTCAAAGTTGGAGGAGCTACCTTCCACAAACCGTTAAGAATCGAGAGCATCAAGCCGAACAGGCTGAAGATTGAAGTGAACTTCGGCTCCGATATACTGGAAGGAGGACACAATGTCAACGCTAACCTCACTTCCAATTGGCTAACAGGACCTGCAGCGTCCGGTCTCAAAGCGAAGGTTAACATGGTTCTCCGCAAAGGTCCATCAACATTCAAGGGATTCGAGGGTTACACATTCAACTGCCCACTTTCTGATTTCACATCAAGCGAGCACAAACTAGTTGACACTAGGCTTGACTTGAAAGGCCATGCCAAGGTAAACATCAATTTACCATCCGCAGATAACGCTCCTGGCATGCTCAGAGCTGACATAACAACTTCTGTCGAAGAACAAGGTGGAGATGTGAGTTTCAACACATTGTCGTTGAACTATTCCCCATATTCATCATACGTTGGGGTCAAGATTCCTTCTACTGGGAACAGCATGTATTTAGAGACTGACACTGACTACACAATCAACGTGGCCGTTGTTGACAAAAACGGCTTAAGAGTCTCCGGGCACAATCTGAAATATTCAATCTACAAGATGAAGTGGAGCTGGTGGTGGGAAAGTCGAAGTGAAAGTCTGGATTCTTATGTAAACAGTCCGACAGCCGAAGTCATTGCCTCCGGCACTTTAATGTCTGGAAAGAAAGACGGTGGCATTCCATTCAGGGTTGACTACCCTGAATGGGGACGGTACCTTGTTCTTGTCACTGACACCGAAAGCGGACATGTCAGCGGAGACATTGTCTATGTGGATTGGCCTGCCTATAGGGGACGTTCATCCAAGGCCGACCCAGACGCTCTCTCGATGCTGTCTTTCACAACCGACAAGGAATCGTACAATGTAGGAGAAACCGCGACAGTATATATTCCTGCTGCGTCAAAGGGCCATGCACTTGTGTCTTTGGAGAACTCTAGGAAAGTTATTTCTAGGAATTGGGTCAAGACATCTGAAGAAGGAGATGTAGCATACTCTTTCAAGATTACTCCAGAAATGGCTCCTAACTTCTATGTTCATGTCACTCTGATCCAGCCTCATGAGAAGTCTGGAAATGACCTGCCAATAAGGCTTTATGGAGTACGTCCCGTTATGGTCAACGATGAAAGTACTCATCTTGAGCCTGTGATCAGCATGTCTGACGTCCTTCGTCCTGAAGAGGAGTTCACGATCAAAGTCAAGGAGAAGAAGAACAGGCCTATGACTTACACTCTTGCCATTGTCGATGAAGGACTTCTGGATCTTACTGCTTTCAAGACTCCAGATCCTTGGAAAGCGATGTACGCTAGAGAAGCTCTTGGTGTGAGCACTTGGGATTTGTACGATGAGGTCATCGGAGCCTACAGCGGAAGATTCTCGCCTATGTTCAGCATTGGCGGAGACGAGAATCTCATTGTTGGGGCAAAGAAAGACAACCGATTCAATGCTGTCGTCAAATATTTAGGCCCATTCACTTTGCAAAGCGGTACAGCGACCCACCGTCTCAAGCTTCCTATGTATGTAGGCAGCGTCAGAGTCATGGTGGTGGCGGCTAAAGACGGCTCCTACGGCAACGCTGAAAAGACAGTTCCGGTACGTTCTCCTCTGATGGTTCTGCCGTCTCTGCCAAGAGTTATCGGAGTCGGAGAAAAGGTCTGCATGCCTGTCAATGTGTTCGTACTTGAAGACGGAGTGAAAAACGCTGAAATCAGCGTGAAAACTGAAGGACCGGTAAGAATCAACGGAGACTCTAAAGCGAATGTGTCTTTCAGTAAACATGGAGATAAACTCCTTAAATTCAATCTTGAGGCCACGGGGACAGGGACTGCGACTGTGCATGTGACTGCGACTGGCAATGGACATAAGGCCTCAGAAAAGATTACCCTTGAAGTACGCACATCAAATCCACCGGTAGTCTCCATCACAAAAGCAGAAATCGCGAAAGGTGCGACGAAGCATCTCAACTTCACCCCTTTCACTTCTGTTGAAGGACAATGGGCAACTCTTGAGCTCACCGGTTTCCCATCCGTTGACTGCGGAGGGATATTCAATTACTTCAAGAGTTACAATTACAACTGCACCGAGCAGCTAGCCTCAAAGGGAATCAGCCTCCTCTCCGTAAAAGGGATGTTGACAAAGGACAAACAGAAAGAGATTGACAACATGATCCCAGACCTTCTCCAACAGCTTTATCAGAGGCAGCTAGGTAACGGTGGATTCTCCTACTGGCCTGGCTCCCCTGACGCTAACAGTTGGGTCACGTCTATGGCCGGTCAATTCATGATCACTGCTGCTCAAAATGGGTTCACAGTCAGCAAGGGTGTGCTTGCTAGTTGGACAAGATTCCAAAAGAGGAATGTTCAGGATTATCGAAATTCAGACAACGCTGCTCAAGGAGATCTCAATCAGGCCTACAGGCTTTACACCATGGCATTGAACGGTGAGATGGAAAGTGGGGCGATGAACAGGCTGAAAGAGAGTGAGAATCTCTCCGATCAAGCAGGATGGGTACTAGCTTCAACCTACGCTCTTTCAGGGAAGAAAGCCGTGGCTAGCGAAATCATTTCAAAACTCCGGACTAATTTTACCGAAGCTTCTGACAATGTCGAGACTTTTGGCTCCCCGACAAGAGACAAAGCCATAGCTATTGAAGCTTTGGTACTTACCGATGACATCCCAGCAGCGATGGATCTTGCTCAAGAGGTTGCCGAAAGCATGTCCAATGGCTGGTACATGACCCAGGAGGCTGCATTCGCGACAAACGCGATGAAGAGATTGGCGCGGGAGGTTGGCACGGGAACCCTTTCAGCCGAAATAAAACAAGGCGATAACATCATCTCCGTCAAGACAACCAAAGCCAATAAATCTACTCCACTCGACCCTCAAAACGGGAACGTTGATGTCACGAACAACACAGACGGTGACATCTACGCCACTCTCATAACATCAACAGTTCCGGAATATGGGGATAAGGTTGAGGCCAAGTCTAACGGGCTAAGCCTGAGAGTAGTCTATACTGCGGAAAACGGGAAGGCATTGAATCCTCGTAGCATTCCGCAAGGCTCAGATTTCACCGTCACTATCACAGTTGCAAACACTAGTGGGACAAGGGATTACAATAATCTTGCATTGACGGAGATGATTCCGTCCGGCTGGGAAATCATCAACGACAGATTGTTCGGAGGTGAGTCAGCAAATGCCTCCTACAGCCACCTTGACATAAGGGATGATCGAATATGTTGGTTCTTCGATCTTGCAAAAGGGGCCGGAAAGACATTCAGAGTCAAAATGCATGCTTCCTACCAAGGGGAATACATCCTTCCTGCCGTCAAGTGCGAGGCCATGTACGATTCGCACATTAACGCAAACACGGCTTCCGGCACCGCGACTGTCACGGAATAGGCCATGTTCAAGAATTTGCTCCAACACTTTAGGAGAGGATTCAAAAAAACATCCAAGGGACATGTCATCTTTGCTTTGGCCATGTCCTTTGTGATTGTGTATTTCTTTTGTCTTCCCAAGGACATATTCAAAAGTACAAGCTATTCCACTGTTGTGACAGACAGGAACGGTGAATTGATGGGGGCGAGAATTGCAAGAGATGGTCAATGGAGATTCCCTCCGTCAGATTCGGTACCTCAAAAATTCAAGATTGCTTTGATCGAGTTTGAGGATCGTTGGTTTGCGTTCCATCACGGTGTAAACCCCGTAGCGATTGCCAGGGCAGCTATCGGCAATCTGAAGGCCGGCAAGGTAACAAGCGGAGGAAGCACTATTACCATGCAGGTAATCAGAATGTCAAGAGGAAAGGAAAGAACTATCGGGCAAAAACTGATTGAGGCGATTTTGGCGACACGTTTGGAACTCAGCTACGACAAAGATGAGATTCTCGCGCTATACGCCTCGCACGCTCCGTTCGGTGGGAATGTTGTCGGATTGGAAGCAGCTTCGTGGCGTTACTTCGGTCGCCCTCCCGAAGAGCTATCTTGGGGAGAAACTGCAACTTTAGCCGTGTTGCCGAACTCCCCGTCTGAGATTCACCCTGGCAAAAACAGGAACAGCCTTTTGGCTAAAAGGAATCGTCTTCTAAGAATCCTTCTTAAGGATGGGTATCTTGACTCCTTGGATTTTGAGCTAGCTTGTGACGAGCCTTTACCTTCAGAGCCCAAGGCTCTTCCACAGGAGGCTCATCACCTTACTGAATATTACTGGAAAACCTCACAAGGGAAACGAATCCGGACATCAATCGACATTCACCTTCAGAGACAGGTTCAGATCATAGCCGATCAATGGAATGAGGAACTATCCCGGTCAGGAATCGAAGATCTGGCAGCAATCGTCCAGGATGTACACACCGGAGAAACCCTTGCCTACATCGGCAACGCAAATCCTTCAAGGAAGCGTCCAGGAAGCGAAGTAGACATCATACGCTCTCCAAGAAGCACAGGCAGCATCCTGAAACCTGTACTGTACTGTGCCATGCTTGGGGAAGGTGAGATTCTGCCGAGCACGTTGCTTCCTGACATTCCGATAAACCTCAACGGATTCTCCCCACAAAATTTTAATCGTCAGTTCAATGGAGCTGTGCCAGCGGCAGAGGCTCTGGCACGTTCACTTAACGTCCCTGCTGTCCACATGCTTAGACGTTTCGGAGTTCCTAAGTTCATGGACATACTCAAAAAGTTAGGCATGACTACACTGAAGCAAAGTGCTTCTCATTATGGGCTATCCCTAATTCTGGGTGGGGCGGAAGGCTCGCTGGGGGAGATCACTTCAATATATTCCAAAATGTCTGCATCCTATCAACTTACAGACTCGTCACAAACGAAGAAAGGTGACAGACTCTACGGCTTTCCACTCACAGACAAATGCGCCCTTTGGTGGACATTCGAGGCTTTAAAAGAAGTCAACCGCCCAGACGAAATAGATTGGAGATTGGTTAGCTCAGTAAAGAAGGTGGCTTGGAAGACAGGAACGAGTTATGGATTTAGGGACGCTTGGGCTGTTGGGGTGACACCAGACTATGCCGTTGGCGTCTGGGCAGGAAACGCTCAGGGTCAGGGAGTGCCCGGACTAGTTGGTGCAAGGGCAGCAGGACCGGTGATGTTTGACATATTCAACCTTCTGCCTATCACTGAATATGACAGGGCATATTCAAGAAATGGTTGGTTCAAAGAACCCGCCTATGGAGACTACATCGTTGCCGAGGTCTGCCCTAAATCGGGACATCTTAAAAGTGTAAATTGCGATCATTCAGACACATTGATGCTTCCTAAAAAGGCTATCAAAAGCGAGCCGTGCCCATACCATAAGACAATCGGGGATGAGAAGGCGTTCGTGCTGCCTCCTTCGATGGAGTGGTACTACAAGCAACACCATCCTGAATATTCTCCCCTACCTCCTCATCAGGAAAGTTCTTCAGCGATGGAGTTCATCTATCCCGAAAACGGAGCTAAGCTATTCATTCCGCGTCAATTGGATGGAACAATCCAAGGGGTGACATTTAACCTTGCGCATCGAAAGCCGATGGCCACTGTCTTTTGGCACCTAGACAATGAATATGTTGGGGAAACCAAGATGATTCACCAAATTACTTTGATTCCATCGGTCGGGAAGCACTCTGTCACTGCCGTAGATGAAGCTGGGAACAGTGTGTCTGTCGGTTTCTCAATAGAAGAAAACAAATGATTATTTCCTGGTTGGTCTCTTGAAGCCATCCTTTGTAGCTCTGGCCGCCATTCTGGAGATTCGTTCCGATGTGGCAGGATGCGTTGAGAACAACTGCCCTACAGAGGAGCCTGACGCGGCTTGTGTTCCTGAGGCCGTGTCTCCTCCGGCCATCTTCTGAAGTTCTTCGAAGGCCATTGCCATGGCCCAAGGATTCTTACCGGCACTCTTAAGGAAATCATAGCCGTAGTCATCCGCTGCACTTTCCTGCTTACGGGAGAAGCTAGCGCTCATCAAGGCTTCTCCAAGATCACCTAGCTGTGAAGCAGTGAGGACGGCAACTGTCCCGCCTGTGGAGACAACGGCATCTCTTAGCGCAGAAGTTAGGAGGGCCTGTTTGAACTGCATCTTGGAGTGTTTGAGGGCAACGTGCCCGATTTCATGACCCACAACTCCTAAAGCCTCATCATCGGTCATGGCATCCAACAGGCCGGAGTAGATTCTGACACTTCCGTCCGCGCATGCGAAAGCATTGACTTCGTTGGTTTTGTAAACCTTGAAATTCAGCGGAATACCATTTACAGATGTAATCCCTGAGGTCATCTTCCTAACCCTTTTGACATACGGGCTTGTCTCAGGGAGCACCGTGCTTTCAGAATCCAGTTTTTGGACATATTGCCCGACATAGGCTTGAATCTGAGCATCAGACAAAGTCGCTGCTTGGGCAACCTTGGCTCCTCCGGAAAGAAGGTAGGAAGCGTTGAACTGCTCTGAACAAGAGACACAAAGCATCACGGCTGTCAATAGGATTACGATCTTACGCATGGCAAAAAATTATTTTGAATATGCAAATATAACTATTTGAGACGGAACATTACAATTGTCTTTGTGATAGTCATTAATAATTACCTGTCTTTAGCGTTGGTGGACGCTGTCATTGCTATCTTCGGTTAGGGGCACCGTTGCTTCGAGGACATGGCGGCCTACGCGCTTCGCGCGCC
>ERZ808267.366-NODE-366-length-14410-cov-4.026750_pt1 | contig 14410 bp, 8 predicted proteins | sample MGYA00521241_ERZ808267 | MGnify/ENA primary metagenome ERZ808267 (study PRJEB31516, sample SAMN03275592) | gut metagenome | biome: mammalia-associated habitat; material: feces | host: Papio cynocephalus | place: Kenya | collected 2012-07-19 ... | reverse complement strand
GCGTATTGAGGAGTACTTCCCTGTGGATAGCGAGGACGCTGAGCACGACCCTATGTTGCAGCGTATGTACAACGGTATCGGACAGGATGTCTTCACCGTCAACCACCAGCCGGAACCTATCAAGTACGTCGATGACCTCGAAAAGTACAACGAGGAAGAGGGCCTTGCCCTCAGCGAGGACGAGATGGCTTATCTCCATAAGTTGGAGAAAGAGAATGGTCGTCCGCTCACCGACAGCGAAATCTTCGGTTTCGCTCAGATTAACTCTGAGCACTGCCGCCACAAGATCTTCGGCGGTCAGTTTATCATCGACGGCAAGGAGATGGAGTCTTCTCTTTTCAACATGATCAAGAAGACCACCAAGGAGAACCCTAACAAGATTCTCTCTGCCTATAAAGATAATGTGGCTTTCGCACAGGGTCCTGTCATCGAGCAGTTCGCCCCAGCCGACCAGACCACAAGCGATTACTTCCAGGTGAAGGACATCGAGAGTGTCATCTCCCTCAAGGCAGAGACCCACAACTTTCCAACAACTGTAGAGCCTTTCAATGGTGCTGCCACTGGTACTGGTGGTGAGATTCGCGACCGTATGGGCGGTGGTGTCGGTTCATGGCCTATCGCAGGTACAGCCTGCTACATGACCGCTTATCCTCGTTTGAAGGATGACAACGGCAAGAGCGACGTGGAGCGTGACTGGGAAGACATCATGCCAGTGCGCAAGTGGCTCTATCAGACTCCAGAACAGATTCTTATCAAGGCTTCCAACGGTGCTTCCGACTTCGGTAACAAGTTTGGTCAGCCTCTTATCACTGGTTCTGTGCTTACCTTCGAGCACGAGGAGAACGGTGAGAAATATGCTTACGACAAGGTTATCATGCTCGCTGGTGGCGTAGGCTACGGCAAGAAGCGTGACTATAAGAAGGGTGAGCCACAGAAGGGCAACAAGGTTGTCGTAGTAGGTGGTGACAACTATCGCATCGGTCTCGGTGGTGGTTCTGTTTCTTCTGTAGATACAGGTCGCTACAGCAACGGCATCGAGTTGAACGCCGTTCAGCGTGCCAACCCAGAGATGCAGAAGCGTGCCTACAACTTGGTTCGTGCCCTCGTAGAGAACGACGAGAACCCTGTGGTAAGTATCCACGACCACGGTTCAGCCGGTCACTTGAACTGCCTCTCCGAGTTGGTTGAGGAGTGCGGTGGCGAAATCGACATGTCTAAGTTGCCTATCGGCGACAAGACCTTGAGCGCCAAGGAAATCATCGCCAACGAGAGCCAGGAGCGCATGGGCTTGCTCATCGACGAGAAATATATCAGTGAGGTTCAGAAGATTGCCGACCGTGAGCGTGCTCCGATGTACGTGGTGGGCGAGACTACTGGCGACGCTCACTTCAGCTTCAAGCAGGCTGACGGCGTGAAGCCATTCGACCTCGACGTGGCTCAGATGTTCGGTCACACTCCTAAGACCGTGATGGTGGATGAGACCGTAGAGCGTAAATATGAAGATGTAACTTACTCTGCCGACAAGCTCGACGAGTACTTACACCGCGTGCTCCAGATGGAGGCTGTGGCTTGTAAGGACTGGTTGACCAACAAGGTGGACCGTTCTGTGACTGGTAAGATTGCCCGTCAGCAGTGCCAAGGTCAGATTCAGTTGCCACTCTCCGACTGCGGTGTCGTAGCACTCGACTATCGTGGCGAGAAGGGTATCGCAACAGCCCTCGGTCATGCACCACAGGCTGGTTTGGCAGACCCTAAGGCAGGTTCTGTACTTTCCGTTGCAGAGTCATTGACCAATATCGTTTGGGCTCCATTGGCAGACGGCATGGACAGCCTCAGCCTCTCAGCCAACTGGATGTGGCCTTGCCGTAGCCAGAAGGGTGAGGATGCTCGTCTCTATGAGGGCGTGAAGGCATTGTCAGACTTCTGCTGCGCCATCCACGTGAACGTACCAACAGGTAAGGACTCCCTCTCCTTGACCCAACAGTATCCTAACGGTGAGAAGATTATAGCCCCAGGTACCGTCATCGTCAGCGCAGGCGGCGAGGTTTCAGATGTCAAGAAGGTGGTTAGCCCAGTTCTCGTCAACGACAAGAACTCCAGCCTCTATCATATCGACTTCAGCTTCGACGAGCAGCGTCTCGGTGGTTCAGCCTTCGCTCAGAGCTTGGGCAAGGTGGGCAGCGATGTTCCTACCGTGAAGAACCCTGAGTACTTCGTAGATTGCTTCAACGCCGTACAGGAACTCATCAACCGTGGTTGGGTGATGGCAGGTCACGACATCAGTGCCGGTGGTCTCATCACAACCCTCTTGGAGATGACATTCGCCAACGTAGAGGGCGGTATGAAGATCAACCTCCACGACATCGCCGACGAGGACATCATCAAGACCTTGTTCGCAGAGAACCCAGGTGTTGTCATCCAGGTGAGCGACGAGCACAAGGCTGAGTTGAAGGCATTCTTGGATGAGAATGGCATCGGCTACGCCAAGATTGGTTACCCAGCTCCAGAGATTCGCAAGATTATCGTCAAGAAGGAAGGCTTCGAGCACGAGTTCGACATCAACGCATTGCGTGACAACTGGTATAAGACATCTTACCTCCTCGACCGCAAGCAGAGCATGAACGGCATGGCTAAGAAGCGTTTCACCAACTATAAGAAGCAGCCTATCGAGATGAACTTCGGCTACGGCTTCAAGGGCACTCTCGCAAGCTATGGTCTCGACGCCAACCGTCGCAAGCCATCAGGTGTCAAGGCTGCCATCATCCGTGAGAAGGGTACCAATGGTGAGCGTGAGATGGCGTACTCTATGTATCTCGCAGGCTTCGACGTGAAGGATGTGATGATGACCGACTTGATTTCGGGTCGTGAGACTTTGGAGGATGTCAACTTCATCGTATTCTGCGGTGGATTCTCCAACTCCGACGTTCTCGGTTCAGCCAAGGGTTGGGCAGGTGCATTCCTCTACAATCCTAAGGCAAAGGAAGCCCTCGACAAGTTCTATGCTCGTGAGGACACCCTCTCGCTCGGTATCTGCAACGGTTGCCAGTTGATGGTAGAGTTGAACCTCATCAACCCTGAGCACAAGCATCGCTCACACCTCTGCCACAACACCAGCAAGAAGTTTGAGAGCAGCTTCCTTGGTTTGACCATTCCTCAGAACGACAGTGTGATGTTCGGCAGCCTCAGCGGCGACAAGCTCGGTATCTGGGTAGCCCACGGCGAGGGTCGTTTCTACTTGCCAGAACCAGAGGATCACTACAACATCATCGCGAAGTACAACTACGCTGAGTATCCAGGCAATCCTAACGGCAGCGATTACAACGTGGCAGGTATCTGCTCAGCCGACGGTCGCCACTTGGCCATGATGCCACACTTGGAGCGTGCCATCTTCCCATGGCAGAACGCTTGGTATCCAGCCGACCGCAAGAACGACGAGGTAACACCTTGGATCGAGGCATTTGTCAATGCACGTCAGTGGATTGAGGAAAGAGTAGCAAAATAATGATTTCAAATTTGTAAATTGAATGCAAGTTCAATATAGCACATTATTTAAGACTTTTATGAAGATTGGCATAGTCACCTTTGGGGGTGGCTATGCCATGATTCCTATTATAGAGAGCGAAGTTGTCGATAAGCATCACTGGATGACGAAGGAAGAGTTCCTTGATGCCATCGCCACCACCCAGATATGTCCGGGAGCGTTGGCGATCAATATGAGTTCGCTTTTAGGATATAAGTTGGCAAAGACACCGGGAGCCATCGTCTGCACCCTCGGCGCTTCGTTGCCCTCCTTCCTTATTATATTAGCGATAGCCATGTTCTTCCATCAGTTTGAGGACAACAAGGTGATAGCCGCCATGTTTGCAGGCATCCGTCCTGCCGTCGTGGCATTGATTGCCGTACCTACGTTCTCGCTAGCCAAGAGCGCCCACATCTCGCTCGTAAACTGTTGGATACCAATCCTTTCAGCCCTGCTGATATGGCTGATGGGCATCAACCCAATATGGGTGATTATTGCAGCCGCCGTGGGAGGTTACATCTATGGACAATTCATTCAACCTACGGAATAAAGGTAAAAAATACGATAAGAGGATTCTTTACTCTTCGTTCTTCACTCTTCAATTTAAATTATGATATTTCTTCAGCTTTTCATCGTTTTCATACAGATTGGCATCTTCGGATTCGGAGGTGGCTACTCGATGATATCCCTTATCCAAGGACAGGTAGTGACACAGTACAATTGGATGACGATGAGAGAATTTACCGATGTCGTCGCCATCTCGCAGATGACGCCAGGACCTATCGGCATCAATACCGCCACCTATTGTGGCTACACCGCCGTACATAACGCCGGCATGGGTGGGATGATGGCGATATTGGGCAGTGCCGTGGCAACTTTCGCCCTGGTTCTCCCTTCCTTGATATTGATGATTCTTATCAGCAAGATGCTGTACAAGTATATGCACACCAACATGGTGCAGAGCATGTTCATCGGTCTCCGCCCAGCCATCGTCGGTTTGGTGGGAGCAGCCGCCCTGCTCTTAATGAGCCCAGAAAATTTCTCCACCCCAGAGAATCCTTGGCACTTCTACATCTCCATCGCCCTCTTCTTCGCCACCTTCATCGGAGTGAAGGTTATGAAGATTAATCCGATAAGGATGATACTCTACTCGGCGTTCGCAGGATTGTTGTTGCTGTATTAATCGCTGTTTTGTTTACCAACAATAAAAAACAGTTTATTTATTGCAAGTATGCAAATTCCGATATTTTTAAATTTACAATTAAGAAATCCCGGCAAATTTATTTATTGCAAATTAAAAAATATGATTTAATTTTTGGATATTACAAATAAAAATCGTAATTTTGCACGGTCAACAAACAAAAAAGCCATGCAAAAGGAAGTTTTCAAAACTCTCATCAAAGAGGGACAAGACGAAATACAAGAGATAGAACTCTATCAAAGACCTTTCGACTTTGAGGAGCAAGGAAGGTATGTCCTTGTCGGCATTCGACAAGCCGGCAAGTCATACTTATTATATCAACGTGCCAAGCAATTCCTTGCAAATGGGCATGACATCAAGGAAATTGTCTATCTAAACTTTGATGACGAGCGTCTCTATGGCATGCAAGTCGAAGACTTCGACCTCATTTTACAGGCTTACAATGCCATGTATTCTTATAAACCCATTTTATTCTTCGATGAGATACAAAACATCGAAGGATGGGAGCACTTTGCCCGAAGATTAGCCAACCAGAAATACATGGTCTTCATCACGGGTTCCAACGCCAAAATGCTAAGTAGAGATATTGCTACAACATTGGGAGCACGATACTTTGACGAAAAGATATTTCCATACTCATTTCAAGAATATTTAGAAGCCCAAGGCATCATCCTTGAAAAGAATTGGCAATATGGCAAGCAAAAGGATATCGTACAGCAAAACTTTGCAGAGTATTTCAAATGGGGTGGTTTCCCAGAACTACTTCTTTATAAGAATAAGCGTCATTGGCTCAATGGTCTCTATGAGAAAATCGTACTGGGTGATGTCATCCAAAGAAATGGTATCAAAAATGAACAAGCCTTACGTCTTGCCATCAAACGATTGGCAGAGAACATCATGCAGCCCACAGCCTATAATCGCCTAGCCAATATGGTGAAGAGCACAGGAGTAAAGACCAACTCTGTATCCATCATTGATTACATCCGATACATCAAGGAGGCATGTCTTATGTTTACTTTAGATAACTACGCTTCCAAGTTTGCGGAGAAGGAAACTGCTAAGAAGCATTACTTTACCGACAATGGTCTGCTGAGCATTTTCTTGACAGAATCGAAATCACCTTTGTTGGAAAATCTTTGCGCCATCACCTTACACAAGAAATACAACAAAGATTCGGAGATGCCAAAGCTATACTATTATAATCGTAATATAGAAGTAGACTTTTTCGTTCCAGAAGAGTCTCTGGCCATTCAGGCATCTTATAGCTTGACAGACCTAGGCACTCGCAAGAGAGAAGTAGATGCACTGTTAGCATTAAACAAGAAACATCCTCTTCAAAAAGCCAGGATTATTACATACGATGAAGAAGAGACTATCCAAGAAGGAGGACAGACCATCGAAGTAATTCCTATTTGGAAATGGCTGGCAGACTTTTTCTAAAGAAAGAGATATGAAATAGCTGTTTTATAAAACAAACAACATAGCAAAAAGGTGGATATTCATCAAAAAATCTACCTTTTACACTATATTATTCGTTTTGTCCACCCCATTCTTGTGCCTTTTGTGTACTTTTGCAACTGTGTATTAATAGTTAGTTTCATGTTTAGGCACTCATTCGCCAACACCAAACAAGTAATCAATAATAAACCTAAGAATAGACAATGAATAAGAAAAGACAGTTTTTGCTTTCCGCTGTGCTCGCCTCTGCGATGGCAGCCAACGCACAAGTAACTATCAATGTGGATGCCTCAAATCCAGGCATCAAGGTTTCACCTAATTTATATGGTATCTTCTTCGAGGATATCAACCACGCTGCCGATGGCGGTATCTATGCCGAGCTCATCAGCAACCGTTCGTTTGAAGATGCCGACAAGGGGATTCCTACTTGGAAGACTTCCGCCGAGGCTGGTGCGAAAATCAACGCACAGCTCATCAACAAGAATCTTCTCAACAAAGCACAGGGCAAGGCGCTCCAGCTTACCATTGCCGCTACCCCTAAGGCTACAGCCTCTCTCATCAACGAGGGCTTCTGGGGCATCAACGCCGTACAGGGCAGAACCTACAAGCTCTCTTTCTGGGCAAAGGGTAGCTACAAGGGTGGATTGAAGGCTCGCCTAACCAACGCCAAGGGCGACAAGGTATATGCCGAGACTGCTGTAAGCGGCAAGTTGGGCAAGAAATGGACCAAGTACACTGCCGAATTCATTGCCAATGCCAACGATGCGAAAGCTCAGTTTGAGTTGGTAGCCGATGGCAAGGGAACCATCCAGCTCGACGTGGTAAGCCTCTTCCCTCCTACTTTCAAGAATCGTGAGAATGGTTTGCGCCCTGATTTGGCGCAACTCCTTTACAATATCCACCCTAAGTTCGTTCGCTTCCCTGGCGGTTGCTACGTCGAGGGACAGGAGTCTCCAGAGAATGCTTTCCATTGGGAAAAGACCATCGGACCTATCGAAGAGCGTCCTGGACACAAGAACGTAAACTGGCGTTATCGCACTAGCGATGGTATGGGATTCGACGAATACTTGCAGCTTGCCGAGGATTTGCACGCAAAACCACTCTACGTGGTGAACGTAGGTCTCTGGCACGGCGGCTTGACTCCTGTGGATAGCATCCAGCCTTGGATAGACGAGTGCTTGAACGCCTTGGAGTATGCCAATGGTCCTGTTACCTCCAAGTATGGTGCGCTGCGTGCCAAGAACGGTCACCCAGAGCCATACAACATCGAGTACTTGGAGATTGGCAACGAGAACAACCAGCCAGACCCTGCCGCACAGAGCGACCACTACTACGAGCGCTTCAAGAAGTTCAAGGATGCCGTCTTGGCAAAATATCCTAAGATGCACCTCATCGGCAACGTGGTAGCTTGGGGCGACGACAACCCTAAGTGGGAAAGCAAGGAGAGCGTGGAGCTCCTCGACGAGCACTACTACAGAAACCCTGCTTGGTTTGCCGAGAACTTCAACAAGTACGATTCTTACGACCGCAAGGGCAGTGAGATTTACGTAGGCGAGTATGCCGTGACCCAAGGCTTCGGCAATATGGGTTCTCTCGACGCAGCCCTCGGTGAGGCTGTCTATATGATGGGCATCGAGAACAACTCTGACATCGTGACCATGGCATCTTACGCTCCTATCTTCGCCAACCTCAACAACCGCATGTGGGCACCGGATATGATTCAATATACATCTGACAAAGTGTTCGGCACACCATCTTACTACGTACAGAACGTGATGGCGAACAATATCGGTACCCGTGTGCTGAAGGTAGAGCAGAACTCTCCTTACAAGTACGAACAGGCGAAGGTGAAGCCAGCCGTTTGCCAGGTAGGTATGGGAACATGGGGCACTCAGGTTTCCTTCAAGGATGAGGGCTATACCGACGACAAGGGAAATGCGCTCCCAGCTACCCTCGAACTCACCCAGACCGACATCCGTGGCTCATGGAAGGTTGAGGGCGACGAAATCAAACAGACCAGCAACGAGGAGAGTTGCATCCGCTTGAACCCTGGCAAGATTACCAGCGATGGCTATATATATAAGGTACGTGCGAAGAAAGATGCCGGCAACGAGGGCTTCCTCGTAGTGTTCAACTATGTGGACCCTCAGAACTACTGCTGGTTGAACCTCGGTGGTTGGAACAACACCCAGCACGGCATCGAGCAGATAGTGAATGGTGCCAAGGCTCAGGTAGCAACTTGCCCAGGCAAGGTAGAGACTGGCAAGTGGTACGACATTGAGCTGAAGGTACAGGGCGACAGCATCTTCGCATCGGTGGACGGCAAGGAAATCTTCGCCACCAAGCTGAAGGCAAACACTCAGCCTGGCATCTTCTCTACAGCTACCCTCGACGAGAAGACTGGCGAGGTTATCTTGAAGATTGCCAACACCAGCACTGAGAGCACTACTGCGAAGATCAATCTTCAGGGCAAGGACATCAAGGACGGCAAGTTGATTCGCCTCTCAGCCAAGAACGGCTTGGAGGAGAACACCATCGACAACCCAACCAACGTTTACCCAGTGGAGAGTTTCATCACCACCAGCAAGAACGGAGCTGAGGTTGAGATTCCAGCCAACTCACTGAATATTATCAGATTGAAATAACAGATTTCGCCTAGGTTTTTTCCTTAGGCGAAATACAGATACAAAAGCATTCCATCTGTACGTTTGAAACGGGCTGTAAGCCCAAAAGCACCTAGCCCAGGGCAACGCCCTGGGGCGACAGTGTGAATCAATGCGCCCTGAAAGGGCAAAAGCATTAAATAGACTTTTTTGAATAGTTGATAGATAGTTAGTTAGAAAGTAGAAGGCGGCAACCTGCGTGATGCAGATTGCCGCCTCATTATATATACCAGTCTAAAAAAATAGATTTCATTCCGCTCTTATAACTGAAAATTATCCCAAAGCGTAGTTGAGCAAAAGCAATATCGCCAAGATATACAGCGTGATGTTCAAGTCCCTGAACTTGCCTACCATCATTTTGATCAATACATAGCTCAAGATGCCCAAGCAAATACCATCGGCGATGCTATAGCAAAGCACCATCGTAATCATCGTGATGAAAGCTGGGAACGACTCAGAGATGTCCTCCAACTCAATCTTCTTAAACGAGTCAATCATCAGCACACCCACCATCACCAAGGCGCCACTGGTTGCCGCACTAGGAATCAGCAAGAAGATAGGAGCCAAGAAGATGCTCAAGATGAACATGATACCTACAAAGAAGGAAGTCAAACCCGACTTTCCACCCTCGGCAACACCCGAAGCACTCTCCACATAAGTGGTAATGGTAGAGCTACCCAACAAGGCACCAGCGGTAGTACCGATGGCATCACTCATCATCGCCTCCTTCACACCAGGAATATCGCCCTTCTCATTCTCCTTGATGCCAAGTTTTGAGACCAAACCAAGCACCGTACCAATGGTATCGAAGATGTTGACCAGCAACAAGGAGAACACCACCATCACCATCTTAGGCGTAAAGAAGCCTGTAAAGTCGAACTGGCAGAAGATAGGAGCGATGCTATGAGGAGTGGAAACAGGTATCCATCCCTCCCCTATCTGGGTAACACCCATCGGAATACCAATCAAGGTAGAGATGATGATGGCAAAAAACAGCGAACCTTTCACTCTGCGAGCCATCAAGGTTCCACTCACCAAGATACTTATCAAACCCAGAATACAGGTAGGCGTAAACTTGCCTAGCTGCACGAAGGTAGCCTCGTTGGCAGTGATGATACCCGCATTCTTCAGTCCGATGAAGGCGATGAACATACCGATGCCCGCCGAGATGGCGAATCGAAGGTTCTTCGGGATGCACTCCAATATCTTGTCACGGATATTGAGGAAGGTGATGAGGAGGAAGATGATACCCTCCACAAGCAATACCGCCAAAGCCTGCTGCCATGTCAAACCCATCGCCTGACAGAGCGTGAAGGCGAAGAAGGCGTTCAGTCCCATACTAGGAGCCTGAGCGAAAGGCAATTTAGCCATGAATGCCAACAGCAAGGTGGCAATGGCTGATGCAATAGCGGTAGCCGTAAACAAGGCGCCCTTGTCCATGCCCGTGGTAGAGAGGATGGTAGGGTTCACTGCCAAGATGTAACACATGGTCAAGAAGGTGGTCATACCAGCGACCAACTCCGTCTTGACGGTTGTCTGCTTAGGGTCGAAGCCCAATAATGCTTTTAACTTATTCATTGTATTTTATGCTGAAAATTGCAATTTGAGGATACATTAATGTATTCGCTTGCAAAGGTACAAAATATATTAGAAATAAGTTCAATGTAATAAAAGAAAATATTACCAAAGCTCATAAAAAGTGTCCTTACCCCCTAAGAGACAACATCACTCCAACATGAGCCAACCATCGCTAGTCCAGTTGATTTTCTTCTCTACGAGGATGCTGGCTCCATTCTTAGGGATGCTATAGCCATGGCAGAAGAAGTAATCGCCATCAGGGAAGCTGTAGGCAGAGCAATGCCCCATCGCCTCAAACTCCTTCTTGTCGCCTTCGAGAATCAGGGTGCCACCACCCTCTCGCATATCCTTGCCCTCCTTGTCGAGGTAAGGACCGGCAACCTTCTTGCTCCTGCCCACGGCAACACGATAGTTGCTCTTGATGCCTCGGCAACAGTAATCCCAGCTCACAAAGAGATAGTAATAATCGCCATGCTTCATGACGAAAGGAGCCTCGATGGCATTGGTACCCGCAAACTTGCTCGTAGGATTCGGCTCTACCGATGTATCGCCCACGGCATGACGGCGAGCGATGGTCATGGGCTTCGCCCCTTTCTTTACGTGCATCGTCTTCTTGTCGAGAGGAATGAGTTGGATGCCATCCCAAAAGGAGCCCCAAGTCATCCAAGGCTTGCCCTTCTCATCTATCACAAAGTTTGGGTCGATAGCATTCCAATTATCTCTCCCGCCCTTGGAGGCGACGAGGCAACCCTCATCTTTCCAATCATCCTTATTAGATAAGGAGGTATTGCTCAGCAATCCGATTGCCGATGTATTCTTGCCAAAGGTGGAGCAAGAATAAGCCATATACCATTTACCCCGATACTTGATGATATCGGGAGCCCAGATATGGGTGGTGAAGCCTGGCACGCTGTCGTGCGTCCAAGCAGGTATTTGCTCGTTTTTCAAGACACCCTCAGCAGATAATGTCCAGTGCTTGCGGTCGTTGGAAATCATCTGCGTGATGCCATGCCCTGTGCAATAAAGATAATACTTGCCATTCTCATACGCCATCACGGGGTCGTGCACAAAAGGAGTATCCACCACAACAGGCAGCTCCACCACCTGAGTCTGTTGCGCACGAGACACAGCTGGCGCTAGCATCATGGCTATTGCCACAACGCCTAAATATTTCATCATAGTTTGTTTCATTTGTATATCGATTTAACAAAAAGGGGAGTTATGGCTTCACAGCGTAACTCCCCTCAACATTCTACTTAGATTCTTTTATACCTTAAAACTAACTAAATTCTCTTATTTCTTCTTGCCCCAGAAGCTCTTGCTGCCGCTGGCACCAGAATATACGATGGTTACCTTGCGAGGATTTGCCTCCCAATCCACCTCTCGCTGCACCTTAAGCTTGGTGGTACCGATGGTAAGGGTGTTGCTGGAAGCATCGAAGCTCCATACCTTCACATTAGGCCAAGCCGTACCACCTGTCATCGTACCATCTGCATTGAGCGTAAACTCAGTGCTAGTGCGCTGCTTGCCATACTCATAAGCAAGGTCGATGCCTTCCCATGTACCAGCCAATTCGCTAGCCTTGATAGCCGCCTGTGGCACGGCGCCATAACGTTCAGGCATTACAACAGGCCATCCGTTGCTATCCCACTTGATAGAGCGCACACCGCCCATCATGATGGCGTTGCTATAAGCATTGCCTCCAACATTGGCAGGTAAACGCTGCTGAGAAACATAATACCAGTTGCCAGCGCCATCGTCGAAGACAGCACAGTGGCTAATACCTACCCATCCATACCCCTGGCTGAACTTATAAGGATGAGTCAAGACGGTAGGGTTGTCACCTGCGCCCTTGGCAGCATCGGTCACCCTGCTGTTCATCGTCTCGTAAGGACCATCCACGTTCTTGGAGCGAAGTACACGAGTATTATAAGGAACGTCCAATGCATCGTAAGCTAAGAAGAGATAGTAATATCCATCGTGGTAAACCACTTCTGGAGCCTCAGCTGCTTGCCAACGATTATTCAAAGTACGTGTGAAGATAGTCTTGCCATAAGCAGCGATGTCGCTTGCTGTGCCCCAAGGGTTAGGCAAGGTTGCCTTGGTCTTACCTGTGCTGGCATCTAGCTCGACAGCAGCGATACCACTATGCCAAGAACCATAGATAAGCCAGTGCTGACCTTGAGGAGTAATAATATAAGATGGGTCGATGGCATTGTACTTGAAATAGCAGTTATTCCAGTCTGTAGCATTCACCTTATAGTTCAAGCCCTTGTCAGATGCATTGGTGATGACGTATCCCTTGTCTGTCCATTTGTTGCTGGCAAGATCATTGGTTTCCATCAAACCGATGAAGGCACGCTCGCTCCAAGTTCCATCACCATTGATGGTACCAGGGCAAGTGATGGCATAGTACATACGATAGAGATTGTCGTTCACCTTGCGCACACATGGTGCCCAGAAACCGAAGTCGAGGTCATTGGCGAAATATGTATTAGGGCGCTCTGCCAAGCCCATTCCCTTGCGAATCTCATTGAGTTTGGTTTTCACCCAGTCTGGCAGTCCTACCATCGTGGCTCCTACGAATTCCCAGTCTACAAGGTTCTTGGAGCGACGGCAGAAGAAATGACCGTGCTTGTTGCTGTTGCGAATGTCCTTTTGATGCTCGTTACCATAACTGGCATCGGTCTGATACATATAATAGTAACCATCAGCCGCTTTCACAACCGAAGGGTCGTGCACATTGGCAAGATTCCATTTGCTACGCTGTGTCCAAGCAGATATGGACGCATAATCATCTGCATATGTTGGGCACTTGTAGTTTGCCAGGTCGGCATCAGTAGGATTGCTGGATGGTGTATCAGGATTCGTAGGTGTCGTTGGTGTGGTAGGAGTGGTTGGATCATCAGGATCGTCGCTGCTACTACTGCAACCTACAGCCAGAGTGCAAGCCAGCAAGAATGCTAAAGTATGAAGTTTCTTCATTGTTTCTCTTCGTTTAGTTAGTTTTTATATACCTTGTTAGTTTCTTTCTAAAAAAGGCAGGTCTATGGAAGCCTGTTCACATAAAGACCTGCCTTTAAAATTATAGTTTAGTCAAAGATTTCTCTTCGGGATTATCTGCGGTGAGCACGTGTGTAGTGCTTGCGGGCAGAAGATGCACCAAACTTCAAGTGAGAAGCATCAACGGTGAACGCTACATTCAAGTCGCTTGGATCCACTGTGTTGATACCGAGATAGCTCTGGTTCGTTACAGTGCCGTCTGTACCTGTTACGATAGCCTGGATGTCGGCTGTTCCATTGTTGCAGTTGGTTACATAGAGTTTTACCTTGGCACCGTTCATAGCAGCAAGCCATGAAGCCCAGTCGCTATAAGCAACAAGCTGTGTTCCGACAGGAGTACAAGCTGCATAGCCAGCACCCCAGCCATAGTTGTCTGAACGAACTACAGCATATTCTGCTGCGTCAGCCTTGCGAAGGATAACCACGTAGTTGTTCCAGTTACCTGCCAAGCTAGAGTAGTTGGTGAAATTAAACTCGTAAGTCTCACCAGCAGGAACCTTCATATTCTCAGTGAATACAGACCACCAAGCGGTAGAGCAATCCTCGGCACCAAGAGAAGCTGGGCTAGGAGTTACAGCCTTGACAGAAGACTCTGCCACATTCACCTCAACAGTAGTCTTGCGACCATTCTCGGTTGTGATGGTAACCTCATGTTTACCTGGAGTTGCAGGAACCTTAGAGAATGTCAACTTAGAGTTGTCAACAACAGAAGGCTCACCTTCGGTATATGTTGCGGTAACAACCATACCAGTTGGATCGAAAGCCAAAGTATGGTCTACGCCATCCAATGCTGCTGAATTGTAATAGTAGTAAGTTGTACGTGTAGGTGCCTGAGTAACCTTGATGCTCTTGATGCCAGATACCACCTTGAACTTACCATAAGCTACGATAGGAGTAGAAGCATTCTCACCCTTGAACGTCTTATTG
>ERZ808267.365-NODE-365-length-14422-cov-2.850560_pt1 | contig 14422 bp, 17 predicted proteins | sample MGYA00521241_ERZ808267 | MGnify/ENA primary metagenome ERZ808267 (study PRJEB31516, sample SAMN03275592) | gut metagenome | biome: mammalia-associated habitat; material: feces | host: Papio cynocephalus | place: Kenya | collected 2012-07-19 ... | reverse complement strand
AGTTGCTTAACTTTTTACTTTTAATTGGTAAGAAAATGCTTTAATTTGATACTACTTAATCCATTTTACAATTTTTATTTACTGTGATAAGATTTAGAAAAAAGGAGAAAATAAAATGGCAAGACTTGTAAGACCAACTTGGGCTATCAGATGCACACAATCAGGTTGCAAACAATTATTTGAAGTAGCAGTTTTAGAAGACGGTAAACAACAAGAAGTTGTATGCCCAGCTTGCGGTGAACACTATGTTTACCCTATTCCTAAAGAAGCTGAAGGCGAAAACAACTAATTTATAATGTTTTTCCATGGTACAGAAAAACGCTACAATCAATTTAGCGAATATTTAAAAGAAAAATTCGGCGTTAAGGTTTACAAAATAACACTTGACGCCGGTTTTTCGTGTCCAAACAGACAAAACGGCAAACATGGCTGTATTTATTGCGATGACGGCGGAAGTTTTTCTCAATCACATTCTGCAAATATGTCAATTAAAGAGCAGTTAGATTTTGGTGCTCAATATCTTACTGAACGATTCAAAGCCGTAAAATATATGTCTTATTTTCAATCTTTTTCTAACACCTACAAACCTGTTGAAGAATTGAAAACGATTTATGACGCATCTTTAGACCACCCGGACATTGTCGGAATTTCTATCGGAACACGTCCAGACTGCGTTGATGAAGAAAAACTTGATTTAATTGCAGGTTACAAAGACAAATATGAAACTTGGATTGAATACGGACTTCAATCTATGCACAACAAAACTCTTGAAAGAATTAATCGCGGTCACGATTTAGATTGTTTCTTAAAGGCTTACGAAATGACAAAAGAACGAGGCATAAACACTTGCGTTCACGTAATTTTCGGTTTATGGGAAACTCACGATGAGATGATGGAAACTATCAAATTGTTGGCAAAATTAAGAGTTGATGGCATCAAACTTCACATGATATGTGGACTTCGCGGTACTGAAATTACTAGAATGTACGAACACGGAGAGTTTGAATTTATGGACGAAATGGAATACGTTAACCTTTGTTGTGACGCAATTGAACTTTTACCACCTGAAACAACTTTACATAGAATTGCAGGAAGCGGCTTGAAATCAACTCTTGTAGAGCCAAAATGGATTGGCAAAAAGTTTGAATGTTTGAACAAGATTGATGCTGAACTAATTCGCCGAGACTCTTGGCAAGGTTCAAAGTTTGCGGTATAATTTAGTTATGGACAAAAAAGTTATATCAACAAACAGAAAAGCGTTTCACGATTTTCTTATATTTGATAAATTCATTGCCGGCATTGTCCTTGCTGGGACTGAAATTAAGTCTATCAGAAAAGGGGCTGTAAATTTAAAAGACAGCTTTGCGAAGATTGAAAAAGGTGAAATTTTCTTGTACAATTGCCACATCTCAAAATATGAACAAGGCAACAGATATAACCACGAGCCAGAAAGAACAAGAAAACTTCTTTTAAACAGAAAAGAAATTCTAAAAATTGAAATGAAAATCAAAAAAGAAGGTTACACAATCGTACCTTTAGAATTGTTCCTTACAAGAGGATATGCAAAACTTGAAATTGGTTTAGCAAAAGGTAAAAAACTTTACGATAAGCGTGAAGATATAACTAAAAAAACTCAAAATAGAGATATTCAAAGAAAACTAAAAAATTACTAAAAGGGTTGAAATGTACAGAAAAGAAGATGTTTTAAAAAAATTAAACGAAGATAACTATTATATTGACGTAAGAGCGCTAGAAAACTTTGTTAAAGATTGGCAAATTGACCCAATTTACGAAGCAAAAGACGGCACTGTTTTCTTTGACGATATCGGAATTTTCAAACTTAAAAAAGGCATTAGTTTAAAATCACAAGGGTACACAAATGACCAAATTTGTTACCGTATACACAAAACACCTTTGGAAATGCCTGAAAAAGAAGATGAAGAAATTAAATCAACAGCTCTAGAAACAACTCCGCAACAAATTCCAGAGGTTAGAAATGTGACTTTAAACGTTACAAATCAAACCCTTCAAATGCTTGCAGAAGCCGTTGCCGGAAAAATTACAGATGATATCAAAAATCACATTGACGCGTCTCAATTCTCAGAAAAATTAATTGAAGCTGGCGAATATAAAAAAGATAATCAAAAATTGGCTCAACAAGTTGAACAACTGCTAGAAGATAATAAAAAATTAGCAAAAAGACTTGAATACTTAGAAGAACGCCAAAAACCATTGTGGAAAAGAATCTTTGAATAGTCTATAAGGCTATAAGAGTTAAGTCTTTAAGTCGAACTACAAAAGAATTGTCGTTCTAATTATAAATGACTTATAGTCTTAACGTCTTTAAAAATATTTTAAAACATGCTTGACAGCGGAATTTTAGCGGTAAATAATAAGATTACACAAATAGTATTACAGTTAGATAGGTAAATCGCTTTAAAAAATCTGAAAAAGGTTGCGATTCCTCAAATAGAAAGGGATTTAAAAATGTACGCAATAGTAGAAACAGGCGGAAAACAATACCAAGTAGAAGAAGGTCGTTACTTAGACGTAGAACTACTTGAAGGCGAAAAAGATGACAAAGTTGTATTTGACAAAGTTGTTATGGTAGTTAACGGTAAAAAATCAAAAGTTGGTCAACCATACGTAAAAAATGCAAGTGCTGAAGGCGTTATCTTAGGTCATGACAAAGCAAAAAAAGTTATTGTATACAAACAAAGACCTAAAAAAGGTTACAGAAAAAAACAAGGTCACAGACAAGGCTTTGCAAGAGTTATGATTAACAAAATCAGAACAACTGCTTCAAAAAAATCTGCTGAAACTGCAGAAACAACAGAAGCATAAGGTAAAGTAAGTAATACAAGGTTTATAATTAGAAAGCAGGTTAAACATGGCACATAAGAAGGGGATGGGTTCTACCCGTAACGGACGTGATTCCGAAGCTCAACGTTTAGGCGTTAAAAAATTCGGCGGTGAAATGGTTAAAACAGGCAACATCATCGTTCGCCAAAGAGGAACTAAAATCCACCCAGGTAACAACGTAGGTATCGGTTCAGATGATACATTGTTCGCTTTAATCGACGGTCAAGTAAAATTCGAACCACACAGACGTGATAGAAAACAAGTTAGCGTTTATGCTGTTGAAAGCAAATAGTTAACTTCATAGAAATTTTAGAGGCGCGGTTGATGAAATCAACCGCGCCTTCTTTTTCATCAAAAATCTAAAATCTAAATCTATCTTTATACTTTAATTCCATAATTTGATTATATAAACTATTGTTGTTTAAATCTATATCATCAATAACTTCTAAAATTGTCTCTAGAGTACAATATTTTAAATCATTAGTCCAAACATAATCACCAATATTATAGTTCTCACAAATTGGTTTAATCCTATCTTTCATTGATTTTATCAAATCAAAAATTTCGTGTCTTTGAGTTGAAGTCGAAATATCATAAATATCCAATAAATCACGCCCTTTTCTAACAAAAGGATTTAACACCATAATATAATTTAGAGGCAAATCATGATTGTTTTTTCTAAGATCAATACTTGTTATCTTGCCTGTTTGTTCATCATATAAAAAATTTTCAGGATTAAAATAATCTACTAAAAAACCTTTTGTGTGTAAGTATAAAATATCTTCAATAAAAAGTTTTATCGTTTGTTCGGAGATTTGCAAATATTTCTTTAAATCATTAATATAACCTTTAACATCAAAATTAGGACTATCAAGGACATCACTAACTTTGTGCAAAATGTGCCCTTTTACTTTTTTGTTTATAGAAATTTCCGTTCCGTCTTCGGCTACAAAAACAGCTTGTCCAAAATTTTTACCGTCAAAAATATCTTCTGTTGCAACTAATTTTTTATCACCAATTTCAAAAATTTCATGAGCAATTCTTAAAACAAAATTATCGTCAATATCGTAAACTTTAGCGTGAGAACCTTCTCCAATAAAGTTTTCGGTTGTTACATATTTATCTAAATTTTCAAAATCTATACTCAAAACATTACCTCTTTATTTTCTATATTATACATTAAAATCTATTGTTACTAAAATTTAATAAATAGCCCTAAGTATAAAAATCCTTTAGAATAAAAAAGGAAAACTATCACAAAATCGAGATTAGGGATAAAAATGAACAAAAATTTATTGAGAAAGGTAATGTTTACCGTCGGTGCACTATTTATGTTTGCGCCAATGGCAAGTGCAGCCTTGTCTTTTCCTAATATTAATATAGGAATGCAACCTGCTAACACGCCTCAAGACTTTTCAAACGGTATTCAAATCCTTATTTGGTTGACTATTTTAACTTTAGTACCAAGTATCTTTATTATGACAACTGCGTTTGTCCGAATAGCAATCGTTTTGGCGCTTACAAGACAAGCATTAGGGGCAGGTTCTTTACCACCAAACCAAGTGTTAATCAGTTTGGCACTTATTTTAACCTTCTTTGTTATGGCTCCAACAATCAACAAAATTAACAAGGAAGCGTTACACCTTATATGAACAATCAAATTACGCAACAAGCCGCTTTGGATAGAGGTATCAAGCCTGTTAGAGCGTTTATGTTTGCGCAAACTGATGAAAAAGAACTTGCGTTATTCGTAAAAATGGCGAAAATTGACAAACCTAGAAACATAGACGATGTACCGACTTATGTTTTAATTCCTTCATTTATTATCAGTGAATTAAACACAGCGTTTAAAATTGGTTTCGTAATTTTCTTGCCATTCTTGGTAATCGACATCGTAATCTCCAGCGTACTTGTTTCAATGGGTATGATGTTCTTGCCACCGACAACAATCGCGTTACCGTTCAAACTGATTATGTTTGTAATGGTTGACGGTTGGTACTTAATCATAAAATCACTTGTAGAAGGTTTTGCGGCTGCAAGTTAGAATTGAGGAAAATTAATGGAACAAGATATAGTTATAACACTTTTACAAAAAATGTTTGTGCTGATTTTGGAAATTTCTACACCTGTTCTACTTGTCGGCATTGTAGTCGGTTTGACGGTTAGTATCTTTCAAACAATCACACAAATTCAAGAATCTACACTTACAATCGTACCGAAAATCATTGCGGGCGTAATTGCATTGATTGTATTAATGCCATGGATGATGAGTTTAGTAATTCAAACAACAAACGAATTTTTCGATATGATTCCTGGGTTGATAAAATAGAGGTCGCAAGTGGATTTTACATTATTACAAATTTTCACACCTGCAAATATCATCGTTTTTATGGCGGTTTTCACAAGAATAAGCGGTCTATTGACTTCTGCACCGCTATTTTCAACTTACCCAATCCCTATGCAGGTTAAAATTTGGCTTGTTTGCTTTATCGCATTCATAATTTATCCATTTGTACAAGGCCACACTCAATTTATGATACCGCACGATATTGCAGGTTTAACCGTTGTAATGATTAAAGAATTTGCAATTGGTTATATCATTGGATTTTGTGCGAACTTAGTTTTCTTAGCTGCCGAACTTGGTGCAAATATGTTTTCCATTCAAATGGGTTTGTCTATCAGCCAAGCCTTAAATCCTGCATCAGGCACAACTTCACCTATTATCTCGCAAGCATTCACTATCCTTTTAACCCTAATCTTTATTAGTTTGAATGCTCATCAATGGTTGTTTTCAGCGGTTTACAGTAGTTTTGCACATGTGCCAATTGGTTATTCCTTCATTTTTGACGGAACTCTTGTTCAAAGAGTAATCTATATGACAGGGCAAATGTTCGTAATCGCAATCGGAATTTCAATGCCAATTTTCAGCGTGTTGTTAATCAAGGATATTTTATTAGGCTTCGTATCAAAACTAATGCCACAAATGAATATCTTTATGGTAGCAATGCCGTTGAAAATCTATGTCGGATTGTTATTGTGTATGATATTTATGCGTCCTATTGCAGAATATTCTAGAATATTGTTAGAAAAAGTTCTGACGCAGGTCGCAGCGTTATTTTAAAAGAAAGGATAAAATAGCTTAAAAATGGCAAACGATGCCGCAGATAGAACCGAAGAAGCCACACCCAGACGACGGGAGAAAGAACGTGAGAAGGGTAATGTAGCCAAAAGTAAAGACTTGATGTCCTCAATCACAGTTACAATAAGTCTTGTACTTTTAGGTGCTTTTTCAGGCTGGATGATGAATCGTTTCCAAATACTTATGCATTATTCATTCACTAATTTGAACCCTAAAGAAATTAACGTTGATGAATTTATTGGTTTGATGGCACCTTACGTAAGAGTAATGGCAGAAGCAGTTTTACCGTTTATGGTTGCAACTTTTATTCTTACTGCGGTTTCTATTAGACTTCAAATCGGCAAAATTTTTGCTCTTGATAAAATTACACCAAAATTTGATAATGTTTCACCTAAAAAATGGGTTGACGGTTTAAAGAAATTGTTAAATCCTTTTGAACCTCAAAAAATGGTTGAGCTTGCAAAATCAATATTAAAAGTATGTATTGTAGGTGCTTGTGGTTATTCAGTAGTACATGCAAGATTAGACGAACTTTATGCACTATTAGGTGCTACTCCAGAAATTGTTTTTGGAGTAATTGGTAGCATTTTAGGTCAAATGTTCTTGAACATGTGTTTGGCAATGCTTATCATTGGACTTTTAGATTTAAAATTCCAAACATACCAATTTGAAAAATCTATCAAGATGACTAAGCAAGAAATCAAAGATGAATTCAAAGAAACAGAAGGTGACCCAAAAATTAAGAGCAAAATTAGGGCAATGGGTCAACAACTTTTACAACAACAAATGATGTCTGCGGTTCCAACTGCTGATGTAGTTGTAACAAATCCGACACATTACGCAGTTGCGATAAAATACGATAGAACTCAAAAACCAGCACCTTACGTTGTGGCTAAGGGGGTTGATTTTATTGCGTTTAAGATAAGAGAAATTGCGCAAAATAACAACATTCCTATCGTAGAAAATAGGCTTGTTGCAAGAACACTCTACCAATTAGTAGAAATAAATGATATAATACCATCAGATATGTTTCAAGCTGTTGCAGAAATTCTTGCGTACGTATACAACAACAGGAAACGTTAATCTTGGGTGAAGGTAAGAGAACAAAAAGATGAACTTTGGAAAACTTTCAGACTTATTGAAGAATAATGACATCTCACTAGCCATTGGCTTGGTGTTCATTGTTTTAATGATGGTTATTCCACTTCCACCTGCAATGTTGGATATTTTGTTGACTATCAACATTTCACTTTCTGTAATCATCTTGCTTGTTTGCCTTTACACCAAAGAACCTCTTGATTATTCAAGTTTTCCAACAGTATTGTTGATTGCAACCTTGTTCAGATTAGGTTTGAACATCAGTTCTACAAGACTTATTTTACTTTATGGGGAAGCTGGTAACGTAATTCACTCATTCGGAGAGTTCGTTGTAGGTGGTAATTACGTTGTAGGGTTTGTAATCTTCGTAATCCTTGTATTGATTAACTTTATGGTAATCACAGGTGGTGCAACTCGTGTAGCTGAAGTAACAGCACGTTTCACTTTGGATAAAATGCCCGGTAAACAATTGAGTATCGACGCCGATTTGAACGCAGGATTGATTTCTGACGACGAAGCTAAAGCTCGAAGAAAAGCACTTGAACGTGAAACTGATTTCTACGGTACTATGGATGGTGCTTCTAAGTTCGTAAAAGGTGATGCCACAGCTGGTATCTTAATCACTATTATCAACATTATCGGTGGTTTAATTATTGGTATGGTAATGTTGAAAATGGATTTTTCAACAGCCTTAACTACATACACTATCTTAACAGTAGGGGACGGTCTTGTTTCACAAGTTCCAGCACTTTTAATCTCAGTTGCAACAGGTTTGATTGTATCTCGTGCAACAGGTAAAGACGAATCTTTATCTCAAGACATCGGCAAAGAAATGTTCTCTGACCCTAGAGTTTTAGGCGTTGTTTCTGGTTTGCTATTAGTTTTGGGTATTATCCCTGGTATGCCAACTATTCCATTCTTGCTTATCAGTATTGGTTTAGGAAGTTGGGCAACACTTAAACACAAAGAAAAACAAGCGAAAGTTGCAGCAGAAGCTCAAGCAAAAATTGAAGCAGAAAAAGCTGAAAAACTTGGAAAAAGAAATAAACGTGCGACTCGTGAAAGCGTTATGGAATTACTTAACGTTGATACTATCGAAATCGAGGTTGGTTACAGACTTGTACCGTTATTACAAGTCGAAATGGGCGGAGATTTATTAGAACGTATTGCACAAATTAGACGTCAAACAGCTCTCGATATGGGTATTGTTTTACCTTCTATCAGAGTTAGAGATAATCTTCAATTGTCACCAAACACTTATCAAATTAAGTTAAAAGGTGTGCCTATTGAAGCTGGTGAAGTATATCCAGATAGAAGTTTAGCCATGAACGCTATGGGTGGCGAGGATAACCCTAATATTAAAGGTATCAGCGCTGTTGAACCTGCATTTGGTTTACCTGCTTTATGGATTGAAGAGGATCAAAAAGATTTAGCAGAGGCTTATGGTTACACAGTTGTAAGCCCGTCTGCTGTTGTTTCAACTCACTTAACAGAAGTTATCAAGAAAAATGCGGCTGACATCTTAACAAGAAGTGACGTTCAACAATTGGTTGATAATTTGAGAAAAGAAGTTTCAGACTCTTACGTTGACGACTTGTTGAAGGATATGACTATCGGCGATATTCAACAAATCTTGCAAAGTTTATTGCGTGAACGCGTTACTATCCGTGACTTGAAGACTATTTTAGAAACAATCAGTTTGCAATCTAAATTTAGCAAGGATTACAGCTATTTGACAGAACAAGTTCGTCACGCTTTAGCAAGAAGTATTTGCAAACAAAATGTTGCCGACAACGGCGAATTAATGGCAATTATCTTGTCTCCAGATGTAGAAAGAACTTTAGCACAAGGTATGTCACCAGACGGAAGAAGTTTGACCGTTGACCCAACATATTCAAAATTATTATTCAATAGTTTAGACAGCGAAATTCAAAAGGCAATCACAACTTACGGTTGCCAACCTGTAATTTTATGTTCAGCAGCAATCAGATTAGCATTTAGAAACTTAGTTGAAAATTACTATCCACAATTTACGATTATGTCGTATAATGAAATTAGTTCAAATACTAAAACTAAATCAGTGGGTATTGTAAAAGTTGTAAGAAATTAGCACAGAAAGGCTTATATAATGAACGAATTAGTAAAAATCGACCAAGACGTAACAATCGTACCTAAAGACTTTAATTTTACAAACATGGGTTCAGTAACCGAAGTTACACCACAAGGTTTTAGAATGAAAATGAAATACCCTACAAATGGTATTAAACAAAATTATATTTGCGAATTCTATTCACACACTCAAAATGGTATTCTTTTCTTCTCATCTCACGCATCAGAAGTTAAAGACAACGAATTGTTTATCGCAAACCCAATCAAACATAGATTTTTACAAAGACGTCAATTCACACGTATCAAGTTCTTGTCTGAAACTACAATGAGAGATTTAACAACAGACCAAGTTTACGATATTTCTACTGTTGACTTGTCTGCTGGTGGTTTGAAATTCTTTACTAATGAATCTATTAACCTAGATAATGAATACAAAGTAGAAATCGCTTTAAGTGAAGATCAAAATGTATCTTGTATCTTACAGCCAATTCGTATGGAAAAACAAGACAACGGAAGATTTATTCTATCAGGAAGATTTGTTCACCAAGTAAATGTTGATAAAATGACATTAATCCAATACTGTATGAACAAAAATATGGAAGCAGAAAATAAATAATCTATGAAAATTGTCAAATACAAACAAAACATTGGACTTTTACTAGGCTGTTCAACACTGCTTGTTGTTGGAACTTGCTATCTAATCAAAAATGGTGGCATAAATCATACAAGCATTGTTTGTTCTGCGCCTGCAGTTATTCCTGCTGTTCTTGTTATGTATGGACTTGGGTGGTTAATTGGCGCAATGATTGAATCTTCTAAAACCGTTGTTAAAGAAAAAGACATCGGCTATACTAATGCGCTTTTACAAGAAATTATTAAAGAAGAAGGTCTTGATAACGTAGAAGATTTAGAAGGTATTGATTTGTCTGATGACAGCGACACCGAAGAAAGTAGTGAAGAATAATGAGTTTAACAAAATTATTCAACAAAACATATAGAAACGCTCTTTTTACGACTCCAAGCCATTCTCAAAGATTTTTTATAACCTCTAAATTTGAACAATTTTATAAATACGATATTTCAGAAACTGACACTCACGAGCCTGAAGCTGCTCTCGCTGATGCAGAAAAACGAGCTAGTGAAATTTACGGTACAACTAAGACTAAGTTTTTAACAAATGGTTCTACAAGCGGAATAATAGCCTCTGTTTTAGCTTGCGCAAAACGTGACGACAAGGTTTTAATTTGGAAAGACTCTCACCCTTGTCATAAAAACGCAGTAGAACTTTCTGGCGCAACACCTGTTTTTTATGAATTAGAAAAAGATGAAGAATGGGGAATTCACAAAGAGTTAACTCCCGAAAATTTAGAAAAATATTTAAAAAACGATAAAATTAAAGCCGTAATTGTGACTTCACCAAGCTATTACGGTGTTGTTAGCGACATAAATGCATTAAAAGAAATCTGTGCAAAATACGGAACTTATTTAATCGTAGATGAAGCACATGGTGCATTATATCCATTCTCGGATAAATTACCTCAAAGTGCAGTAAATATTTCTGATTTCACAGTTCAATCCCTACATAAAACAGCAGGAGGACTTAATCCAACAGCACTTTTGCACACAAACACTGATTTAGATGTAGATAGCGCTTTAGTAAAATTTTCTACAACCTCACCAAGTTATGCACTATTTTATTCAATAGAAAGAAATATAAATTATTTAAACTCTCAAAAGGGTAGACAAAAAATTGATGAATTGATTGAAAATATCAAAAATTTGAGAAAAAATCTCCAAAACATTGAATTTTTTGACGGAGATATCACAAAAATTTTAATTAAGCATAAAAATTACACCGGTTTTGAACTTTCAGAAAAACTTTTTGAAAACAAAATTGAAGACGAAAAAACAAATGAAAAATCAACAATGCTTTTGTGTGGTTTAGGCACTGACAAATTGAAATTACAAAGATTAGAAAAAGTTTTAAGAAAAATTTAATTCATTCTTCGTTTTACATGTAAACTTTTGTAAAAGCATGGTCAAATTAGGGCAAAAACAAATCTTGAGGAGCTATATATAAGTATGCTCAATCCTATTAGTGTGTCTCTAAATAAGGTTCAAACGCCCAAATTGTTTGATAACAAGTATCAAACAAACCCTTTTGCGTTGAAAACTTTACGTGCTGACACATTTACACCGTCTCAATCAGTTGCAAACGTTTCGTTTACATCGGTTGATAACAGTATTGTAGGAAAAAGCATTAGAGAATTGGGTGATGTACCTTGTCCTTATTGTGGAACAAGGGTTATTAATGGAAAAGAAATTAACCATTTGAATAAAGACAACCTTGGCGGTAGAAGCGACAAGGCTATTAAGCTATTACAACCTTTTGAAGACAGAATGCACCCTGTTGAAAAAGAAGTTTTTGGTATACTTAAAGATTTGAGCAAAGATAAACCAGAAAAGAATTTGAGAGAGTTATTAGACACAGTAAGACCAGAGCATTTGAAGAAGGTTCAAGATGCAGAGCAGAAAATTCTTCATAAAATGTTCAAATGCGCAAAAACAATTCAAAACAAAGAAGATGCTAAAAATGTAGGAAAACTTCTTGCAAGTTCAAAAGAAATCCTTGAAAAACAAGACCCTAACTACATTTTCCGCAGAAGAAGATTGCTAGAAAAACTTAATAACGTAACAAAAAATATGAATGAGCAAGATAAGGCGCAAGAATTGTTGAACATTGCAGAAGCTGTTCCTCGTTCTCACGACAACGTAAGCGCATTTATCGTTAAATTTACACAAAAAGATGCAGGCACAAAACAAGAAAAAACTCCGTTCCAAATCGGTATTTCGCTTGTTGAGCCTTCTGTTGGTTCATTAGAACACATTACACCTCGACACCCTCAAGACGGCTCAGAAGGTGGAAAAAATGTTTATTCAAACTACGTTTATGCAAGCAAAGAATGGAATACACGTAGAAAAAATATGCCTCTTGATAAATGGGTTGATAAAAACCCTGAAATCAAAGACCACATGCAAAATTACATTGATGCAGTAATTGAAAAAATTAATAAAAAAGAGGCATTGCAAAGATGTCGTGTTTATCCTATTCTAGTAGCAGAAACTGTTGAAAAAGAATCTAAGGGTAAAATTAAACTAGACACTTCAAAATTAAAATTGAGCAAACGACAAATAGCACAGGAAATGTCGAGAGTAAAAAAACAAGAAGCGGAAATCGTTTCAAAAGCTCAAAAGAAAGAACAGTATAACAAAACTAAGGGTACTCAAAATAAAAAATTAAGCGTTTTTGCTTAGGGAAGAAGGATATGATTCCACCAATTCAAGTTTTCGCAGCATTTGTGACACCAAGAATTTATAGATACGTAAAAACAAATCCACAACCATTTGCAAATCTAAAATTTGCAACAAGACCAGATAGATTTGAAAAATCACCTGCGGTTGAACCTCAACAAAAGGTTGAGCAAGTTGCATTTACAGGGTTAAAAAATGCAGACAGAGTAAGAGGGTTAGGTCACATCACATGCCCTTGTTGCGGTATTGAAATGATGACTCAAAAAGATATGAACAAGGTTACTAAAGGTTTAGGTTGCACAAGCAAACAAGCCGTAAAAACCTTGAACGAATTTGAAGACAATATGCGTCCTGTTGAAAAACAATGCTTTAATCTTTTGAAAGGTTGGTCAGAAGAAAAACCTGATGCTAATTTTAGCGACTTGTTAAAAGAACACAGAGCACCTGAATTGAAAAAACTTCAAGCAAAACAAAATACAATTCTTGATACTGTTGATACCTTGTCAAAAACATTGTCTGAAAAAGAACAAGAAACAGTTAAAAAAGTTACAGATGAGACAAGAAAATATGTTTCTTCAAATGATAAAGAAATAAAATTCAAACGTAAAGCGTTTTTGAAGGATATGGACGCTTTAGAAAGCAAGATTTCTAACGAAAAAGTTTATAAACAAATGAGAACAGAGGCTGAAAAAATGCCAACCTCTCAAAATGATGTAAGCGCTTTTGTTGTTAAATATTCAGACAGAAGCCACTCTGAAATCGGACAACGTTTAGTAAAACTTTCCGTTGGCACAATTGAACATATTAAGCCACAATCAGAAGGTGGACGAGATGTTGAAACAAACTACTTGTTAGAATGTGGTGGTTGCAACCATGAGAGAAGTTCAATTCCTTTGGGCGATTGGGTTGATATGCACCCAGAAATGAAAACAAACACTCAAAAATATATGGACGAAGTTATTGAACGAATCAATACAGGCAAGATTAAAAACTTCCACTTCTATCCAGCAGCAGTGGCTCAAACATTGTCTTACCAATCAGACGGCAAATTAGAAGTTGATTTGAGCGCGCTAAAAAAAGGCGAAGACGAAATCGGATAAAGGGTTGAAATAAATAAAAAGGCGCTTGGACATTAGTCCAAGCGCCTTTTTTATTAAAATTTATTTTACTTGCAAGATGTATTTGACCAGCTAAGAACCTTTCCGTTTGGACATTTTCCTGAATTATCAACCTTTAAATAATCCATATTTCCATTTTGGATTACCCACCCTGTACATGACAATGAAACATTTGTACCAAAACAGTTTGTTTTAAGCTGTTGATCACTAGATGTATCTATATCGTTTTGCATTCCTTCTGGAACAATACCGCTATTTTTACCTACAATAAATCTAAATTGATCACGCCCACCTTTGTTTTGCCCTTTTTGAGAACCATCTAAATCAACCAAAATATAGGCACACCAATTATCTGAATTATCAGCTGTGTAAGAACTTAAACAATTTGGAGAAATTGCAGATACGGCAATTGAAGCTCCATCAGCAAGTATCATAGCATAAGCATTCGCATCAATAGCCGAACCTGAAGAATTATCTCCAACAAAGCAAGTAGAATTACTTACTTGATTCGTACCACAATTTTTAGATACTTTCAAAAAGTCTTTCATTCTTTCTGCAAAACGTGTTGTTTGTGCTGATGCAGAAGTGTCACCTTGAAACCACTCTTCAACAGGTCCGTAAACCGCAGTAGCCCTACCATACGCATCTTGTAAATTTGAATAAATTTTACTTAACTTTGCAACTTTTTCTTTGTCTGCTGTTGATGAATTTAAGTTTGGAATAGTCAACGCTGCAACCACACCAATAATACCCATTACGATTAGGGTTTCTGCAAGAGTGAAGG
>ERZ808267.364-NODE-364-length-14431-cov-17.400946_pt1 | contig 14431 bp, 13 predicted proteins | sample MGYA00521241_ERZ808267 | MGnify/ENA primary metagenome ERZ808267 (study PRJEB31516, sample SAMN03275592) | gut metagenome | biome: mammalia-associated habitat; material: feces | host: Papio cynocephalus | place: Kenya | collected 2012-07-19 ... | reverse complement strand
TAGCGAAGCGTGCAGACCGAAAGGTGGTTCGAGCGACGATAGGAGCGTGCGTGGGGACCACGCAAAAGGACACGAAAGGAACAAAAAAAGCACTCTGTTGAGTGCTTTGGTTGGATTGAGTGGACTCGAACCACCGACCCCCACCTTATCAGGGTGGTGCTCTAACCTACTGAGCTACAATCCATCGTGTGGTGGAGATACACGGATTCGTTTAATAGCGAGCGATTATGCTTGCATATCGAAGCGAGCGTCAGCGAGGACTTGTCCTCGGTTGCATCGTCTAGATGCGTTGCGCCCGCAACGGAATGCGGGTATTTTCACCTGTGGTGGAGATACACGGATTCGAACCGAGGACCTCCTGAATGCAAATCAGGCGCTCTACCAACTGAGCTATATCCCCACGTGAATGCTATAAGATAATAGCATCTACATATTTGTTTGTCAAATGATTTTTCAAAAATTTTGGCATTATTCTTAAATAGAAAAAGCAAAATCGATGTGGCGCAAACTTCTCGTTGAAAGCGTCTTGATAGTTTGGTATAATATTTATAGTATAATTAAGGTTGACGATGTAAAAATGATAAAAAAGGAGGCGTAAAGATGAGATTATTGCTTGCCGAGGACGAGAAATCGTTGTCGAACGCTCTCGTCGCTATATTGAAACATAACAATTTTTCCGTCGACGCCGTGTATAACGGACAAGACACATTGGACTATTTGCAAAGCGACGCATACGACGCCGTTATTCTCGATATAATGATGCCGAAAGTAGACGGTATAACCGTATTGAAAACCGTGCGCGCAAAAGGCAATAAGATTCCCGTGCTTATGCTTACGGCAAAGAATGACGTCGAAGACAAGGTCAAAGGACTCGATTGCGGCGCAGACGATTATCTGACAAAGCCGTTTGCCGTGCCTGAATTGATAGCGAGGTTGCGTGCAATCACGAGGAGAAAAGGGGAAGTCGTCGACAATTCGCTCGTCGTAGGAGACGTCAAACTCAATCGTTCCACTTATGAATTGACGGGAGAAAAGGGCAGTATACCGCTGACGTCAAAAGAATTTCAGATAATGGAAATGTTTATGAGTACGCCTTCGAGAGTTATATCCGCCGACGAGTTTATGGATAAAATTTGGGGATTCGACAGCGACGCGGAAATCAACGTCGTATGGACGTACGTTTCGTATCTGAGGAAGAAACTGAAATCGGTCGGTTCGACCGTAACTATAAAAGCCGTGCGGAATATCGGCTATGTTTTGGAGAACAAAAATGCTTAAAAAACTGCGCATAAAGTTTATAGTCGTCGCGATGGTTGCCACGGCGTTGGTTCTTATATCGATAATCGGCGGAATAAACGTCAACAACTATGTAAAAATCAAAAAAGACGTGGACAGAACGCTTGAAATACTTGTGGAAAACGACGGTCGATTCCCCCAAAGAAAAGACGAAAAGCCTCCGTCGGAGGAAGACGTCGGACAGAATCACGGAGAAAAACCGACGCCCGACGGAATGTCTCCCGAAACGCCGTTTGAAACGAGATATTTTACCGTTACGTTGGATGCTCAACACAACGAGGTGGCGGTGGATACGGACAGAATTGCCGCCGTGGATGAAAACAAAGCATTGCAATACGCACAAAAGATTGCCCAAAAAGGCAAGACGAAAGGATACGCCGACGATTACAGATATGCCGTCAAACAACTTGACGACGGCAACGTGATGTATATCTTTATAGATTGCGGACGAGGACTCGATACGTTCAAGCAGTTTTTGCTTGCGAGTTGCCTCATCAGTTTCGCGGGATTTTTGATAGTGTTCGCGCTTGTTGTCGTGTTCTCGAAAATCGTTATGAAGCCCGTTGCCGAAACGTACAAAAAGCAAAAACAGTTTATTACCGACGCTAATCACGAGCTTAAGACGCCGCTCACGGTCATAAATGCGAGTTGCGAAATGCTCGAATACGAGGACGGCGTAAACGAGTGGACGAAGTCCATAAAAGAGCAAGTCGGAAAACTCACGGAGCTTACGAACAAACTCGTGTTTTTGTCAAGAACCGACGAGGAGGAAAAGCGTACCGCGATGACGGAGTTTTGTATATCCGAAGTCGTGCAGGACGCCGTCGCGCCGTATTACGTCGTTACAGAGTCAAACGGAAAGAAATTTGACGTAAATATCGAAAGCAATCTGTCGTTCAAAGGCGATATGTCTATGATAAAACAACTTGTGGAATTGCTTTTGGACAACGCCGTGAAATACTCGGACGACGAGGGAAACATCAAATTCGAGTTGACGGAAAACGGAAAGAACAAAAAGATTATCGTATCGAATACGACAGACGGTGTTCCTCAAGGCAATCTCGACGTGCTGTTCGAGAGATTCTACAGACTTGAGAGTTCGAGAAACAGCGAAACGGGCGGTCACGGCATCGGGCTTTCGGTGGCAAAAGCGATTGTCGAATTGCACAAAGGCAAAATATCCGCAACGTCTCCCGACGGGAAAACGATAATATTTACGGTTGTGTTTTGATATGAAATAAAAATAGTAATAAATCTTATAAAAAACGGCGAAAAATCGTCGTTTTTTCTTTTTGATTTTTTGTTTCGTTTTAGGTATGTGGTCGATAATGCAAGTATAAAAGCGGTAAAAAACCGAAAAAGGAGCTAAAAAAATGAAAAAGTGCAAGATATTTATCGTTTTAACGGTTCTTATATTGGCAATGAGTCTTATGCTCGTCGCTTGCGGAGATACGGATTCGTCCGACGGCGGAACGGCTCTGCGCCCCGAACCTCCCGAAGGAGATTTTTCAAACAACGGAGATAACCTCGGCGGCGGAGGCGTGGGAACTTTGCCCGACCAAGTCGACGACGTATCGACGGACGTCTTTACGTTTTCCGATTTAAGCGAACTAAGCGGGAATGTGGATTATAGCGGCGCAACCGCGTTGACGGAAAGCGAAACCGCAATCGAAATAACCGAATCGGGTTCGTATGTGCTTAGCGGAAACTATAGCGGCGGTATAACCGTAAGCGTCGGCAACAAAGAAAGCGTGCATCTGTTTCTTAACGGCGCAAACGTGTCTAATTCAAACGGTATCGCAATTTCCAACACGAACAAAAAATCTTCTTTGATTATCACTCTCGTAGAGGGAACGCAAAACACCGTGAGCAATGCGGGAGAGGACGTAAACGCAATCCACGTTAAAGGCGAATTGAGCGTGAACGGCAGCGGAAAACTTACCGTTGTAAGTCAAAGCAAAAACGCAATCAAAGTCTCGAAAGGCTTGCTTGTCGTTGACGCGAATATCGTTATAGAGAGCGCAAACCACGGTGTTTCGGCAAGATTTGTCGAAGCGCAAAACGCGTCGATAACGGTCAATAGCGCGGCGAAAGACGGTGTAAACGCCGAATGTGACGACGATACGACGACTTTCCCGTCAGATTATTCCGAGGGCTACGTCGCGTTGAAAAACGTTGCGTATTCCTGCGACGTGCAAGGAGACGGAATACAGGCGGATACTCTCGTGTATATCGAGGGCGGCTCCGTCAATATAAAAACCAACGGCACTTTCGTAAAATATTCTCAAGAGAATATCGAAAAATACGGACTTTCCGATGACGACTTCAGATATAAAGCGTCGGGAAGCGGCTATCAGAAAATCGCAAGCGATTCAAACAACAGACTTTCGAGTCTTTATGCGCTTACCCAAAGTTGTAAAGGAATCAAGGTCGGCGAAATCGATTACGAGGACGAAAGCGGAAACGAAATAAAAGTTACCGAAGGCAAGTATCTGATAGTTATAAAAGGAGAGTGCGAAGCGGATATTCGCTCTACGGACGACGCAATTCACACAAATAGCGGCGACGTAATAATCGCAGGCGGAAATATCACTATAAACACTTGCGACGACGGTATCACTTCGGATATGCACACCCAGATTACGGGCGGTACGATTGCAATAGAATCGAGTTATGAGGGCGTCGAGGGCGCGTACGTCACGATTAGCGGCGGTAAACTCGATATAGTCTCCAGCGACGACGGCATCAATGCCGCAAGCGACGACACGAGCATAAAAGAGTATATCGTTATAACGGGCGGCGAAATCGTGGTCGATGCGGAAGGCGACGGACTCGATTCCAACGGAAGTATCCTCATAACGGGCGGTACGATTATCGTACACGGACCTACAAACGGCGGAGACGGTGCGCTTGACGCGGATTCCGGAATAATCGTTCAGGGCGGTACGCTTTATGCGGCTTCTACTCTCGGAATGGTTGAAACGCCGTCAACGAACTCCACGCAATACGTTCTTTCTTATGCGCAAAATTCGGCGATTGCAAGCGGTACGGTTTTGGCAATCAAAGACTCGAACGGAACGGAATTGTTCTCGATGACCGTTGAAAAAGACTGTCAATCGATTATAATCAGTCTTTCGCAATTCCAAAGCGGACAAACGTACTCGGTTTATAGCGGAGATACGCAACTTGCAACGTTTACAATCTCCGACGTTATCACGAGAGTCGGAGTGTCTACGGGCGGCGGTCAAGGAGGCTTTGGCGGTCCCGACGGCGGATTCGGCGGCGGAGGTCGTCCCGGCGGCAGAATGTAATAATTACGCCGAATGTTAAACATTCGTCGCGTTGTTAAAACGACATCGCTGTAATGACGACAAAAGCGTTGTTCTCGCAACGTCTACCGCGCAACCGATACACGCTATAAGTTTTTGCAAGACCGATAGCAAAAGTTTGGCTGTGCGACAGTAGGGCAATAAACCGAGCGTGGCCGTAGGCAATACGCATAAATGCGTGTTGCCTTAGCCACGTTTTTGTTTGTGTTAGGCGCACTCCAGAAGCAATTTATCGGCAATAAGCGCGATAAATTCGCCGTTTGTGGGCTTTTCGTTGGGAGAATAGATTTTGATGCCGAAAATATTGTTGATGTTTTCGATTTTTCCTCTGTTCCACGCAACTTCGATTGCGTGACGAATTGCTCTTTCGACTTTCGATGCAGAGGTGTTGAAACGCATTGCGATACCGGGATAGAGTTGTTTCGTGATAGAATTGATGATTTCCGGCGTTTCGATTGTCATTTTGATTGCTTCTCTAAGAAATTGATAACCTTTGATATGTGCCGGAATGCCGACGGAGATAAACAGATTTGTGATTCTCTCGTCCAGATTGTGACTTTTTCGCGGTTGCGCGTTGCGCACTTGTGGGGCGGAGAAGTCGGAAATAACTTTCAAAAGAGCGTTGTAATCAAACGGTTTTGCAAGAAAATAACTTGCGCCGTACTGCATTGCTTTTTGTACGAAACCGTCGGTTGCGAGTTGAGACATCATAATAACAATGGGTTTTTTGCCCTCGAGCGCACTCAACACGCCAAAGCCGTCCAATTCCGGCATAACGATGTCGAGCAATAGAAAATCGGGGCGATATTCGTCGACGAGTTTTAGCGCCTCAACGCCGTTTTGCGCGATGCCTACGACTTGTAAGCTGTCTTTTGAATTGATGAAATCGCTTATACTTTTGCAAAGAGCCGAGTTGTCGTCTGCGATAACCAATGTTTTGTTCATGATTTTCCTCCATATTGTTTATGTAAATACATTATAAATTCTGTTTTCAAGCAAAAAAGGGCAGTTTTGACTATTTTTTGTCGAGTGCGGGGGTATTTTGTTTATTCCAGGCTATAAAAGCGTAAATTTTCCGATTTTTGTTACTTATGCGTATAGTTTACACCATTTATTATAATTTTTCAACAATTATTTTCACTATTTTTAACAATATTGCATATAGTGGAAAATTGTTGAAAACGCACTATATGATGTTTTATGAAAAAAATATTTGAAAATAATGAAAATATAGTTTACATAATCACATCTTATCAATATAATATATGAAAGTTAAAAACCTTAAGAGAGGTTGTATATGGCAAAGTATAAAAAATGTCCACGCTGCGAACTGAATTGGATTCCCGTCGAAGAAGAACTTTGCGAGGTGTGCAAGGCAGAACTCGGCAAGGCAAGCAAAATAAGTCTGTTAGAGGACGATGACGACATCGAGGACGAAGAAAGAATCTGTCCTATTTGCAAAGTGAATTATCTCGACCCCGACGAGGATATTTGTCCTGCGTGCAGAGAGGAACAAGCGGCGGCAAAACAAGCCGAAGAAAGCGAGACGGACGACTGGGACGATTTCGTTGACGACGACGCTATCGTGGACGACGATGAGGAAGAAGTGTCGCTCAATCAACTTCAAGAGGACGAGGAAGAAGAATTCGAGGATGACGAAGAAGAAAGTTGTCCCGACGATTTCGACGATTCAGACATCGGAGACATCGGAGACATCGACGATTACGACGAGGACGACGAAGAAGACGAGGACGACGATTTCGACGACGAGAAATAAAAAATACAAGCACTTGCCGCAAGCAAGTGCTTTTTTCGTTTACAAGGCGCAAATTTGAGTATATAATATCAAAGCAGTATAATTATTATATATATCAATATATTGAGGCACAAAATGGCAAAGGAAAAAGAACAGTTTGTAAAAGAAATTACGGATATGAACGAGGACTTTCCCCAATGGTACACCGACGTGGTGCTGAAAACGCAACTCGTCGATTACGGTCCCGTAAAAGGCACGATGGTTATTCGTCCTTACGGATACGAGATTTGGGAAAATATCCAACACGAAATGGACAAGCGTTTCAAGGCAACGGGACATAAAAACGCGTATTTCCCGCTCTTTATTCCGTACAGTTTCCTCGTGAAAGAAGCCGACCACGTCGAAGGCTTCGCTCCCGAAGTCGCGCTCGTTACGCATATCGGCAACACTCCGCTCGAGGAGCAACTCGTAGTTCGTCCGACTTCCGAAACAATCATCTGCTCTATGTATGCGAAATGGGTAAAGAGTTATCGCGATTTGCCCGTGCTTATCAATCAATGGGCAAACGTCGTGCGTTGGGAAAAGACCACTCGTCCGTTCCTCCGTACGAGCGAATTTTTGTGGCAAGAAGGTCACACTCTCCACGCAACCGAGGAGGAAGCGAGAGAGGAAACGCTCAAGATGCTCGAAGTGTATCGCGAGTTTATGCAAAACGTGCTTGCCATAGACGTTCTCGTCGGCAAAAAGACCGAAAAAGAGAAATTCGCAGGTGCTGTCGACACCTATACTATGGAAGCAATGATGCTCGACGGCAAAGCGTTGCAATCGGGTACGTCGCATTATCTCGGCAAAAACTTCTCGTCCGCTTTTGAAATCAAATATCTCGACAAAGACGGTCAACTCAAAAACCCCTATCAAACGAGTTGGGGTACGTCCACACGTCTTATAGGCGCGCTTATTATGGCTCACGGCGACCAACGCGGTCTCAAACTTCCGCCCGTCGTTGCGCCTATTCAAGTCGTAGTCGTTCCCGTAGCGGCGCATAAAGAGGGCGTTCTCGACAAGGCAAACGAAGTCGCAACCGCACTCCGCAACGCAGGCGTGAGGGTTGAACTCGACGACAGAGAACAATCCCCCGGCTGGAAGTTTAACGAATGGGAAATGAAAGGCGTTCCCGTCCGTCTCGAAATCGGTCCGCGCGACATCGAAAACGGTCAGGTCGTGATTGCTCGCAGAGATACGCATGACAAATTCAACGTTAAGATTGACGATTTGACAACCGAGATTCCTGCTTTGCTCGACGATATTCAAAAAAATATGTTCAAGCAATCTCACGAACTGCTTCATTCTCACATCGTCACTTGCCATACGCTCGACGAAATGAAAGAGGCTCTCGACAACCACAACTTCGTCAAGACGATGTGGTGTGGCGACCGCCATTGCGAGGACGCTATCAAAGAAAAATTTGCCGCCACCTCTCGTTGTATGCCTTTTGACCAAACTCCCGTCGGAGACGTATGTCCGGTGTGTGGTAGACCTGCCTCGCACGTCATCTACTATGCCAAAGCGTACTGAAAATCGACGCGATTTTACGAAAGACACGCAGTTTTGCGTGTCTTTCTCTTATTCGCTAGATTTTCAGTACTCTATCGCGCAATCGATATACGCTATCAGAATAAGAGTGGCGAGAACTCCTGCGGCAGTTTCGCTATATCGCTTGCTTGATGCTCGCTTCGCTCGTTGTCTGTACTTTTCATCAAATTAGGGTTGCTGTCCAAGGGGCTTTTTCGCGTTCTTCATCCGTTTAGTGCCTCTTAATACGCCTTGTTGAAAAAATAAATATTGCGTCCTAATGCGCTTTTGTAACGAAAAAACTTGTTCAAGGCGTACTTATAAACGGAATGTGCTTATTCGGAGTTGGAGGCGCAAGGCGCCGACCGCACCGAGCGCCAAGCTTGACGATAAGTACAAGTGAGCCGACGAGTGTTGTTCTTTTCGTTGGCGAACGAGTGGCATAACAAGTGAACGATACGTGTCTATGCGCGTGCCGAGTTCCCCTCTTGCGAACGATGTTGGTTTAAGTAGAGAAATAACCTGTATTTGAGCAATAGGGGAAAGCCCGAAGGGAAGGGGTGACGTTGCATTTTATAATTTTTTAGAAATGCATTCTTTTTAGAGGAGTCACGACGATACTTTATTAAAAAAGACACGCAATTTTGCGTGTCTTTTCGTTAGTCTTTATTATCTTCTTTGTCGTGCTTGTCAAAGAGTTTGAATTTTTGCTCTTGTTCGTTTTCGTCCTCTTGTACGGGATTGATATGCACTTTGATTTCTATGATTTTGCGAGCGGTAAGTTTGTTTACCACGATTGTTAGGTTCTTGAAATCGAAAGATTGCGATTTTTTGGGAATCTCTCCGAATTGCTCGATAACCCAGCCGCTGACCGTTTGCGAGTCGAAATTTTCGGTTTCATCTTCGTTGATGTCGAATTCCTTGAAGAAATCGTCGAGTTCCGCACGGCCGTCCACGAGGTAGTTTTCCTCGTCGACCTTTGTAAAGTAGTTGACCACTTCGTCGTGTTCGTCCCAAATTTCGCCGACAAGTTCTTCCAGAATATCTTCGAGGGTTACGATGCCGAGAGTTCCGCCGTATTCGTCAACGACCACAGCCATATGTACTTTTTGGCGTTGCATACTCTTGAGCAACGCGGATATTTTCATATGTTCGGTCGCAACGGCAACGGGCGTTATGTAGCCTTTGATGTTTTTTTCGCCTTTTTCGAGGGCGGTAAAGAAGTCGATATTGTGAATCATACCGACGATTTGGTCGATAGAATCTTTATATACGGGCAAGCGCGAATAGTTGTATTCGAGGAATATGGACTTGATTTTGTCCATTGCCATATTTGTAGGTACGGCAATGACGTTGACTCTCGGCACGAGAATATCCGCAACTTCGCAGTCGTCAAACTCGATTGCGCTTGAAATAAGTTCTTTTTCCTGCGAATCGAGCGAGCCGTCCTCTCCCGCTTCTTCGACCATTGAGAGCAATTCTTCTTCGGTTATCTTGTCGTCGTCGTGAGATTTGAATATCTTTCGGAGCAAAAACTTCAACCCCGCAAATATCAACGTAATGGGATAAAGTATTACCATAATGACGCGGATAGGGTAGCCGAAAGCCATACAGATGCGTTCGGAATTTTCCTTTGCGACCATTTTGGGTGTGATTTCTCCAAACGTAAGAACGATAATTGTGGACACCGCGACGGATACGATACCGCTGACGGCAGGGTCGGGAATGACGTTTTCGAATATATTGTTGAAAAGCACCGACAACGTAATGTTGACGAGGTTGTTTCCCACGAGTATCGTAGATAGCAGTTTGTCGAATTTGTCAAGAAGGTTGAGAGCGTTTTGCGCGGATTTGTTTCCGCCTTGCGCTTTCAATTTGAGTTTCGTCCGATTGACAGAACTAAAAGCGGTTTCCGTTGCCGAGAAAAATCCCGAAAACAAAACCAAAACAACTATAAAAATCGATGATAAGATAGTACTGAGAGGGTCAGGGTCGGCGGTTGCGCCAAGTAAGTTGCCCATATATACTCCTAAAATTTTGATGTTTTGATAATATCATATAAAATTCGACTTGTAAATATTTATCTTTGACATTTGATATTTATTAATTATTAATTAACAATTATTAATTTTATCTTTATTGCCATTTTTTCGCTTCTTTTATATAATGTCAGTATGGCAAACAAGAAATCTTCAAAAAACTCAAAAGCAACAAAGGCGCAAACGTCGTCGGTTGAAAAAACCGTTAAGAAAGCGTACAAGAAAAACCCGAAAGCGGTCGTTATATCTGTCGTTGCGATTATTTTGGTCGTGGCTATTGCGGTGGCGGTGTTGTATTTCGGCTTCCCCGATATATGGAAAGAACTCGTTTCGCGCATCGACAAGGGCGATGACGGCGGTAGCAGTATCGACGGCGGCGGCAATATCGACGCGGAGGATACGAGCAAGGTCGTCGGCGGAAATCTGCAGGGAGTGCTTACGAGAGGCGACGGCGAATTGTTGTTCCATATGATTGACGTAGGGCAGGGCGATTGTCTTTACGTTCAACTTCCCGACGGAAAAGATATGGTTATCGACGGCGGCACGACCAAGAAGCCGAATGACGATTTTTCCGAAAAAACCGTGATAAATTATCTGAATAATTATATCAAGGACGGCACCATAGAGTATCTTATGCTCACGCATACCGACAAGGACCACGTTAGTTTTATAGACGATATTATCGATGAGTTTGCAGTCGAAAATATTTATATGCCGTATATCCTTGCCACTCCGAACGTGGATAATTTGTCGAGCAAAGTGCGCAGCGAATTTGAAAAGATTCCGCAAGAGAAAAAGGATATTTTCAAAGATAAAGATACCGTATCTACGGAAGAATACGCAGAGTTTTTTGCCGCCGCATTGAACGAGGAAAACTGCACGATTCACGTCAATATGGACGACGACGAAAAAACGAACAATATAGACTTGAGCGGTAGCAATTATTCGTTTAAGTTCTATTGCCCTACAAAGGCGTATTACGACGAAAACGACTTGGATAACGCCACGGATTTGAACGCAATTTCTCCTGTAGGAATTTTGGAATACAAGAACAGAAGAATTATGTTTACGGGCGACAGCAATACAAAGAACGAAAAAATAATCGCAAAGCGTACGGGAGCTATCGATTGCGACGTTCTCAAAGTCGCGCACCACGGAAGCGCAACGTCGTCTATCGAATCGTTTTTGAAACAATATAGTTTTGAATATGCAATGATAAGCAGCGGTACGCACGCAGGACACAAACTTCCGCGTCAGGACGCTCTTGACAGAATGAAAGATATGGAAGTGTATCGCACGGACAAAAACGGAACGATAGTGTTGTCCGTAAACAGCCGCGGAGATATGGACTTCAAAGCCGAAAAGAAAAGCACGCAAAAGCAAAACCACATAGGCAACGACGTGCAGATGACAACGCAAACGGCTTTATCGAGAAAGTCTATCCCTATGAATATGCGAGGATTGTTCTTTATAAACGCCGCATAAGCAAAAGACACGCCAAAGCGTGTCTTTTATATGATAGATTTTCAATTCTCAATCGCGTATATCCCTAAATGCAATTTCCCCCTTCCTCAGGTGTTTCCCCTATAGCTATCCTAATAGAGTAACGTCGTAACTCCTCTAAATAAAATAACCCCCTCTTTCCGGACACGCCGGTATTTCTCCCACCACTCGTATAGGGACAATTCTCTACAACGTTTCCCATCGCTCGTGGGGGAGACACTCGGCACTCACATAGATAGGGGCATTTCTTTTATTGTGTCACTCGTTCGCCAACGAAAAGAACAACACTCGTTGGCTCACTTGTACTAATCGTCAAGTTCGGCACTCAAAGGCTCGCCGCCTTGCGGCTCGAAACTCCGAATAAGCACATACCGTTAATAAGTACGCCTTGAATGAGTATTCGTTAATTGCGCCGATTAGTTACCGTTCGCAACCTTACGCACGAAGTGTATACACCAATGCTAAAAAAGAAAGACACGCCAAAGCGTGTCTTTCGTAAGATTGCAATAAATTTTAGTCTGCTTTGTAGGGGAGCAATGCCATAACTCTTGCTCTCTTAATTGCGACTGCGAGGGTTCTTTGGTGCTTTGCGCACACACCACTCATACGACGAGGAAGGATTTTGCCTTTCTCGGTTGTGAATCTTTTGAGTTTTGCAGTGTCTTTGTAGTCGATGTCTTCAACGTGGTCTACGCAGAACATGCACACTTTCTTTTTGGGCACTCTCTTGGGTGCGCGAGGTGCTTTGATTTCTTCAGCCATTTTCATAACTCCTTATAAATTAGAATGGAAGGTCTTCGTCGATGGGCTTGAGGTCGTCGAAATCGACGTCGTCGGAGCCGTTTTCATCATTCTTTGTGGAGAGGAATTGCACTTCGTCAGCCGCAATTTCCGTCACATAACGACGAGAACCGTCTTGCGTGTCATAACTTCTCGTTTGAATGCTTCCGCTGATAGCCGCTTTGCTGCCTTTTTTGAGGTAACGTGCGCAGTTATCTGCTTGCGCTCTCCAAACCACGACGGGGAGAAAATCTGTTTCTCTCTTGCCGTCTTTTGAATAACTGCGAGACACTGCAAGTGTAAATCTGCAAAATTTGATACCGCTGTTTGTAGACGCCAACTCGGGGTCTTTTGTCAAATTGCCGATTAAAAATACTTTGTTCATAGTTTTTCTCCTTATCGATTACTTCTTGATAATCATTTGTCTTACGACGTTCTCGTCGTTGCGCATGTATCTATCAAGTTCTGCTTGGGCTTCTTTGGTGCAGGTAACGTTCATAAGAACGTAGTAGCCTTCGGTTTGCTTGTTGATTTCATAAGCAAACTTTCTCAAACCCCATTTGTCCAAACCGTCAACCGTGCCGCCGAGAGTCGCAACCAAGTTTTCGAATTTTTCGACAACTTGATTCTTCTTGTCGTCGTCCACGTCGCAGCGAATGATGTAGAGAACCTCATACTTATCCATACTTTTTTACCTCCTTTTGGTCTTGTGTCCCTTGCGGGAAAGGAATTTGCATCTTTTCGATGCCTTGTAATAATATATTAAATATCTTTATTTGTAAAGCGAATAAACCAAAAATGGGGCGGAATTAATATGAAATAAGCAGTAATTTCGGGATGCACACTCGTTTAGAGTATTGCTTTATGTACTCTTAAGAAATTCTTTACGTTTAGTTTAGCCGATTTTTAACGCCTGGTTGTACTATGTTATCGTCGTCGGAAGGCGACGGAAAACAGAACATTTATCAAGGAGATATAAATTATGAAAAAAACAATCATTGCTATCCTTTCGGTTGTTCTCGTACTTTCTCTCTCTGTAGTTGCGCTCGTTGCTTGCAACAACAAGACCGATGAAAAACCTCAAGCAAACAACTCGGAAGTTTTGGGCACGGCGGTAGCGGTTGCTGCACAATCCGCAATCGGCACTTCATCTTCGACCGGTAAAACGGAGGACGACTTCCAAGCAGGCGTCAACCTTAATGTCGGCAGCGGCGCAATCGACCTTGCGGCAAGCGCAAGCATCAAGGGCGTCGGCGCGGCAGTTCAACCGATTCTTGAAAAGACCATTTCGCAAGTGGACAAATTCCTCGGCGAAAAGGGTATCAAGGTTGAAAAAGTCGCAAGCGACAGAGAAGGTTACACCGACAAACTCGCAATCAGCGGAACTTACGTCGATGAAGAAACTGGCGAAAGCACCACTTACGAATATGCTCTTTACGTCGGCGTTCAAGGCGGAAACGGCATTGACGGCAAAGAAAATTACACGTTCAACGCATTGCTCGTTATCCCCACGGACGGCGACCCCATCGAATACAAATTCAGCGGTACCGCAACTTACGACGCATCCAAAGACGCGATGATTTTTGACCTCGGCGCAGGCGAGCAAGCATCTTATGCAAACGCATTTGCAGGTGTTAAAGCGTATGCGACCAAGCAAGGTACTGTCGTTATCGAACTCAATGCGGGTGCAGGCGTTGCAGAATCTATCGTTGCAAACGCAAGCGTATCCGTTGAACTCGGCAAAATCGATGAAAACAGATACGGCGCAGTCGTTACGGTAAACGGTACGGCAACTATTGCAGATTACGGCGTAAACTTCAACGTTACTGCAAACGTCTATGCAAACAGCACCGAAAACGCAACGGACTTTGACATCAACGGCAAGTTCGAAGCAACGGTTGCAATCCCCGAAAGCGTTCCCTTCGTTGGCGGAACGTACAATGCAAAAGCAGATTTGAGCGGTAAAGCAAAATACGTTGTTGAGGACGACACTATCGAAGTAAGCCTCAACGGCAACGTGACTTTTGAAAAAGTCGAAGAAGAAAACAAATAATCCCCATTTCCTATAAGAAAAAGCCTCTGCTTCGGCAGAGGCTTTTCTTTGTATTACAAAACCACCGGATAGTCCGGTGGTTCAGTGGAGCTTTAGCGATGAA
>ERZ808267.363-NODE-363-length-14451-cov-3.452209_pt1 | contig 14451 bp, 14 predicted proteins | sample MGYA00521241_ERZ808267 | MGnify/ENA primary metagenome ERZ808267 (study PRJEB31516, sample SAMN03275592) | gut metagenome | biome: mammalia-associated habitat; material: feces | host: Papio cynocephalus | place: Kenya | collected 2012-07-19 ... | reverse complement strand
CAACGGGGCGGGTAAGACTGCAATTTTTGATACAATGAGGTTTAAAGGACGCCCAGGAGCATCTCCGTGCGCTTTACGACAAAATCAAACAGTATGCGGTTGACGAAAAGTCCGATACGGGCTTGGAGGTTGAGCTTAATCTGTTTGGCGGGCATTACCACTTCGAATGGCGGGATTTAAAAAATGATGCCTCTTGGAAGCAAACCATCTCCAATCGAAAGTTGAAAGCGGCATTCGCACTCATAGATCGTATATATGGTAGAGGCCAAAAATCTTGATTCCATCGGGGCTTTCCTCCTCCCGAATATGCTTGACCATATCAGAACTCCTCTTACTCTGCTTTCCGTAAAATGAAATTTACATTCCCAATAAAACTTTCCGATATATGTATACCATACCTACTGTTACAGATATTTAGGCGTGCAGCGTGGGTGGGGATAGTATTGGCAACTGTGTTTACTAACTACATTTTCCCATTTGAATCCTTAAAACATGACAATCAACTCATTCTAAAGGGGCTAGCGATTGCTATTGGCTGTGTTGCAGATATTCACTTTCACCATGCATTACATACAGACTCGCACTTTTTCTGGAATTCCACACTGTTGCTTATTATTCTAGTACTGATATGGGTTCCATTGCAGTTCAAAATAACCGAAGAACTACAATTGCAACTTATAATAGGCGAACTTATCCTTCTTGCTGTCTATAATTTCGCATATCTCACCGATCAGGAAAAACTCTATAAATCAAAAACAATAGAACTGAAAGAGCTATAAAAATGTGGTTTGTTACAATAGCATTTTACATCACGTTTGCCATAACCGTCTTTGGGGTTATCTATGCAATTCGGTATAGTCGTTCCAACAGAAGCCAGGGGCATATTGTGTACGCGGGAAAGCTCAAAGCAAAGCAAGACAAAACATTTGCGGTATGCCTATCGGGAACCCACTTTGTCAAAGATGGGGTGGAGATTGATCCTTCCAAACTCACTTTCTTCAAGGTATCCGGGAACTCAATGTCCACAAGAGGTATAAATAGTGGTGACGGTCTTTTTGTAGAGCCAGTTCCATCAGAAGCTGTTCGCGACATGCAACCACACGTAAAGATAGTTTTACGGGACTCAACCCCGGAAGGGAACGGTGCATTTAAGCTCCGAAATTTCTTGGTCTATGTGCCCGCGGGCGGAAAGGAATCAGCTATAAATAGAGTTAAGGAACTTGTTAAAGCGGATAAAAATTTCCCCTCGGATGACATAAATAAACTAGCAAGTGTTTCGATGGACTCGCAAAAGGAATACATCCTTTCAAGTACTTATCTGGAGAAAGAACATCGCAAGCATATCTCCCTGCATCCACTAACGCAGGTATATGGGCGCGTTCGTTATGCCATACCGGCAACTGAGTGTGCAAAACTCATGTGTCGGTAGCCACTACTATACAGTCTTTCCATTACACTTGGGCGTATACAGTCCGCCATACTTCGGTGTGGCGGACTTGTTGTAGTTGTAATTTGGACGGGATTATGGTCTTCACACATGTTCATTTGATCTAAAATAAAATCCATATAGGAATATAAAGATAATACTATTTGGCATATTGATAACGTTAGGCTTGTTGTTTAGCGCGTATTTGATATACATGGCACCTGAACCCCCAAAGATTCGGGTTCCTGTGGTATGCGCTGGCGATGCGGATGGTGCAATTCAAAAGCCGCTTTCTGCGATCATACAAGTGCTTCCAGATACATTCACGCTTGATGGGAAAACAATACAAACGCGTGAGTATAACATATTTGTGGTTAACGGAGACTCTATGCAGAATAGAGATATCCACTCTGGCGATATAGTTCTTTCTAAACCAATCGTAAACGTTTATACGGATTTAGCTGAGCATAACGTAATTGTTCTGCGCATTGCAAATAGATTGGGCTCCTACAAACTTAGAGAGTTTATTAAGGTTATCGCAGTCAAGGATTATGACAAGTCCCGTGACGCCATACTAAAATCATTGCCGGATTTAGACTCGGAATTCCCTGCAAAATTAGATAAATGTATTGCACAATACAGGGAAGTCGAATTGGTCTTCATAGTATCAAAAACATTTGACGTGGAAAAACAATATGAGCGGTATTCAATCCACCCAGTATCCCTACTGGAGGGGCGTGTTTACTACAAAATAGATCCCAAAGACCTTTAAATTAATATAAAATGACTATGGCGGAGCTAGGCTCATTTCATATATAAACCGCCGTGGATTTACCTATACTGTTGGAATGACTCAATTAAAACGTCATTTCATCGGGGGGGGTATTTCTACTTCTCCCATTTGTATTTTCAACTACATTGTTAGCTAACAGCAGCTCGGATAGGTTGGATTGCTATAAGGCAAACAAGCTAATTCCAAGCGAACTTACCCTATCCACATCGGGAGCGGCAAACACAGATCAAGTCTATATCTTCACATCCGCGTCCCGAACATGGACTACAGGTACGACACTGGAATCGATGGCGGCACAGTATGGCGAATTCACATCGGATGACTTTGCCGCGTTGTGCCCACAGGTAACAAACGGAGAATACGTGGAGGACGGGTCTTTCGTTGGTTCCTATTATGATATAACCGCAGGTAATTTGTCCCAAACGGCATTCGATTATTTAAACGCTGTTGCCAAGGGTGAAATTGTTTCGGAGACCTTGACGCCCAATAGTGCGAAACAGCTTTTGCTCCGTCTAGCCAGCAATTACAATGAGGTTTTAAGTCTGTTGCGCGATGGGGCTCCAATCAGGAACAATGCTTTCGTGGATAATTATACAACATATACAATTGACGCTTCGGCATATGACCCCACAAACAAGAGGCAGATGAGTTATTTGTGCGACTTATTCAAATACGACTCATGGTGGCCGCATTGTGCAATAGAACTTAAAAATGTCACAAAGGCTCAACTCGATGCCCTTAAGGCAGCTGCAGATAGTAGTAGTGACGACCAGTTAAAGTCAATTTACGAAGCTGCAATGAACAAACATTCGGATGCGAAGTAATTCCACCGCTACACAACAAAAGACAAGGAGCTTATATCAGTAAGCTCCTTTCTTGTATCCGCAAAAATCCCAACCCGTTTCCTAATCTAAATAGGTATGAAGAACAAATTACTTACACTTTGCCTTTTTGCAGTAGCGGCTTTCGGTGCGGGTTGTTCCAGCACGGAAGACATGGAAATCGAACCTACGGAAACGTTCTCGCAGGCCCAAATCATCAACGACCCGCGTGTTGTAACGGACGACAGCTTCGATGCCGCTTGCTATATCGCACGTATGGGCGCGGAAGTGCAGGGAGACGGTAGGTGGCAATACAAGCTTTTGTTCGCCAACAAAACTACCGTGCCCCAAAACGTCTACCACTTTATGCTCTGGTACGATAAGGACGGAAAGCTGATTACCACGCCGTCGCCGGTTTGGATGTCCTGCGTTGTCCTTACGGGGGAATATAAAGAAATCCGCATAGTCGCACCCACACGCGAAGCGAGAGATTTTCGCCTTTATTTACAGGGACGCTACGATACGGAAAACAAGGACCGCGCCGAAGCGATCCGCATGGAGGACTAATCCGTGGCAAAAGTTCAAAAGGTTAAAGGAAAACAAAGGGAATTTGTCCTTAACGACGTGGAGCTGGACGCCCGCGCCGCAAGAAAGGCAGCAATTGTTGCTTCGGCGGGCAGCATAAGGCAGAAGGCCGAAGAGCTTTTAAAGCTACAGGGGACTCCGCTATATGAAAAACTATACGTCTTTTTGCAGACGCTAAAGTCGGCGACGCCCGAGGAATTGGATGCTGTAGATTCCCGTTTACGCGTGTGCCCGGAGGTAGGTACCTTGGTGCGAATCCTTGGAGAGGGTATGCACTTGTCCTGCGACGATGTGATTGCATTGGGTTTGAAGAGCCTTTGCACGCAATATGCAACGGAGGAGATTTGGAATATTGAAAAAATATCCGGACAAATTGAGCACATTACGGAAAGCATTCAGCAGATCGACAACTCCATTAGCGGTCTGATTGAAATCGTCAGCATCGGGACATACGCAAACCTCTCGGCGGGCGAAAAGACCACCCTCACTTCGGCGGAGATTGAAAAGGAGCTGAACGAGATTCAACTGCCGATACGCGAACCTGCAGAATAGACGGCAAATTTAATATAGCTTACACTACTTTGTATGCTCCAATATACAAAGTTGGCAACCATCTCGGTATCCAAAAACGCATACAAAGAAAAGAGGCATTTTGCCAATTCCGCCAAGTTCTCCCCATTGCCGCGGATAAAATCCGAAGGTAACGTTGCTCCTTTCGCATATTACGGGTATTTAGGTAAAACAATTCCCCAAGGTTGGACCCCCATCGAGTCGGGGGAGGCAGTAATTCCGAGACGGAATGCGGACACTATCGTATTCGCTACATACGGCAATCGGGAATATTCCGTTGTTGAAGAACGTGTATACTGCCAACTAGCCGTAAAAACGGACAACTTGCTCCTTCCGGTTTATACGCAGGTTTCCGAAAAAGCGGGATCCTTGAGAATACGGAAGACCTCCTACGAACTGCTGGAATATTTCAACGAAATCGGCGTTCCCTGGCAAATCGGGAGTAGGGAACAAATCCACTTCGATTTTAAGGCATTCAGAGAATTATCCGAATACGGCATATACCCGAACGACATGGCAATGCTGGGAATTCCAAGCTACGATATTAACGAAGACATGCGGACGGGTTTAACGGATGACATTCATCCGTTCTTTGGGCAGTTTCTCTTTACGGAGAATGGGAGTGGGACAAAGCGCTTGCACGAAACAGCCAAAAAGAACGGGTTGAGTATTCCGGAAGGGGAAGTTTCCTTCAAAACATACGTGGAGCAGATTCTAAACCCGATGGGTATTGAGCCGCTAGGATATTCGCGGATTATTGATACGCGAACGAATGCGTGTATTGGCGTTCTGCCGAATAAATTTCGCATACGAAACCCAAAGCTTATGATGGGGTATATAGGCGGCGTACAACTACTATACAAGAACAGCACGGAGGAAATAGCCGGGGATTTACGCTATTCCTTGGTGCCGCTATCGTCCATTACCGAATTCAAAAGCGGCAGTTTGGGAAACAACATAACGATAACGGCACAGGGGGATGTCTTTATACGCGGATACCTGGACATTTTGCCACCGCCTATGACCGTAAAGAAAGAGATCCTCTTTGAAAGCTATAATCCACAACTGGGTAGCAAGCAGCGAATTCTCATTCCCGAATCATTTGACGATGTGATTCCCGCAAAGGGGGTAAAGTTCTACTCGGATACGGAAACCTTCCTAACGGTAGACGGGACGCGCATAATCCGCCGAAGTGACCTGGATAATGTAAAAGCGCAGACTGCGGAAATAGATAGCGTTCTTAAAAATCCCTGTATGCGGGAATACACGATAACGGAGGATAAGATAAGGTTAGGCGGAATCTATGGGAATCCGTATGGCGTAGCTTTTACCCGTGGTGAGCTACTGCGGTTACTTGAACTAAAAAGTTCCCCTGAATACCTTAGCTACGACGATATCTACGATAATCCCCAGGGTATATTCAAACTCGTGGGCGAATGGAGAACCAATCAAGCATGGTTGGAGCACCTGGGTAAGGAAAAACTCATTACATCCGAACAAGTCCTCAGGCAAACATTTATACGGACGGGAGATGTTACCTACGACTTGCTGATTTCGGATATTGCCTACATAGCGGAGAATATTCCCGTTCTGTATACCGTTATAAAGGCTATGGCGGTAACCACACCTGAATTGGCGGCAACCGCGGAAAAAGCAATCAAAGCATATGAATGCACCACAATTTAAACTATGAAAGAATATCTCAACCTACTAAACCAAGTATTAACCAAAGGCGAAGAACGAAAGGATAGAACCGGTGTCGGCACTATCGGAATTTTCGGGGCACAGGCTCGCTTTGACCTGCGCAAGGGATTCCCGTTGCTTACCACTAAAAAGCTCCATTTGCGCTCGATTATCTACGAACTCCTCTGGTTCCTCAGAGGCGATACAAATATAAAATTTCTAAAAGATAACGGTGTCTCCATATGGGACGAATGGGCTGACAAAGACGGCAATCTCGGACGTGTGTACGGTGCCCAATGGCGCGACTGGGTTGCTCCCGACGGTCGCCATATCGACCAAATCCGAAACCTGATAGAGGGCATCAAAAACGACCCGTTTGGCAGACGCCACATCGTATCGGCTTGGAATCCAGGGGAACTGGACAAAATGGCATTGCCGCCATGTCACGCGTTATTTCAATTCCACGTTTCAGCCGATGGAGACCTAAGCTGCCAGTTATATCAACGTAGCTGCGATTTGTTCCTTGGAGTACCATTTAATATAGCTTCCTACGCCTTGCTTACAATGATGGTTGCACAGGCTTGTGGGCTGAAGCCTAAGGAATTTATCCATACCTACGGAGACCTGCATATCTACAAGAATCATATTGAGCAGGTAAAAGAACAGCTGGGTAGGGTGCCAAGAGCTTTACCGACTATGACACTGAATCCAGATGTGAAGGATATTGGTGACTTCAAATACGAGGACTTCAAGCTGGAGGGTTACGATCCGTATCCTACGATTAAAGCACCGATTGCAGTGTAAATTTCATAAACTAACGAGTACCTATACATTCTCACATAACCGATTTAAGGAGATTGTTTCGATGTGTCAGATTATAGATTCAGAAATGCTTGTTGATTACGTCTTGGCTAAACATGAAGTTGTGACGGCAGCTCAGCTTGAAAGTATTCGCAAGAGAATACTTTCCGATATTGCAGATATAATTCTGATAGATGTCACACTCCGAGGCTTACAGGAACTTCATGAACGGTTACCTAATCGTTTTCAAATTGAACGCGGATCTTCCGGCTTTTCAATTAGACGGACCAAGGATGTTGTTCCCTACACGGAAGAAATGCTGGACGGATGTTATGCAGCAGCATTTCCGGGGAATTACGAAAAAATAAAAGAGATCCTTTTTGCAACATGGATAAGTTGAGTTTTTTGGGGATCCAATACTCAAAAGCAAAGGCGGGTAGATATACCCGCCTTACCTTTTACAGAACTTTACAAATCCGTCAGAACGCCGTCAACGTAGATTTGGGTGATTGTTGAACGGGTAGGGTACGCTATATCAGGCAGATCCCACTTTTTAGCCCCCGTAATATAATCCTTGTAAGCATCAAACTGAGCTCTTGTTACATTAAGTGGGCCTTTGTTGTACCCAAATAAGTGCCCGAAAGCGTTCAAATCAGATTCCTTGCTTAGGTCTATAAGTGGTAGTTTCTCACAGCAGCCAACCGTTACGGCCGATAATGCTTGTGATGGTGACATACCCTTAACCCTAGAGAGGTCTTGTCCGTCTAAGGCCTTACGGAAGAAGGCATCGTCTTTACTGGTTACTGTGGTTCCAAGCTGCCGCAATGCGTTCCATGAAGCACTGTTTCTATCGTCTACATAGGTGTTGCCACAACCAAGCGCATACCAGAGATCGATACCGACAGAACCGTCTTTGAACATAGGAACGTCCATTTTGGTATCGCTGAGATTATCGAGCAATTTGAACTTAGAATAATCCAATGCGGCATTGAAATCCACAAAATCATCCAAGTTGACACTACCTACATTTTTAAGTGCCGACGCATCCATGGAATATTTTAAAGCCCATGTTTTTGATTCGGGATCGTATGCGAAAACATTCGGACAATTGATTTTATAATAGTCCAACCCTTCACGTATAAACATATATTCCCCGGTTGTTGTATCCTGACCGGTTAGAAAACTACAACCATCAAAGCCCATAAGCGCCTTATACATTCCTAAGATTTTCTCCATTTCAGCAATGGCGGCTTCTTTCGTGCACGTATCCGAAGTTAAGTCTCCATTGGCAATGGCGGCGAGATAATCAAAAGCATCTTGCCCATTGTCCAAATTTGGAATTTGCGCCAATACTTCACTTGCAGTCATTCCCGCAAAAGCCTGCCCAAGCGAGTTAATCTTTTCTTGTAGGGCATTGCTTGCAGTATTCCAAGAAAGGCTTGATACTGAAAATACAACATCCGTCTTGGAATCCGAATTCTTCAAGGTAAATTCCTGCGGAATTAACATATTTTCTTTATACGCTTTCAGGCGTTCGTCTGTATCATCTGCGAATACGGAACTAATCCCACAGAGTAGGGCGGTTATAACTGCCCCCCCCCGATATATTTATGTATTTTATGGTTCATGGTGGTATAGTTTAGGAAAGTCGGTTAAACGTATAAATAAAAAAGGAGGCTATTAGTAGCCTCCTTTTTTTATCACTTGGTTCCTTTAATATCTACAGAATCATAAATACTTTCCGACCACACACCGTATCGTGTTGCATTAGGATTATCATTGATATATATCCTTTTACTATTTCCTTTATCCAGTACCGCAGCTAGTTTGTCTTTCATTGCATTGTATTGCGATGAACTCAACACTATATCCCAGTCGGCCCTGTTGCTTCCAACTCGGGGTCCTAAGGATGTTATTATCTGTTCGGCTGTTATGCCTGAACAACGCGACCAATCGCAATCCCAGGCACCACCGACTTTAGCGAAAACAGAAAGATCTTCATTGCCCGTAAATGTCATTTTAGGCAATACTGCCCCTTGTATTGTTTTAGTAGAGAGGATTTGCTTTGGAGTAATGCCTACAAGACTTGACATATCTACCCCTATTAATCTTTTCCCTGTAAAATCTTCCGAGCCATCAAATGTAATTGTCGGTAGTTTTGAATAATATAAGCCAAGAGAACTATCCATCAACTTTAAAACTTGGTCCTTGGTTATATTGGACTTCGAAAGATCACATCTATCAAAAGAACCTTTGAAGTATTCCAGACTTACGCCGGAAATATCCCTATCGATGATTGTTGCACATCCCCAATTACCGGAAACAAGAACATTTGATGGCATAGAACCAAAATTTTCAACACCACTAATATTTTCTACGCCCGATAGGTCTTCTTCACCCGTCCAAGATACGTTATCTAAGGAACGAATTCTACCTTCTATCCGTTTGCATTGCGAGAGTTGCTCTCCCGTAATCCCTGAACATAATTCCCAAAGAGTGTTGCCTGGTCCCCCTGGCCAAACTGTTGGGCCGTATAGGCACAACCCGGAAAAACTCTCCGTGCCGTCAAAAGCAAATTTAATAGGTAAATCTAAGGTTTCCAGTCCGCTACCATTGTTTTCCCGATCAAATAACGCTGCAAATGCAGTCATTTTCAATTCCTTGGCCTTTTCGGAAGATAGGATGTCGGAAGTAATTTCTCCTATTTGAACGGCAAAGAGATAATCCGCCAAAGCGGCCGCATCGGGGTTAACTAACATCTTGTTGTCATCGAACCCAGTCCACCACTTAAAGTTTTCCAAATCCTCTAATGATAATCCAGCAAATTTGGCAGCCAGTTCGTTTAATTTCGCCTTACGATTGGCAGCAAAAGTATCCCATGTCAGACTTCCTTGGTTAAACAGAATGTCCATAGACGTATCTGAGTTATTCAGGTTAAATTCCGCAGGGATAAGTCGATTGGCCTTATAACAATCCAATCGAGCAGTTGAGTCATCTGCAAATACAGATGCCGCGCCTAACAGAACAACAGGGAGTACCCCCCCCCCGATATATTTATGTATTTTATGGTTCATGGTGGTATAGTTTAGGAAGGTTGACTATACAAAAAAGGAGCGGGCAGCGACCCGCTTCCCTTGGGGGATTTTTTAGTTGGAGCTTTGTATTGTAATGAACCCCCGTCTTTCCGGTCTACTATTTTTATAGTCTTACGTTCTCCCTTGGGTTCAGGCATAAAAAGCCTATACAACCTATCCTGTATCTACAAGCTATGTATTTAACTAATGTAGATATAAGCAAACAGTTGGGAATTCCGATAGAAACAATCAGACTCTGGGACAAAAAGGGGCTGATAAAATCTTCCCGTAGTAACCTCAATTACAGAGTTTTTGACTTAGATGAAGTTCGTCGCTTGCAGATGAAACTAAAAGGCGATAGCACCTCAAATAAATACAAAATTCTAAAGTCCAAAGAAAAATCCCCTTACAAGGCAATCGAGCTGTTTGCGGGAGCTGGTGGAACTGCACTTGGTCTTGAAAATGCGGGAATAAACCACATTCTTCTGAACGAAATCGATAAGGATTGTTCGAAAACATTAAAACTTAACTTCCCAAAGAACGTAAACATCGTTTGCGAAGATGTAAAAAAACTGGATTTTCGTTCATATAAAAGCAAAGTCGACATTGTTCAAGCAGGATTTCCGTGCCAAGCATTTAGCTATGCTGGTAAATCTCGCGGATTTGAGGATACCAGAGGCACGCTGTTTTTTGAATTCGCCCGCTGCGTCAAAGAAACTATGCCCAAAATTGCGGTAGGAGAGAATGTTCGAGGGTTGTTAAAGCATGACGGCGGAAGAACATTGGCAACAATGGTAAAAACACTGGAACAACTTGGGTATAAGGTAGCATATAAGATTTTGAGATCCCAGTATCTCGATGTTCCGCAAAAACGCGAACGCCTCATTATAATGGCGGTTCGAAAAGACTTGGATATACCGTTTATATTTCCCAAAGAGCAAAACTATATAATTTCACTTAGGGAAGCTTTAAAAAATTGTCCCACATCGGAGGGGCAAAAGTATTCTCCCAGAAAAGAAATGTTCTTAAAACTCATTCCAGAAGGTGGCTATTGGAAAGATTTGCCCGTTGATATGCAAAAAGAATATATGGGCGCAAGTTTCTACCTTGGAGGAGGAAAAACTGGAATGGCTCGTAGGCTATCATGGGACGAACCAAGCTTAACTCTTACTTGTGCTCCTGCCCAAAAACAGACTGAGCGTTGTCATCCGTCGGAAACAAGGCCATTGACGGTCAGAGAATACGCCAGAATTCAGACGTTTCCTGATTCTTGGGATTTTCAAGGTCCCATGATTTCAAAATACAAGCAAATAGGAAATGCTGTCCCTCCAAATTTGGCATATCATATTGGACGTTGTATAATCACCATGTTGGATCACTCCAAAAGAATACCTGCCGGCTCTGCATGACACATTTAAGCTGCGGGAAAAGATATCAAAGGATTATTTGCTACGCAAATTTAACCAAAATATGCTTGAAGCAAAAGTCTAAATAAATAGGATATCTATGAAAAAATACGATAATATGCCCGAATTAAAAGAGATATCAATCACTGGTTTTAAATCCTTTCGCGATAAAACAACGGTAGAGTTGGGAAAACTCAACGTCCTTATTGGCGCAAACGGTGCGGGCAAAAGCAATTTCATCTCTGTATTTCAGCTGCTAAACAATGCATTAACTGGAAATTTGCAGGGCTATACCATGCGATATGGTGCCGAGCATTTTCTTTATAACGGGCGCAAAACTACACAAAAGTTTGAGTTAGCTTTCAAGGTAAAAACTAATAACGCCTTGGATTCTTACGAGCTTGATGTCAATTTTCAAGCCCCAAATAGACTGTTTATAAGCAGGGAATATATAGACTACCAAAAGAAGGGAAAGGATTCTCCGTTCACACACGAGATTGAAAATAGCGGCTACGAATTGGGACTGCCGAATCTTTCCAAACAGGCCAAAATAGGACGTGAAGCAAAGAATCCCATTTTGACAACCGGACGCGCAATTTACGGATTGCTTGCACAGATGCGGGCGTATCAATTCCACGATACAACGGATACCTCGCGAATTCGCGGGCCTGTCAACAAAGCCGACGGCAAATACCTTAAGTCCGATGGGGGGAATACGACGGCGGTACTCTATGCCCTTAAAAACACTCCCGAATATCAGCCATATTACAACAAAATCGTAAATTACGTCCGACGCGTTATGCCCGATTTTCAGGATTTTGAGTTAACAGGCTACCCCGAAAATCCGTGGGAAATCTTCCTCACATGGAGAAAAGCCGGGGTAGACGCGGTATTTTCACCCAATCAACTTTCGGATGGAACCATAAGATTTATTGCTTTGGCAACGCTCCTGCTTGCGCCAGAACAGGTCATGCCCAAAATTATCGTTTTGGACGAACCGGAGCTGGGGTTGCATCCGATGGTAATTCACATCCTTGCTAATATGATTAAGCAGGCTTCCGAGAACGCCCAAGTCATATTGGCTACACAGTCTTCCTTGTTGTTGGATCACTTTCAGCCCGAGGACATAATTGTGGCAGACACGAAGGGTGGGACTACCGTCCTCAACAGATTGAACTCCGAAGAGTTGTCCGAATGGTTGGATACTTATTCGCTTTCTGAACTTTGGGATAAGAATGTTCTCGGAGGTCAGCCGTGAAGAAATTATACATCTTAGTAGAAGGACAAACTGAGCTCGCATTTGTAAAGAATGTTTTGTGGGATAGATATGGACAAATTAAGGCAGAAATGCCCGCGCTTTGACAGCTGGCTCAAAGCAATTTTCGGTATATAACTTGCTACGCAAGTTTAATTAGCTATTAGGTTCGGGTAAATCGCGAATTCTTCTATAAAGATTCGTTATTATTCCGGAAGGTATGTTCGGATTTTCCTTCCGAAGCATCACTACATATTCATGAATTTTGCATTGGGCGAGTAATTTGTGCAATTTTTCGTGCCTCTTTTGAGAGACCAAAATTGTCTGAGTATTATTAGGCAACTTGGGTTGTGAGTTCAGAGGGAAAAGCATTCTTGGGAAAATATGGTGGGTATGAGGAGGAACGCCCGTGGGTAATTCGGTTGCGGAAACTCCGACCAACGGCTTGTTGTTTGTTAAAAGACATCTGCGGAAGGGGTATAACTTAGCCATATCCTTTATCCATTCGTTGTAAGGATCGTAGGTATTTTTAGGGTCGGTATTACTTTTAAAAACTTTAACTCGCATAACTTGTTACATATGAAAAGAAGTAAATTAAAAATGCAATCCTTTAGAGACAAGGATGAATTGCTATTATCCGGAATACGCGGTGCTCTTATTGCGATGCAAGAGGAGTATCAGGAAAGATTGGGTAACTATCGAAAAGACTACGGATCGAACAAATACCGAAAAATGTGGAAAGATTGGGCACGGGTAGCTGACGATGTGGCGGAGGCATTTCGAAGCATCACTCTCGAAGGACTTGTATTACTGACACAAAAATACTTCGAGCTTTATGAGTTGCATGCTCAAATCCCCAACTTTACTCAAAATGGGGCACAGCGGGATTATTCCGAATTCCCGAAAATGGTCTACTGTTATGACTGGGGGACTTGGCTTCCGTTTTTGATTAACTATAAACGCATGAACGGCTGTTGGTGTTGGGAAATGGATTATTACACATCTTTATTCGCCGGATTGGGTAAGAAGTTTTTCGGAATTGAACCACCGAGCGAGAAGGTTATAGGGAGATTGGTCACACCCGAAGAATACCTGCCGATTCTGCATGACACATTTAAGACTGAGTTACAGGAAATAGCCGCAAAGGGACAACTCGCTACGCAAGTTTAATTAAAAATTGACAAAGCTCAAAAATGAAATTTAACTTGCAGAATATGAATTTGACCTACATCCACGCCCAAAACTATCGCTGTTTTCGTGAATTGAATGTGGATTTCAAGCCCGGAATCAACCTTTTTATCGGCGATAACGCATCGGGGAAAACAACCATCCTTGAATTGGGACAGACGGTATGTAGTTCGTTTCTCAGCGGATACCACGACGAAAATTGTATATTTAAAGGCTTAAACAAGAATGCAATTAGCGATTTTTCGGTAGGTGAAACGATAGAGACCGCAAAGCCTATTGATGTGGAGTTTACACTCTTTGGCGTTGATGGAAGCATGTCTCTGACTCCGGGAGAAGGGAACAGGACAACAAAAAAAGGGTTAAATTCAATCAGGGCATACGGGAGAAAGCTCTACAGCGAGACCGACCTTAACGATACTAAATCAGAAGGATTGCCTGTCTTGGCGGCATTTTCAACAGGAGACATCCATCTTAAAGCATCACCCGACAAAACCAACTATACAAAATACCTTCAACGGGCATCGTTTGGTTATAGGGATTGCTTTTCGCAATTTGGTCTCCTTGATTATTGGGTGCTTCGTTTCCTCGCGTTGGAAGAGGCAAAAAAATGCCCCGAAGAGCTGGCATCTGTGCGCAAATCAATCCTCTTAGCTTTGGGGGCAGACGGAATGGATATTATCAAAGATATCGCTATTCGTTTGTATTCGGGAGGTCTTTATTTGATTTTCAAAGACGGCCGCGAAACCGCAGTAAGAAATCTTTCCGATGGCTATCGCAGGATCTTGGACATCGTTTTGGATATAGCTTTCCGTTGCGCGCTGTTGAATAAGCGTATTTTCGGCGAAGATT
>ERZ808267.362-NODE-362-length-14515-cov-3.563001_pt1 | contig 14515 bp, 8 predicted proteins | sample MGYA00521241_ERZ808267 | MGnify/ENA primary metagenome ERZ808267 (study PRJEB31516, sample SAMN03275592) | gut metagenome | biome: mammalia-associated habitat; material: feces | host: Papio cynocephalus | place: Kenya | collected 2012-07-19 ... | reverse complement strand
ATACCAGCCCGAACAGGGTGACGCCCAACATTCCGAAGAACACCGGCGTTCCCAGCGCGTTGCGCAGCTCCGAGCCAGTGCCGTTTGCAAGCACGAGCGGCAGCACTCCCAGAATGAACGCCATAGACGTCATTATTATCGGGCGGAGTCTGTTGCGGGCGGCGTTCGACACAGCCGAGGCGCATTCCTCGCCGCGTTCCTGCCTCTGTTTTGCAAACTCCACAATCAGAATTGCGTTTTTGCACGCAAGGCCTATGAGAACTATGAAGCCGACTTGGGTGAGCACGTTCACGTCAAGCCCCATCGCCTCCACGCCGAGAACCGAAAACAGCAGCACGAGCGGCACAATCAGAATTACCGAAAGCGGCAGGCGCCAGCTTTCGTAGAGCGCGGCGAGAATCAGGAACACGAACGCCACGCACAGCACGAAAGTCGCCATTGCGCCGCCTCCGCCCACGCGCTTTTCTTCGAACGCCAAGTCCGTCCATTCCAACCCCAAGCCCGAATCCAGATTTTCGGCGGCCTTTTCTATTGCAGCCATTGCGCCGCCCGTAGAGTGCCCCGCGGCAACGTTGCCCATTATTTCGGCGGCGGGATAGAGGTTGTATCGGGTGATTACTTCAGGCCCGAGCGTGCGCTCGAGCCGCGCTATGTTGCCCAGCTGAACCGATGCGCCAGTGCTGGTGGGCACGCGCAGTTTGAGTATGCTGTTTTCGTCTGTTCTGAAGGCGCTTTCCGCCTGCGCCACAACGCGGTAGGCGCGGTTGAGAATGTTGAAGTCGTTTATGTAGACGGAGCCGAGATTGAAGCTCATTGCGTTGAACACCGAGGCAATGTCAACGCCCATTCTCTGCGCCTGTTCCCTGTCTATGATTGTCTTTACGCGCGGGCTTGAGATTGAGAACATTGTAAGCGCGGCGGAAATGCCCGCGTCTTTGTCCGCGGCGACCACAAGCTCTTTTATGTTTTTGTCAAGCGCGCCGAGCCCTTTTGCGGACTTGTCCTGAATGTAGCCCTTGAAGTCGCCGCCCATGCCGATGCCCGAGACGACGGGCGGCTTGATTGCGAAGAACTGCGCCTCCGGTATTTCGCGCTCGAGGGCGTCCATCAGGCGCGCTATGGAATTGTCAAGCGGTATGTTTTCCGCCACGCGGCTCTCCTTGCTCTTTAGCTGAATGAACATTGTTGCGCCGTTTGACATTCTGCCCAAATTTGCAATGTTGAGTCCCGCAAGCGACATGTATTTTTGCGCTTCGGGAAGCGTTTTGCCCACGACCTCCTCGGCGCGCTTCATAACCGCCGACGTGCGTTCGAGCGTTGCGCCGTCGGGGAGCTGTGCGGCTATGTAGAAGTAGCAGGTGTCCTGTGCGGGAATGAATCCCTTGTTTGCCGACTTGAACGCAAAGTAGCCCCAGCCCAGCAGAGCCGCGTAGAGTACGAGAATCAGGGGCGTAAATTTCAGCGATTTTTTCACGAAAGCGCCGTAGATGTCGGCGGTCTTTTCAAACGCCGCGTTGAACGCCGAAAAGAATTTTCCGAAGACGAAGTTGTAGACGCGCGTAAACAGGTCGGGCTTTGCGGTGTGCCGCATGAATATTGCAGATAGCGCGGGCGTGAGCGTCAGGGATACCGCGCCCGAGATTGCGGTAGAGGCAGCTATTGTGAGGGCGAACTGCCTGTAGAATTCGCCCGTTATTCCGCGCACGAACGCCGTCGGCACGAACACCGCCGCAAGCACGAGAACGATGGCGACAACCGCGCCGGATACCTGCGCCATTGCGTTCTTTGTCGCCGCAATGCTGTCGGCGCCGCCGCGCATGTTGCGCTCTACGTTTTCCACAACGACAATGGCGTCGTCGACGACAATTCCTATTGCGAGCACAAGCCCGAAGAGCGTGAGATTGTTTATTGTGAACCCGAAAATCGACATGAAAAAGAACGTTCCAATCAGGGAAATCGGGATTGCAAAAAGCGGTATGATTGCGGCTTTCCAATTCTGCAAAAACAACATCATTACAAGCACGACCAGCACGGTTGCCTCCAAGATGGTGCGGAAAACCGCCTTGATTGAGTCGGCAATGTAGACGGTGTTGTCCATTCCCACGTCGTAGTCGAGCCCCTGCGGGAACGAGCTTTTCATTTCGGCGAGAAGTTTGAGCACGTCGCCCGCGGTGTTCGACGCGTTCGAGCCGGGGGTTTGGTAGACGAGCAGCGCGACGGCGTCGCCGCCCCTGTAGAACGCGGCGTTTGTGTACGAATACGCGCCAAGCTGCGTGCGCGCAACGTCTTTGAGCTTTACCATTCTGCCATCGGGATATTTTCTGACGACGATTTCGCCGAACTCTTCGGCGTTTGAAAGTTTACCTTTCGTCTCTATGAGAAGCTCGAACGCCGCGCTGCTGTCGGCAACGGGCGACTGGTTGAGTTTGCCCGCGGCAACCTGCCTGTTTTGCGCGCGTATTGCCGCGTAGATTTCGGCGGGCGCAATGGCGAGGTCTGCGAGCTTGTCGGGGTCGAGCCACACGCGCATGCTGTATTCGCGCGAGCCGTACGCCATGATGTCGCCCACGCCGTTGACGCGCAGGAGTCTGTCGCGCATTTGCGTGAGGTAGTAGTTGGTTATGTAGGCGGTGTCGCGCGAGTTGTCGGGGGAGTATATGGCTATGCCAAGCAGCAGGCTCGGCGAGCGTTTCGACACGCGCACGCCTATGTTTTTGACTTCCTCGGGGAGCACCGGCTTTGCCGTTTCCACGCGGTTTTGAACGAGCACCTGCGCCGAGTTGATGTCCGTTCCCAGCTCGAAGGCTATTTCTATGCTCGCCGTTCCGTCGGAATTGCAGCGGCTTGTCATGTACATCATGTTTTCGACGCCGTTGATTTCCTGCTCAATGGGCGTGATGACGTTTTCCATCAGCACTTCGGGGGACGCTCCGGGGTAGGCGGCGTCTACGGCGATTGTCGGCGGAACGATGTCGGGATACTGCGAAATCGGCAGGCGCGAAAAGCCTATCGCGCCGAGCATTACAATCAGGATTGAGACCACCGTTGCGAAAATCGGCCTGTCTATGAAAAAGTCGCAAAATCTTTTCATATTGAAAAATGATGAATATTATTTTTGTTCGGCGGCTGCCTGTTTTTGCGGAGCGACCTTTGCGCCCGCTTTTGCGCGCTGTATTCCCTTTACGACAACGCGCGAATCCTTCGCGAGCGCGCCTTCGACAACGCGCAGCTCCCCGACTTTTGCGCCCAAGATAACGGGGACTTCGCGCACGGTGTCGGCGGAGTCCACTATGTAGACGAATCTGCCTGTCATGTCCGTTCCTATTGCCTCTTCGGGGACTAAAAGTACGTTCTTTTGCACGCCCTCGAGCACGGTCAAATCGCCGTATGTGCCCGAAAGCAGACCTGCGTCGGCATTGTCGGCTTCGGCGTAGAGAAGCAGCGACGCCGTCGACGCGCCCAGCGCGTTGTCGTAATAGCGCAGTGTAGCCTTTATTTTTTGCGAATCGCCCTTGGCGCAAAATTCGGCTTTCGCGCCCGCGCCGCTGTCGATTGCCGCAAAAAGTCCCGCGTTGCGGTAGCGGAGGACATCCGCGCCGCCAAGCTCGTAGTAGATTTTCATTTTCGACGAATCGACGATAGTCGCGAGCTTTGTCGCGTGGGCGGCAATCAGGTTGCCATCGTCTACGAGCGTTTCGCCAAGCGTTCCCGAAACTGGGGCGGTAATGCGCGTGTACTGCATGTTAAGGCGCGCGTTTTGTTCGGCCGCCCTTGCCTCGAGAAGTTTCGACTGCGCCAACAGCAGGGCGGTTTCGCGCGTCTGGTAGCCCTCGGTTGAAATTGCGTTTTTCTTCAGCAGCCCGCGCGCGCGTTCGGCGTTGTTTTTGGCAAGCTGCAGGTTGCTTTCCGCCGCCTTTACGGCTGCCTGTGCGGCTGCGAGCGCCGCGGCGTACGGGCGGTCGTCTATCTTGAATAGCAGGTCGCCCTTTTTGACTTTCGCGCCCTTGGGGTAGGCTACTTTTTCAAGATAGCCGCCCACTCTTGCGCGCACCTCGGTTTGCGCGTTTGCCACGGCCTTTGCCGAATAGGCGTTCTTTATCTCCACGTCGGCCATTTTCGGCGCGGCTACAATGACCGTCGGGATTTTTGCGGCGGGCTTTTCCTGCGCCTTTTTTGCGCAGCCGAAAAGGGCGGCGCAGGCGAGCATTGCAATAAAAATGCTTAAATATTGTCTTTTCATATCAAAACCTATGAGAGTGTTTTCCTTAAAACTTTGTCGAGGGATTTTTCAAGAATCGAAAATTCCTCGTCTCCGAATTTTTTCCACGAGTGGAGTTTCATAACAGTATCAGAACCCGCCGAATACGTGCGGACGCTCGCCCACAGCGAATGGGCGAAAACTATCGCCATGTCGTCGGCGAGGGGTCTTTTTGCGGCGGTTTTTAGAAGCTTGGCGATGAACTCCACGGGCTTGCCGTAGAACGCGGTATACGCGGGCTTGAAGTATTCCGACGGCGAAAGCGTTTCGCGCGCGAGAATGAGAATAACCATCGGCACAAATTCAAGCTCGGAAAACTTTTTTATGCAGCCGATGAGGAAATCCTTTGCCAGCCGCATTGCCCCGCGGGCGTCTGAGGCGGCGAAAATCTTCGTGCCGCGCGCGTAGTACGGGGCGACGGAATTTTCGAAAAAGGCGCATGTCTGGCTGATTACCGTTTTATACAGGCCGCCCTTGCCTCCGAAGTAATAGCTTATTGCCGCGGGGTTGACGCCCGATTTTTCGGCAATCTGGCGCGTGCGCGCCCCCTCGAGGGAGCGCGCGGCGAACTCGCATATGGCGGCGGCGGCGATGCGCGCGCGCGGGTCGGACATATCCCCGCCGACCATTTTTTCTATGATGTCTGATTCTTCCATTTGCGTTGATTCATTTGATTTAATCATTTGGTTAAAACAAACGGTTGAACGCCGTCAAGAAAATTTTTTCCCTCGCGCGTTTTTGGCCGTAAAATCCGCCCGCTTTTTTGAGATGGGAAAAGATTTTCCCAAAAGAGGACGGGGGTTGAAGTTTAGCCGCCAGTCCAGCCGCCGTGTTTCATTCTTTCGAACTATTGCGGAAAGGGGGTGGTTTTCAGCCGCCGATGGAACGCATACCGTGCCGCGGTCGTGCGGCTTCTACTTTATGGGGCAGTGAAAGGATAAAAAAGCGGCTGCACAGGCGGGCGCAAAAAATGGGCGCAAAAAATGGGCGCAAAAAAAAACGCCCGCGAAACTTGCGGGCGTTCTTGAATAAATTTTCGTGATTAAAATTCAACAATGCTTGCGTTGAGGCTCGGGGTATCCGCTTTTTTAGACGAATCGTAGATTATCAGCAGCGAGCGTTTGTCCTTTGAGTATGTCATGCGGCTTCGGTAGGAGATTTCCCACTGTCCGTTGACCTTTGCGGCAATTACTATGGGGTCGGGGTTTAAGTCCTTTTTCTTGCGCTGGGTGAATATTGCGTTTGTGTAGGCGCGGAGGAATTTTTTGTCTTCTCCGAACATCACGGCAAGCCCGCGCTTTGTCATGTTCATCACGGCTATTTTCCCCTTGGGAAGCTTGTCGGGCGACATATTCACGGGATAGAAGCTCGCCACCGATCCCGATTCAAGCATTATCACGAACACGTCGCGCGCCGGCGGCAGGTTTATTTGCGCGGCGGGCTTGAAGGATTCGTCGGTGTCGGTGTTGCCGACTTTTTTGTACAGCACCATCGGCGACTTTCCCGAGTACGAAATATTGATGTCCTTGCCGAACTTGTCGCCGAAGGAATTCCACGACGAGCCGTTTTTGTACCAGAAGACGTTTTCCGCCGTGCGCTTTGACGATGCTCCGTGCGGCGAGAACGAGCTTTGCAGCCCGAACCTGTAAATATGCACGTTCACCTGCGCCTGTGCGGCGGCGCAGAAGGCGAACGTAGCCAGAGCCAAAAACAGTGTTTTTAGTAGGGGTAGTTTCATATTATATTTCGTTTTCGTTGAGCCATCTGAACGACACCACTTTGAAGCGGCGCCCGAGTTGCTGGTTGAGCTTTGTCAGACCGCCGTTTGTCTCGTTCATGACGGTGTCGTAGCCTATGAGGTTGTTCTGGTAGCCGAGTTCCTTTTCGCGACCGTAGATGTCTTCGGGCGCGTTGCCGTATTCGGAATTGTCCATATATTCGGGCGTGCGCTGGACGGTCATTTCGCACCACGCCTTTGCCTCGACCACGCCCGAGACGGGGTTGCGGATTTCGCCGTAAGCCCTGATTTTGAACGTGTCGCTTCGGACGGTGAGGAAAGAGCCCAAGCGCGCCAGAATGTCCTGCTGCATGAGGTAGGCGGGTGCGCCCGTTGCGATGGGGCCGACCGCGCCGCGCCAGTTCTCCCAGACGTTCTTGGATACTTTGAAGTATTTGAACGCCAAGTCGTCCTGCCAGCTTTGGTTGAGGTCGTTTACGTCTTTGCCTATGATGTAGCGCTTGTGGAAGTTGGAGTTGATTGACGTCGAGTCGATTGCCGCCTGCAGGACGCCCTTTTGCGAGTGTCCCACGCGGTATTTTCTCTGGGCGTCGCCGTCGGGACCCGAGTATTTGTCCCAGTCTCTGACGCCGATTTTCTCGGTCTGCTTGGGGGCGGAATCGAGCCTGAGCAGGTCGTCTTCGCCAGCCTTGCGGTAGGCGTATTTTTCCTCCGCCGAGTAGTTGGCGGCAAGTCGGTTGACGAAGTCGCTCATGGAATAGAACGGGCCGCGGTCTTTAACGTGCGCCACTATCGCAGAGGCAAGCTCTTCAAGCTCTTCGTCGGAGAGGGCGCGGTAGCCAGTGAAGAGCGCCTCTTCCTGCGAAATGCCCGTAGACGCCGTAACCTTGTTGTTGGCGCGCAGGGGAGCCTGCCATCTGTGGAACGGGGCGGAGGCCGTGTTGTTGGAAGTGCCCTTTTCGTAGCCCTCGATTTCCTGACCGTAGTAGGTCGCAAGAATTGCCTTCCACGCGTCGACGCTCGTCGAGTTGACGTTGAACGGGCCGTTTATCCACAGCTTGGCGGCGTTTTGCTCAAACTGCTTGTCGGATTCGTCCTTTGAATACGCCATGTCGGAGAGCGTGTAGGTGGTGTCCGTTCTGTCGGTATTGATGTACTGGACGCGCGGGTTGGCGGGGGTTGCCAAGCCTTTGCCCATTCCGTAATTCGTGCCCTTGTCCTTTTGGCGGTAGGGCAGGGTGGAGAAGTAGTACTCGTCCCAAAGGGCGTCGTTGAGGTTCCATGAGAGGTCGTAGACTACGCTTTTGTCTTCGGCTTCTTCGCGCGTTCCCGCGGTTCTGCCGTAGTCTTTGCACATTCTGTTTGCGTAGTTGTTAGCCGTAGAGGAGCCGTCGAGCCAAAGCACCTGATATGTAAATTCGGGGCACACGCGCGACGGGCAGAGCGAATTGCCTATTGCAATGCCTGCCTGCAGCTGTTCGGGGGTGAACATGCCGTAGGAGGGCAGCCACGGGCGGTTTGTGTTCTTGCCCGAAGCGAACGGGGCGTCGCCGCCTTCCCAGTTTGAAGTGGCGTCCCACTTGCCCGTGCCGAAGTTGAGGTTTGCGGCGGCGAGGTTTGCTATGTTGTGGACAACTTCGTCTTCGCGCAAGATGTGGTGGAGTGCGTTGACGTCTGTGCCGCTTGTCTGTGTGAGGCCTACGTACGCCGTGGAATTGCTCGGGCCGGGGATTTGGAAGCCCATCTGGCTCAAGCCGCTTTCGGGGGCGCGTCTGCCGTCGAGGCTCTTGTTATAGTAGACAATGCTCGTGCCGATTGCGCTTTTGATAGCCATGCCCCATTCGCGGTTGCGGCGGATATCGTTGCGGTCGGTGACGGCTTGGGCGTTGTAGTCCATATTGTAGTACGTTGTAAGCAGGGAGCCGTTGACGAAGAGCCTGCGGTTGTGGATTGGCTTTGCGCCCGCCTGCGAGTCGCTGTCGTCGTCGGCGTAGGGAATGCCGAAGATGTAGCCGTAGGGAATGTAGCGGCACTGTTTGTCGCTGAGGAGGTTTGCCAATTTGGAGGCGTATTCGTCGTTATTGACTTCGCCCGAGCTTAGCAGCATATTCGGCGCGAGTTGGCGCGCTGCGGGCAGGAAGTCTCCGCACTGCTTTTCGGGGCCGTCTGCGGCGTTGTTTGTCGGGCGAATCGGCCAGAAGTTTGCCGAGTGGCGGCGCGGGTTGATTGCCAGCCAGTTGAGGAAGAATCTGCCGTTGAAGGCGTCTTTATAGTCGCGCGAGAGGTCGTCCCAATCTATCGATTTTTCCACTACCGCCTTTGCGATTTTCTTAGCCACAGAGCCGACATCGCCGCTCGAGGGTGAGAGGAATCTGTCGAGAAGTTTGAACATTTCGTATCTGTGGTTTGTTGATATTGCGTCGGGAGACGGCGGAATGAGCGCTATTGCGTTCTTCGGGGTTGTTGCCCCGCTGCTGCCTCTGCCTATGAACCCCGGTGTCATCCAGTTGTTGTAGCGGTCGGTTTTTGAACCGTTTTTCTGGTATGTCATAGCGGGGTTGGGGAAGCTGGGGAATTTGGAGCCGAGGAAGTTTCTCTTGCCCTTGAAGAAACCCAGCAGGGGCGCGTAGTCGGGGAAGCCGTAGCGGAATCTGCGCTGGTAGCTGTTCTTGGGGTAGTCGCTAAGGTTGGAGAACGTCATGCCCTCCTTTTTGTAAATCCAGATTGCCACCATGAGTTCGGGGTAGGTGTCTTCGGCGTTGCCGTCGTCGGTGTCATATGCGGTGTGCGAGCGCGAGAGACCGTATGCCATCGGGGTATCGTTTATTCTCATATAGTATGGCGTGATACGCGCGCCGTTGTTTTCCCAGTTGGGGAAAATGGCGGTATCTTCCATATCTACCATGATTTCGTTGATATTGATGCTTGACGAAGTCGTGCCGTTGGGCGCGGTGTGCGGGTTGCGCTTGAGTTCCTGCAAGTCGAAGAGAATATAGGGGCTTGGCAGGTTTATACCTGTGATTGACGTTTGCGGCTTGTTGTTGTTGAATTTTGCGTTGTGTTCAAGCTCGGGGTGGGGGACGTCAATATAGAAGCACCCGCCCAAGTTGCCGCCTTCGCCTATGGGCAACATCATTGCATCGAGCGTCTCGTAGGGCGAAGTTGTCATGTTGTCTTCGTCTTCAAGCTGTCCGTTGGGTCCGTTGCGCGTGCCGTCGGAATTTGTCTTGCTTCTGTTGCGGGGGTCGCCGAGGTAGTTCATGGGCTTCTTCATGCAGAAGACCTTTGTTGCGCCCGCGTCAATACCCTTGCTGTCTTTTGCAAGGAAAATCAGCTCGGGAGTCTGTTCAAAGTCAACTCCGCTTACAGCCGAGGTCATGTCTACTTTTGTTGCCGAAAGACCGCGCTGTCCGTAGAAGAAAACGTCTTTGTTGCTCTCGTATCTCGAGGCGTAGCTGCCGTGAGAGAGGTTTACGTAGAGGTTGTTCAAAAACAGCGGAATTTTCGCCACTCTGCCGTAGCGTTCAAGTTCTCCGATATTGTAGAGGTTGCGGCGGTTGAGGGACATGTCGCTTGCCGCCATCTGCCAGTTCCCGATGCTTGCGACGTTCGGTACCATGTTGTCGTCATTGACAATGGAGCGCCAGTCTACTGGGTAGAGGTCTACGAGTTTAGCCGAGGGAACGGGGAAGAACGAAGTGTAGTCGGGGAAGCTGCCTATTGCCACGGCGGGGAAAGCGCCGTGATCGTCGTAGCCCTGTTTGGGAATGAACGATTTTGCCGCTTCGCCGTAGCCGAAAGGCAGCCACGGTCTCTGGTTTGAGTTCGAGCCGCCGCTTGAACCGACCGAATAGAACGGCGAATTTGACGACATTTTATAGGAGTACGGCGAATTGTTGTTTGCGTTTCCCGCGTATCCCGAGAGCGGGTCGAACTGTCTCCATGTTCCGTCTGCGCTCGTTGTCATCGAGGGACTATCCGTCGTTGACCACACGCCGTATTTTACGGCTCTGAAGCCGAAGCGGCGCTTGAAGTCGTCGTTTGCGGACTGGTTCAAGTTGCCGTTTGTGGGACGCAGCTGCATTTGTTCCGTATAGATGTCTCGAATGCACTGGAAGTAGTCGCCCGTCTGATAGCCTATGGCGAATCTGAAAGAGCCAATCGGGTTGTGGTGTTCCTTAAAGTCTCTGCCCGTAACGCGGATTGCGTAGTAGGTGTCTTCGCCAATTTTCGTGTCGTAGGGATTCCAGAGCACGAGGGTGGGGATTATGTGCAGGCGCAGGCCGTAGCGCTGCTGTCCGTAGTCTACCAGCGCGGGAACGTAGTGGACTTGGAAGCGCTTTACAACGGGTTTTGCGCCGAAGCGGTCGTCCGTCTGCACGCGCGCGCTGATGTCCGAGGCGCTTGCGCTGTCGGGCGAGCGCAAATTGTAGTAGGAGCGCAGCTGGTCCCAGAGTGCGCCGCCGGGGTCTTTCCAGAGGAACGAATCGCAGAAGATTTCGTTCCAGTCGTTTATAGTTCCCTGTTTGCCGAAGGATTTTTGCGGGAAGACTTTCGACGCCGAGCCGTTTGCCGTCTGTTCGTCTCTGGTGAACATTTGGGGGCCGAAGATGTGGCCTGCAAAGTCGCGGTCGCCTATGAATTTGGTGTCGGTGAGTTCGGGCTTGAGCTCGCGGCGGCGGTTGCGCCATTCGTCGTCGCTCTTGGTGAACTTGATGGGGTAGGCTGTTGTTTTGTTAAAGTAGCCCATCACGCCGTAGGGGCGCGGGAAGTATTCGGGAATTTTGCTGATTTCCTTTTCCGTGGTGCGCGCGTTTTCGTCGTCGAGGCTGTTTATTTGTATGAGACCCAGCGAGAGGTCTTTCTTCAAGCCGCCGTCTCTGACGTTGACGAGCAGGCCTTTGGTGTCGCACGTGGCGGCGTGGAAGAGGTATTTAGACGGCGACGAACCGCTCACGTTTTGCGAGTGGATTGCGTCAAGCTGGTCGAGCGCCGAGGCGTTGCGGGCAATCATCATGCCCGAGTCGTCCGCGCCGTCCTCCTCCAAATTGATGTCGTACATTTTGCCGCCGTTTGCCCCGACGGTCAGACCCTGCACGCCCGAGTAGAACGGCAGGCTCTGCACTCTGAATTTTACGGTTTCCGCCTCTTTTTTGAATGCGTAGGGGGCTATTGCGTTCAACGACGCCTTTTGGCCTTCGTCGGAGACCCACCAGGCTATGCGGGTTTGTATGCCCGTATTGCGCTCTATGCCCTGCGAGTCTTCCCCGTCTTCGTCGAGTACCACCAGCGGCGCCGACACGTCTTCGCTGCCGTCGTTTGTGCCGTCGGGGTTTTGGTATGAATTGTTGGAGACGAGTTTTACGGAATTTTCGTCCGTCAATGCGGTGTCCGGCGAAAATTTAATATCGCCGCGGGTATCGCCGTTTAGCACTTTTTCGTCGTCGGCGACTTCGTTGCCGGATACGAGCCATGTAACCGCCTTGTCGAGCACGTCTTCAACGTATGCGCCTCTTGAAGTGTCGCGCGTTTGCTTTTCGGGCTGGTAGCCGCGTTTTGTATTCCAGACGCCCACCCAATAACGGTTTTTACTGACTTTGCCGACGACTTCTTCGGCCTCGTCTCTTCTTATGTTCATTGGCGACGACCACCAATCGAAGCTGCTGTCGCTATCCAATGCCGTTATTGCCGACGCCGTTGTAGATGTCAGCATTGCCGCGTTTGCCGTGATTCTCTGGTCTGGGCCCAATGCCGACTGTATTTGCGCCATTGCCCTGTATGCCGAGTATTTCGCGGCCTGTCTTGCTTTGAATGCGTTTGTGTTTTGGCGGCTGAGTTTCATTTGCATGCTCACCATTGTCGCCAACGACACGGTCAGCAGCACCATAAAGCCCATAAGTGCCAGTGCCAGAACAAGTGCAAAAGCTTTCTTCTCTCTCTTTTGAGTATTCGCTTTTTTCATAGGGTAAATCTTTCTTCTCAATAAAAGGGGGTATTTATGCGGACACTTTAACTTTCCCTCTCCCTTTGTCAAATTTTTTTCTTTTGGCGTGGCGATTTCGCGTCAGCGAAATTTTCGCCACTTTGCTTGGGAGTTTCACAGCGTCTTTACTTCGCACAGCGAAATTTTCGCCACTTTATCTGGGATTATCATTGGATTTTTGCGAAGCAAAAATTCCCCCGCCGCTTTGCTTGGGAGTTTCACGGTGTCTTTACTTCGCACAGCGAAATTTTCATCTACTCACCCGAATCTATTATATATTCTGTCAATCATTGCGTATTCACAGACAATACGGCGGGAATTTTGCTCCCGCAAGAAAACTAAACTTCGCCCACTGTCAAAGCACGGAACATTTTTCCGCTATGAAAAATCCGTACGCCAAAAGATAAAATATTTTGCGGACGCAAAAAAAACTAAACTTCGCCCACTGTCAAAGCGGGGGAAATATTTTGCGGACGCAAAATGCCTCGCGCCGGAAGATAAAAAAAGCGTCGAAGTTTTTGGGAACTTCGGCGCTTAACCAAAAAAAATATATTTGCTGTAATTAGGCTTTTTCTACAAGGCCTGCTTTGATTGCCTTTACGCTGACCCACTGACGCTTTACGGCGCCCGATTCCGTGCGAACCTTTATGCGCTGGACATTGGGCTTGAACGTGCGCTTTGTCTGCTTAACGAGCTGCAAACCGATGCCGCCGCTCTTCTTGCTCTGACCCTTGTGGATTATTTTGCGACCGCTTACGGGGCGCTTTCCCGTTATTGAACATACTCTTGCCATAATAAAATTCTTTCGTCTTTTATAGATTTAAAGTCGGATACCTTACGGATACCCTACATGTTTTCAAGCTTTTTTTGCTCCTTTTGAATTAACCGTGCTTTTTCGGCGTTGCGTGGAAGATATTTATTCTTCCGCGGCGTCGCGCGCTTCGGCAATTCTTCTGAAGGCTTTGTAGGCGCTCAAACGAAGCTTGCGCTTGCGGGCAGCCAACATTCTCTGTCTCTGGGGATTGGGTTTGGAACCAACTTTTTTGGAAGGCTTGCGTTTTGCGCACGAAGACCATTGTACGAGTCCGCTCATATTTCCTCTTTCTGTTCTGTTATCTTTTTATGTATTTCTTGTAAATTTTTAGAAAATTAAATAACGCAATTTAGCAACTTTTTGCTGGCTTTCCAGCTTTTTTTTATTTTTTTTTCAAATCGAAAACTTTTTTCCAATTCGCGCGTTTTACTAAGCGGGAAGTTTTATGCCCAAAAAGCAGAATCAGGAACTTGAAAATGTCAGAGCCGAAGCAGCCGCCGTCGGACTCCCGCCCGTCGCGCCCGAAGACGCCGACACTCTCCTTATGCGCAGGATTGCCGGCGGTTCGGAGGAGGCGCTTGCGCTTCTGATAGAGAAATGGAAAAATCCGCTCATCAACTTCATTTACACGTCTACGGGCGATTTCCAGCTTTCCGAAGACATTGCAATGACCGTATTCGGCAAAGTCTACAACGCCAGAGCCGCCTACCGCGCGCAGTCGAAGTTTTCAACGTATCTTTTCAAGATTGCCCGAAACGAGATAATAACGCAGTTTCGCAAGTCGCAGTCGCGCCCGTTTGCGCCGACGGATTTCGACGGCATGCCGCTTCCCGCCCCGAAGGACTCTTCCGCCGAGTGTTCCGACATTGAATCGGCTTTCGACGCGGCGCTATCCGCGCTTCCCGAAAAGCAGCGCACCGCCATAACTTTGTATGTCCGCGAGGAGCTGCCCTATGCCGACATTGCCGAAATTATGCGCGAGAGTGTTCCCGCGGTGAAGACTCTCATCAACCGCGCCCGCGCCTATTTGCGCGACGCCCTCAAAGATTTTCAGACAAAATAACCCCTAATTGTTTTCAAAAATGACAGATTTTCAGATAGACGAACTTTTAAAGCGTCGAAATGTTATCGCTTCTGCGGATTTTTCCGCGCGGGCGCTCTCGGGCATTCTCTCGGGCGCGCGCCGGTCGGGAACGCTCGATGCCGCCATTGACGCGAGGCTTGCGCAATATCCCGTGGAGGCGTCGCTCTCGTTTTCGTCGCGTGCGCTGGATTTTGCCATCGGGCGGGCGTCTTGGGGGCGGCGGATTTTATCGGCGCTGACTTCCGTTTCGGCGGTGGCGGCGTGTGTTGTGCTTGCCTTTGCCGTTGTACCGAGCATTGAGCGGACGGCTCTCACCGAAGACGATTTCGCGCAGATGTCGGCGCTCAACAGTGAGCTTTATGCTCTTGCCAATCTCATAGCCGAGCAGGAAGTCCTCGACTCTTTTTAAAACGCGCGAGGGCGCGCCCGCTCGGCGGGTTTCGTTCTTGTGGCGCGGCTATTTTGCTCCCGCAAAATAAGCGCCGCTTTGTCAGTGAGAAAAGTTTATGTTTTTTACTTCAAGAAAAAGGGCAACGAAAGTTGCCCTTTTCTTTTTATAAAAACCACGCCAAAGGCAATGCTTTCGGGCATCATTCAATTTTGCTTCGGATTGAACTCGCTCGCACAGTGGTGCTCGT
>ERZ808267.360-NODE-360-length-14632-cov-3.093160_pt1 | contig 14632 bp, 13 predicted proteins | sample MGYA00521241_ERZ808267 | MGnify/ENA primary metagenome ERZ808267 (study PRJEB31516, sample SAMN03275592) | gut metagenome | biome: mammalia-associated habitat; material: feces | host: Papio cynocephalus | place: Kenya | collected 2012-07-19 ... | reverse complement strand
GCAACCCAACCACGACTACTCCATCGGTTGGAACTACACGCCGCAGCCAAAGAGTGGCAAGCCTTGGATTCGCACGGGTTCGCTGGCAGGTACCTCTGCCCTCATCTTGAAATATCCTGATGGTGAATGCTGGATTCTCGTCACCAACACGTCGACCTGGAAGGGCCACGGTTTCAGCAACGACACCATGGCTTTCTTCGAAAAGCTCAGAAAGAAATATATGGCAACCATGCCACGAAGAGACTTGTTTGTATAAAGTATAGGATAGAAAAAAGATGCAGCTCTCAACATATGTTTGAAAGCTGCATCTTTTCATTTTTTTAATCAAATTGCAAAATGTAAATCAGAATAATCTGCCACCATATTAGTCTCATACTGCAACATAGTTTCTAACTTTTCCATAGTTCTTTCACTTCTCGAATTAATGATTTAGGATTTCGTCTCAAATCCAAAATTTTAAAGACACGAACTTCATCCTTCTCTGCATCGTAACCATAAATCAACTTAAAATTATGCATAAAGTTAGCTCCTCGATACCGACAAAGACGTGTTTACCAATCATGGCATATGGATAAGACTCAGGCATTACCAATAATCTCCGATAGATAGCATCAATAGCTGTATAGCATCGATTGGCCGTGGCCTTTCCAAATTCCAACAAAGCAGATTCAATGAGTTTATCTAAATCTGACTCAAAAGACTGAGTAGTTTTTACCTGAGCCATGGATACTTTTCTTTTAGTCTTCTATCCATTTCATCCTAAGAAATCCAATAATTAGGATCATCCCAATGAGCCTCAACTTCTAAGATGGCTTGCTCAAGTTCCTCCTCATTATGGGCAAAATTAGGAGAATATGGGAGTTCTATCTCTTCATCATCATCGATTTCTGCTACATCACGCCCTCCTCTTGCCAAGACGGCAGTGTCTTGACTTGCCATTCTTGGATAAGCAGCAGGTTCTTGAGCCATTGTACCTTCCAAATTTTCTTCTAGTAATTTATACTTTTTCATACGCCATATAATTTTTTGCAAAGATAAAAAGAATAATCGAATATAGCAAAGAAAATCAGAGAAAAATGAAATTTTCAACCAACAAGCAATTTTGACCGTCACATGAAGGAAGAGAGCCCAAAAGGATGAGGAGTTTTGCCCAGCTATCTCGGTTGAAAGCCCTCTTACCGCTGAACAAAAGTGCCCGTCGCCTCGGGCAGAATTGGGCAAAGATAGAGAATGACTTTTTGCTGTACAGACAAAAAAAGATGCACCCCTCAATGAAGAGGAATGCATCTTAAAAACTTATTTATAACATGATATTTAAATGTCTAACTAATTCTATCCTAGCCTATAAGTCTCAAATCCATTAGTTGAAGATGTAACGGATAGAGAACTGGATAGAATAGGTGGAGTTGAAACTTGTCAAGTTGCTGTATGTCTTGTTCAAGATCTCCTTACCATTCTTCTGGAAATTGAAATGAGCAGGAGTTACAACACCTGTTTTTTTATTCTCGCTTTCAGCAGTCCACTTCAAGGCAGAAGTCTTATTGACTGTCTTGTAGAGACCCCAGCTGCTATTAAGCAAATTGGCAAGGTTCTTGATATCTACGCCAAACTGGAGGGTATTTTTCTGACCACCTACGTTGAGATAGAAGTTCTGATTGAACTTGAAATCCAACTGATGATGCCAAGGCATTACAGCACCACCACGCTCAGCATACTTACCCTTGCGATTTTTGAGGTAAGAATCCTGGTTGATATAGTTCCACAAATCATCACGCTGATCTTTAGCAGAATATGTAACCTCACCCTTAGAATTTGTAACGTCCATGAAATTCCAACTGTCGAGAGCCTCACGAGACTCTGGCACGTACATCAAGGCATTAGAACCATAGTCGTTAACAACGTTGCTACCCAAGGTGTAAGAATAACGTGTGCAGCTATAACCATCAGCATAGCCGATGTTCATACCCTCGTAAATCAAACCAACCTCAGAACCGAAGTGCTTAGCATAATCCTTCTTGTAAGAAGCAGAGATAAGCAAACGGTTAGGAGCTACGTAAGTACCATAACCCAACTCCATATCGTTGTTACCATTGACAGAGTAGCGGTTGTTGTAGTATGCAGAGTTAACCTGGTCGCCAACACCGTCGCTGTAAGAACGTGCGTGAGAGAAGGTATAAGATGCAGAGAGATTCAAACCGAAGTCAAATCTCTTAGCCAAAGATGCTGTGATGGAATAATAATATGCCTTGTGACCAGCGTTGGTTATCATGTAAGCATACTGCTTACCCTCGTTGTCCTTGTCGCCGATAACACCATACGTATAATGGCGGCGAGTGTCACCAGGAGCAAGGTTGATAGTGCTAGTACCATCATAATAATAAGCCTTGTTGAGAACGATGGCTGGATTGAATTCACGGCTGTAGATGCCCTCCAAAGAGAAATCGATGTCGTAAGGCAACTTCATATCGATAGCCAAAGAACTCTTCCATGTAGCGTTCATCTTCAAATCCTTGTCGATGATGGTTGGAGCAGAAGGAGCTGGAGCTGTCTCACGTGAGGTAGACAAGCCAAGTTCATTCAGTCTCTTAACCTGCTCATCACGAGATGTATAGAACTTATCCATAAGGATGCCGTTCTTAACCTCGCTAGTTTTATTATAAAAATAGGTGTACTGACCACAACCTGCATTACCCACAGCAGAAACAAGCCATACGAAAGGCAAACGACCAACGAAATAACCTGTACCGCCACGGAGAACCAACTTATGGTTGCCGAGAATATCCCAGTTGAAACCAACACGAGGAGAAACTGTCAATGGAGCATCAGGCAACTGATCGGTAGCATAGCTAACCTGAGAGCCATCGTTCTGTGTGAACTTGAGGGCTGCGAAAGCGTTATTGTAGTTGTTCTTGAGCTCTGGATAGATAGGCAACTCGAAACGCAAACCACCTGTCAAGCGAAAACGCTCAGAGAAGTTGACCTGATCCTGAATGTAAGCAGAGAACTGATTGTATTTCATCTTAGCCTTGAACTGGCTGCTACCATCCATTGGGAAGGTTACGCCATAAGCGGCAGGAGCGCCACCAGCCATGAAATCCTCTGGAGAAGAATACACATAATATCCTGCTGAAGCAGCACCGAAGCCATTGGTTGCCTCATTGCTCTCATACTGAACACCAGCAGTGAAATTCTGAATACCCAAAGACCAAGAAGCCTCATCTGTAACGACGAAAGTCTTCACCTGGCGAAGGTTACCCTCGGTGAATGGATCAGGACCGACACCCATATAATAAGCACCATCCTTCAAAATATCCACTGTTGGGAACACACCACCAAGATAGGTACGAGGCTCATCCTGGTAAGAGTAAGTGCCACGGAGAACATTGCTTACACTACCCCACTTAGAGTTCCACTCTGCTGCGAAAGAGGTAAAGTTCTTCTCCTGATAGTAGCGAGCACTCTCGAAATAGAGACCAGAGTTGGCTGTACGACCAGCCTGAGCCTTGCCACTAGAGATACCTAAGCCTTGATTTCCAGGATAAATGAGATAATCCTTGAAAGGTGTTGTAGAGTTGGATGGAGCATTGGAATCCTTGTCGTGGCTCTTAGAGAAACGGAAATTTACCTTGTTGTTCTCGTTGATGTTCCAATCCAAGCGAGCCAACACCTTATAAGAAGGTGTATCGAGAGAATAACCCTGGTAGCGACCTGGGTTGTATCCGTATGTAGTATTCAAGAAGTTGAGCATGTTGTCCATATCGCTCTGCAATGGACGATGAACTGTACCATTGGAAGGGCTCCATGTATCATTCTCGCTCAAACGAGCTGTTCCAGAAGGACCAGCAGAGATGTTGTTCTGATACTCACCGTTAACGAAGAAGAACAACTTGTCCTTGATGATAGGACCGCCGATGCTAGCACCCCATGTAGTAGAGTGAGATTGAAGACGATTCAACTCGTAATCATCCACCTTGTTACCCTTCAAATGAGAGTTTGTGGTGTACATATAAGCTGTACCCTTGAACTGGTTGGTACCACTCTTGGTCACGGCACTGATGGCACCGCCGGTGAAACCGCTCAAACGTACATCGTATGGAGATGAAGAAACAGAAATCTGATCCAAGGCATCAAGAGAAATTGGGGAACCGTTGCCTGGGAGGTTACCACCAATACCGAAGGCGTTGTTGAAAGCTGCACCATCGACAGTAACATAACTCTGACGATAGTTACCACCACCTACAGAGAAGCCACTACCTACGTTGGCACCCTGAGGAGTCAACTTCAAGAGGTCGTTCATGCTACGAGACACAGTAGGAACTGTCTCAATCTGGTCGGCATTGATGCTTGTTGTAGCACCCGCACGGTCAGTGCGCATATTGTTGTTGCGAGAAGCTGTCACTACAACGTCCTGCAACATCTCTGCGTCCTCGGAGAGGCTTTCGTTCAGAATGGTGTTCTGACCAAGAGAAAGAGTAATGTTTTTCTCGGACTTTGTCTTATAACCTACATAAGACACCTCCAAGACATAAGGACCTCCAGGGCGCATACCCTGAATAGAATAACGACCATCAATGTTGGTCACGGCACGATAGACTGTACCAGAAGGTTGGTGGACAGCCTTAATTGTTGCACCGATGACATCTTCGCCGTTGGCGGTAATCTTACCACTCACGCTGGAAGTTGTAATCTGTGCCATTGCAGTGGTAACCATAAAGGCCAGCAAAGCAATGAGTAAATGCAATCTTTTCTGCATACCTTTTAAAAATATTAATTAATAATACCGGGACTATATCCCTCTCATATTGTTATCGGCTGCAAAATTAGTGAAAAAATTCGATATAAATGTTACAGCAACGTTAAAAATGATGTTTTTAAACACAAAAAAAAACTGCGTTAAGCAAATAACGCAGATTTTCTACAAATTGTTATTTTATAATTGCTTTTACTAACAATTAGTTTTGCTCTCTTTTTCAAATCCCTCCCAAGAGAGAGAATGAACACTTTCCACTTTCAACTCATTCCTTGCGTTTCCAAATGTTCATCACCTTTCTACGGATGGCAATGATATTCAGAACGGAGACAATCAAGAACAAGCCCAAGCCCAAGCATACGGCTGGCAGCATCGTACCCTCGTCGATGTCTGGGAAGATGGCCTCGATGAAGTCCATGTAATAGCCTCTCACGAAGAATAGGATGACCCAAGCGATGATGAGCACGACTATATTCAGCGAGATAGTGAGTATCTGGTATGGACGAGACACATCGTTCGGGCTGTAACCTATCAGGAGCAGGTTCTCCAACTTACTAGAGTTCTTCTGCACCAAGAGGTAGATGCTGAGCATCAGGATGTAGAAACTCAAGATGGAGATAACGAGTCCGATAATCATCACCATCGACACCATCATGCGCAAGAAGTAGGTGGTCTTCTCGGCATCGAGCTTGTCGGTCTCCACCTCATAGCCGTTCTGGTCGAGATACTTGGTGATGTTCTCGTCGCCAGGATTGCCCACCTCCACTATCAAGCGGTTAGGGTCGCTTTGCTGGCCAGGCGCAAACTCCTGGTTGCTCCAATCCATGAATGCCTGGGGCACGAGGATGGTGTTCAGACGAGAGGAGAAGCCGATGACCTTGCCCTTGAACTGCTCCTTCTTGCCATTATGCTGGATGAAGATATGAAAGTCGATCATGCCCATCAAGCCGTCGCTAATCTTTGGAAGGGAGTGGCTCTGGGCGAAGCCGAAGTTATACATATTAATATAGGTACGCGGGAGGATGATTGGCACCTCCTGTGAACCTGGGGTATATTTCCAGTCCTTGAGCGGTACATCGACGAAGCCATCTGGCACACTCTCGAAGAAGAGTTCGCTGTTCAATACGTTCACGCCGTTCACGCCCATCTGGGCATCCACCTTGTATTCGGTGGAGGTGAACTTGCCCACCTTTTTCACGAATTTCTGCTGAGAGACATCATCTATCTCACTGCCTGTGAAGGTATTGGAGCGACCGCTGATGGTATTGCCCATACCTATTTTCTTACTCATGATGAGATAGTCGGCTTTCATAAAACTGTCTTGCTGGGTGAAGACAGGCAGCACGTCCTTGTAAAACTGGAAGCCGAAAAGGACGATGAGCATACCGAAGAGGTTAGCGAAGGCGAAGCCCGCAAACTGAGGTATGCTGATATGCTGACGAAGTAATTTCCAAACGAGATTCATTACAATGTAAAATTTATAATCTATAATTTCTCATTTATAATTTGAACACGTGCTCGTAATCCAAGTTCATGTGCTTGCCGATGCTGGTCACGATGACGCCAGCCCCCTGCTCCTTCGCCTCCTTCATCATGATTTCGCCCATGATGCGGGAGTTGTTGTCGTCGAGGTGGCTGATAGGCTCATCGGCGAGAATGAAATCGAAAGGCTGGCAGAGCGCACGCATCATCGCCACACGCTGCTGCTGGCCGAACGACATCCGTCCTATCTTGGCATCCACCTTGTCGGGAATGCCGAGCATGTCGAACCATTGCAATATCTGCTCACGGCTCTTGAAACCAGTTATCTTGTTCTTGATTTCCACATTCTCCATAGCTGTGAGCTCGGGGAAGAGGCGGAGTTCCTGAAAGAGGTGGCTGATGTGGCGTTTTCGCATTTCCACCCAGTCGGCTACCTTATAGTTGGCGGTAACATCTTTGTCGAACATCACGCTTCCGCTGTAGTCGTGACGATAACCGAGGATATAGCTGCAGAAAGTGCTCTTTCCGCTACCGCTCTCGGCCTCGATGAGGTAGAGATGTCCCTTCTCAAAGGCGACATCCTGCTTCCAAATCTCCGAATGCAGGTCGTCGCGCTGGGCGAAAACCTGTGGGAGAACGGAATGAAACTGAATCTTTTCCATTATTTCAATGTATATACTACTGTATTTAAGTTTCCGAATATAGGGCTCAGCAAACCTGTTACCGCAGAGAGGGCATCGCTGCCAGTATTGCCAGAGCCTGCGCCATTACCCAAGTTGACCACCATCGCCAGCTTCTGTCCCACGATGAGACGCTGCACCTTGGCAGGGATAGGATGATTGCTTGGCTTCACGGCATACTGAGCCAAGAGCTCGTCGCTGCCGCTGTAGAACTGCAAGTTGTCGGTTACGCCAAAATAGAACGAGGTCTTGCCGTCGGTATAGAAATAGGCGTTCTTGCCCCAATTGGCTATCTTGGCACCGGCAGGGCACGACTGCTTCCAATAGTCGACATCGCCGAGCCACTTGCTGTGCGCCAGCTTGGCACCCATCATCATCTTCATGTCGGCATCGGTGAGCGAAGGCATCACTATCGCCATATCGCCGTCCACGCTTCGGATGATGTTGTCCATGTCCACCGCCTGGTTGATGCCCATCAAGAGCGTCTGAAGACTGCGGTTGCTCTGCATCATCGGCAGGAATTCCTCGCCCTTCACATTCATGAAGATACCAGCCAAGGCATCGGCAGGCATCGACTTGACATACTGTCCCTTGATGGGACGATAGGTCTTGGCAGCCTTCTGCAAGGCTGCGTCTATCTCCTTGTTGAACGAGAAAGTCTCGCCCTTGATTTGCAGGATGCCGTCCTTCACGTTCATCTCGGCGGCGATGACCACCTGCGATGGGTCGGAGTCTTTGGGAGCACCGAGGGTGAAGGGAGCCACAAATTTCTCAGGCAAGGCCTGTGCCTGAGCCACCATCGCCATCGGCGAACCGATGCTCTCCAAGCGGTCGAACATTGGAGAGGCAGTAATGCCCTCGTCCTCGTCGGCCTTGAGATACTTCACCATCTGCTGCTGCAACTGCGCCTGGGCATCAGCCACCACAGGACCCATCACGAGGAGAGCCTTGTCGGAGTAACCCAGCAGCCAAGAATCTTTCAACACGGTGAAATGGAAGCCCTTGCGCTCGGTGACAGGGGTGCAGATGCGCTGCTTGGTAAGAGAAGAGAGCCAATCCTCGACATCACCGTCGTCGCTCACCTTGGCACAGAGCCCCAGGTTGCCGTCGGCACTCTCGAAGAGGTACATCTTCTCAGAAACATCAATGCCACATTTCGACACGTCGTCGACATGAAGCAGCGACTGCAACATGCCCGTCTTGTCGGCAATGTGGTCATCACCTGCCATCTGCTGCATATCCACAGAGATGATGGCAGTACTTTTCTTAGGAATGGCATTGAGATAGTCAGTGCCAGAGCATGCGCTCAGCATTCCCATGAGGAGTGCCACGCACGTAAACATCAAACTCTTACAAATTCTTTTCATCATACTAACATTTTCTTCGTGCCAGGTTGGCCATCGTCACTGCCACCAAGCCCGCAGTCTCGGTGCGCAATCTACTGGTGCCCAGCGACACACTCTCATATCCGTTTTCCAGGGCAAGGCGCACCTCGTCGATGGAGAAATCGCCCTCAGGGCCCACCAATACGGTGACGTTGCCATCCACTCCCTCATAAGGCAGCGAAACCTCGGTGAAGAAGTCTTTCTTCTCCACCTCCTCATAGCAGTGGCAGATGAACTTGCGTCCCTGGCGAGGAGCCGTGATAAACTCCTTGAAGGTAGCGAGGTCGTTGACCACTGGCTTCCAAGCCTTGTGGCTCTGCTTCACCGCCGACACCACAATCTTCTCGATGCGGTCGGCACGCAACACCTTGCGCTCGGAGAACTTACAGTTGAGAAACGAAATCTCGTCGAAGCCTATCTCCGTGCATTTCTCCGCCATCCATTCGATGCGTTCCATCATCTTGGTGGGTGCGATGGCGAGGTGGATGCGCCCATTCCAGGCACGTTCCTGTGGCATGGTGTCGAGCACGTCGTAGAGGCAATGCTTGGACGAAGCCATCGATACCTCGGCACGATAGAACACGCCCTCGCCATCCATCAAGAAGATTTCGTCACCAGCCTTCAGGCGCAGCACACGCAGGGCGTGGGTGGCTTCCTCGGGCGGCAACTCCGTTTGGTTGGCGGCATCGGGTACATAGAAATATCTTACTTCTTTCATTTCGTCTCGTTCTTTTTTATTCGTTGTCTAAGATATTATTCTCTTCCTCCCGACGCTTGATTTCGTCGCGAATCACGGATGCCATCTCATAGTTCTCGTCGCCGATGGCTTGGTCGAGCGCCTTCCTAAGCATAGGCTCAGGCAAGCCGATAATAGGCAGTGCCACCGACTGCACCGACTTATTGAAAGGTGTAGAGAAATACTTGAATGCCATGGCGGTGGCCTTCAGTTGAACGCCACTCACCAATGCGAGCAGGATGGCTTGATCCACCTCCACTCGAAATCTTTCTTCTCCTGTACTTTTGTCAAAACACAAGTAAGCCTTAAAGCCCTTGTCTTTCTCGGCATCCAAGACGATGAGATTGAGAGAAAAGCCATCCAGCAACGAGGCTTGACTATACAGAATATCCAAGGCGTTGGTCTTACACGAGTCGAGTTTCTTCTCGTGCTCTTTCAGATTCATCGCCAAGTCACGGGTGGTGACGATGGAGAGGGCACGGGTTTCATTCTCATCGGTCAGTGTAATGACACAAGCTCCATTACCTTCGGGGATTTCGAATACTCCCTGATATTTCAATTCGAACAACATGATAAATACTCCTTTCTTATTTTGATTCTTTATGTTCTTTCTTGGGACGGAAGAGGATGGCAAAAGCGATGCCTACCAAGAGCGCATAACCTGCGAAGATGAACCAGCAGGTCTGCCAGTCGCCCATCAAATAGCCATTATCCGTCCAGTGGCAATAGTGATTAATCACCATACCCGCCAAAATAGTACCTATGGATGCACCCAAGCCATTGGTCATCAGCATGAACAATCCCTGGGCAGAGGCTCTCACCTTGACATCGCACTTCTGGTCGACAAAGAGACCGCCCGACACATTGAAGAAATCGAACGCCACGCCATAAACGATGCACGAGAGCACGAAGAGGCTCACGCCAGGGAAGGCTGGATTGCCGAGGCCGAAGAAGCCGAATCGGAGCACCCATGCAAACATGGCGATGAGCATCACCACCTTGATACCATATCGCTTGAGGCAGAATGGAATCAAGAGAATGCACAGGGCCTCAGCCACTTGAGAGATTGACACGAGGAGCGTGGCATTGTTGGCGGCGAAAGTGCCCACCATAGTTGGGTCGCCCTTAAAACTGGTGATGAAAGGCGTAGCATAGCCATTGGTCACCTGGAGCGACATGCCGAGCAAGCAAGAGAAGATGAAGAACATCGCCATCTCGCGACTCTTGAAGAGCTTGAAGGAATCGAATCCCCAAGTCTCCACCCAACTCTGCGCCTGCTTCTTGACGAGCGGACACTTAGGCAGGGAGAAGCAATAGAGGAAGAGCACGATGCTGAGCAAGCCCGAAACGAGGAACTGGAAATGGGTGTACTGGAACTTATTGGCGTTCTCGCTCAAAAGGAACGAGAGGGAACCGTTCTCCCAAGTGGCACAGTTCACAATCCACATTGTGAGGATGAAGCCCACGGTGCCGAACACACGTATAGGCGGGAAATCCTTCACCGTGTCGAGCCCGTTGCTCTTCAGGATGGTGAAAGCCGAAGTGTTGGAAAGTGCCAGCGTAGGCATGTAGAAAGCCACGCTGAAGGTGTACACGGCGATGAAAAGAGCCTCGTTAGGTGTGGCAGATGCCTCGCCCATGCAGAAGAGAGCTATCATAGAAGCTCCCGCCAGCAGATGGCAATAGCCGAGAAGGCGCTGTGGCTGGATATACTTGTCGGCCACGATGCCCATCAAGGTAGGCATGAAAATAGAAACGAGTCCCTGGATGGTATAAAACCAAGAAATCTCACCACCCATCCCAGCCTTGCCGAGATAGTTTCCCATAGATGTAAGATAGGCTCCCCAGACAGCAAACTCCAGGAAGTTCATCAATGCTAGGCGTACTTTCAGATTCATTGTATAATTATCTTTATTTATTTGCAAATATTTCTTGCAAAGGTACACATTTTATTGAAAAGAAAGCATTTTTTTGCAGATTATCCTCGGTAAAGCTACCTTATTTAACAAATTATATGTAATTTTGCAGCCAAATTCAAACAATAAAGGATAAAATGTTACTGAAATTTTTCATCACATGCAACAAAATCGGAGCCTTCACCCTAGGCGGCGGCTACGCCATGATTCCTATCATGGAGCAAGAGTTCGTCGACAAGAATAGGTGGATGGACAAGCAGGAGTTCATGGACATCATGGTGGTGGCGCAAACCACACCGGGCATCTTCGCCATCGACATGGCGAGCCACATCGGCTACAAGCTCAAGGGTGTATGGGGAGGCATCGTGGGAGCCGTGGGCATCGCCATCCCGAGCATCATCGCCATCCTCATCATCGCCATGTTCTTCCAGCATTTCAAGGATAATTACTGGGTGGCCAAGTTCTTTCGCGGCGTGCGTCCTGCCGTGGTGGCGCTCATCGCCGCCCCATGCTTCAAGATGGCGAAGACCGCCAACATCAACCGCTACAACATCTGGATTCCGTTCGTATGCTGCGGTCTCATCGCCCTACTCGGCATCTCCCCTATCTACATCATCATCGCCGCCGGCATGCTGGGATGGCTCTACGGCAAGTATGTGAAAAAGGAAGAGAAGTAAGCTGAGAGGAAAGTATGTTGAAAGATCCGAACAGTAAAAGCATATCATAAAGTTCAACTATCAAAGTTAAAAGTAAAGATGTTATTTCTGAAATTATTCCTCATATTTACGAAGATTGGAACCTTCAATTTTGGCGGAGGCTATGCGATGCTCTCGCTCATCCACAACGAGACGGTAGTGAAGAACCATTGGCTCACCAACGCCGAGTTTACCGACATCGTGGCCATCAGCCAGTCGACGCCGGGCCCTATCGGCATCAATTGTGCCACCTACGTGGGGTACACCTCCTGCCTTCATGCCGGCTATCCCCAGTGGGCAGCTTGCCTTGGCTCCGTCTTGGCGTCACTATCCATCATGTGGCTGCCCTTCATCATCATGATTCTCATCAGTCGCTATCTGCTCACCCACAAAGATTCGAAGATTGTAAAGGATGTATTCGCCGGGCTTCGACCTGCCATCATCGGATTGATAGCCGCTGCAGCCGTACTCCTGATGAACAAGGAGAACTTCGGTTCGCCTACAGAGAATCCATTTACGTTTGGCGTGAGCGTGGCGCTCTTCCTGGCTGCTTTTTTCCTCACGAGATACAAGAAGACCAACCCTATCTTGCTGCTCTTCATCTGCGGCATCATCGGATTGTTCATGTAGGTACAAAAAAAAATTGATTGTCTCACGACAACCAATCTTTTATTAACCTTAATAATCTAATACCATGAAAAACACGTTGCAAAGGTACAAATAATCTTGTAACTTGCAATAGTTTATATTGAAAAACTTTACGAATTTAACTCTCCTTAAAAGTCTTGCCGTTCCAATTAAATTTTCTTTGCAATTTTATGACGCTTACCAACTTTTTATCATCTGCAGAGAGCAACGGCAGGGATAGCCGCACCACGATGCTGTTCTCATGCTGCAGCAGGATGGCACTCACCATCTGTGGCTCTATCATCTTCTTCAATTCGGCGAAACGTTCCTCGGTCATCGTGTCAGGTTTCTGCACCAATGTGGGAGCCAAAGACTTCAAGTCGAAATCTACTTTCAAAGATTTCCAATTTTGGTCGAAAAAGTAGAGTTCACTCTCTTTTTCGGGCCCCGCAAAGGTCTTCACCACACAGAGCAACGAGTCACCAGTCTCAGCTGGCAACCTTTTCGCCTGTAGAGTTGACAACTTGCTCATTCTGATTTGCAAGAAATCAGCAGTGAGCGTATCCATCACACTATTTTCTCCCAAAAGGTTCTTAACCTCAGCCTTCACTCCCATCTCTTGCAACTCGGGCATTTCCTGACGCAAATTCTGGTCGAGATAAGGCACAAGGGAATCGGGCATCGACACTAGCAAGTCTTTCATAGACTTCGCCTCGACACCTAGGCTTGCCAACAAGAGACAAACCAATATGAGAAAATTCTTCTTTTTCATTATAACTATAATTCCTTAGACCATTTTTAATAGCCTATTTTCCGACAAAGTTACGGAATTTTATTGTAACAAACAAGTTTTTTCTTGTTTTTCTTTAATAAATAACGAAAATAGGAGAAAGTTCCCATAATGAAGAACTCTCTCCTACCAACTAATTCATTAATCGTACTTTGTTTATACTCCCAGAAAAGTCATTTTATCTTCTTTATTCGAATTACTCCTCAACCGCTGCCTGAGCCGCAGCCAAACGAGCGATAGGCACACGGAATGGAGAGCAAGACGCATAGTTCATGCCAACCTGGGCGCAGAACTTCACGCTTGATGGCTCGCCACCATGCTCGCCACAGATACCGGTACGGAGATTAGGACGTGTCTTGCGACCGTTCTCCACAGCCATCTTGATGAGCTGGCCTACACCCTCTTGGTCAAGTACCTGGAATGGGTCTACCTTCAATATCTTCTTCTCCATGTATACAGGGAGGAAGGAGGCTATGTCGTCGCGAGAGTAACCGAAGGTCATCTGCGTCAAGTCGTTGGTACCGAATGAGAAGTACTGAGCCTCCTCGGCTATCTTGCCTGCGGTGAGGGCGGCACGAGGAATCTCTATCATCGTACCAATCTCAAACTCCACCTCTACGCCATACTCCAAGAATACCTCCTTGGAAGTAGCGAGGATGATGCTCTTCTGCTGTTTGAGCTCCTGCACGGTACCGATGAGTGGAACCATGATTTCAGGACGAGGGTCGAAGCCTTCCTTCTTCAACTGGCAGGCTGCACCGAGGATGGCACGTGTCTGCATCGCAGTAATCTCCGGGAAGGTGATACCCAGGCGGCAGCCACGATGTCCGAGCATTGGGTTGTTCTCTGCGAGCGAGTTGACACGCTTCTGAATCTCAGCCACGCTCACGCCCATCTCCTTCGCCATCGTCTCCTGACCTGCGAGATCGTGAGGCACGAACTCATGGAGAGGTGGGTCGAGCAAACGGATGTTGACAGGGCAACCATCCATTGCCTTCAAGATGCCATAGAAGTCTGCCTTCTGGTAAGGAAGGAGCTTGGCAAGTGCCTTCTCACGCCCCTCCACCGAGCCGGCGAGAATCATCTCTCGCATCGCCACAATCTTCTGGTCCTCGAAGAACATGTGCTCGGTACGGGTCAAACCGATACCCTTGGCACCGAAGGCACGAGCAATCTCGGCATCGTGAGGGGTATCTGCATTGGTGCGTACTTCCATCTTGGTATACTTGTCGCAGAGGTCCATCAACTCCTTGAAGTCGCCCGATAGTTCTGCTGCCTTGGTTTCAATCTGACCGGCATAAACCTGTCCGGTTGTACCATTGAGAGAGATGAAATCGCCCTCCTTATAGATAGTTCCATCGATTTCGACGGTCTTGGTCTTGTAATCTACGTTGATGCCGCCAGCTCCAGACACACAGCACTTGCCCATACCACGAGCCACCACGGCAGCGTGAGAGGTCATGCCGCCACGAGCTGTGAGGATACCCTCGGCTGCCGACATTCCGGCGAGGTCTTCAGGTGAGGTCTCGATACGAACCATCACCACCTTCTTGCCGTCGGCGTGCCACTCC
>ERZ808267.358-NODE-358-length-14712-cov-3.797298_pt1 | contig 14712 bp, 19 predicted proteins | sample MGYA00521241_ERZ808267 | MGnify/ENA primary metagenome ERZ808267 (study PRJEB31516, sample SAMN03275592) | gut metagenome | biome: mammalia-associated habitat; material: feces | host: Papio cynocephalus | place: Kenya | collected 2012-07-19 ... | reverse complement strand
CTGGCTTTCAGTTGCTTGCGAGCGGCGTTCATCACCGTGATCGTCGTTCCGTGCACGATTCCCTGAGGACCGATGTACATGTACGATCCGGCGGTCATCTGGCCGTACTGCGACACTCCCAGCGCGTTGAACCTTTCCCAGTCATCCTGCTTCGAATAGTTCGGGATGACCATTCCGTTGGTCACCACGACCCTCGGAGCGTCCTTGTGGCTCGGGAAAAGTCCCATCGGATGGCCGGAGTACATCGAAAGCGTCTGCTCATCGGTCATCTCGGCCAAATACTTCATTGTCAGCCGGTATTGCGCCCAGTTCTGGAATATCGCCCCGTTGCCTCCGTAGATGATCAGCTCGTGCGGATGCTGCGCCACCCTTGGGTCCAGATTGTTCTGGATCATCGCCATGATGGCCGCTGCCTGACGGCTCCGGCAAGGATATTCATCAATAGGTCTGGCGTAGATGTCGTAGGACGGGCGGAAGCGGTACATGTAGATTCGTCCGTAGTCCTTCAGTTCCTGGGCGAACTCCGGTGCCAGTTCAGCATGGAACTTGGCCGGGAAATATCTCAGTGCGTTCTTCAGCGCCAGCACCTTCTCCTCAGCCGTGAGGATGTCCTTGCGCTTGGGAGCGTGGTTTATGGTCTTGTCGTAAGGCTTAGGCTCTGGGAGCCTGTCCTGCGGGATGCCCGCAAGTATCTCTTCCTGAAACTTATCCATTGATCTTCGAGTTTACGATGTCCAGAATCTCCTTCTCTTCTTTCACGGCTTTGGCGGCTATTTCGTCGGCTTCGGCGACCAGTTCGGCGGCCTTTGCCTTGTCGTTCAGGGAAGCCGCGTTGATCTTCACGTTGAGCTGCGCTCCGAGAACCGCGCTTCGTGCGGCCAACGCACCGACTCCAGCGTCTGAGACGGAATTCGGATTACCGATCTCGGCCATCGCCCTTGTGATCTCAAAGGCCTTGAACGAAGCCTTCATCGTGCGCAGAGGCACCTGTGTGGCGTAAAGTGTGGCCTTCTCGATGGCTTCCGCGCGGGCAGCCTTCTCTTCTTCCGTGCCTTTAGGAAGCCCGAACGCCGCCATGATCTTGTCGAACGCTGCCGTGTCCTCATCCACGAGGCCTACAAGTTCCTGCATCACAGCGTGTCCCTTCTCGGCCCAGTCTGAGAACTCTTTCCAGCGGTCATCCCAGCCTCTTTTGTGGGCGGAAAGATTGGCGACCATCGTGCCGAGAGCCGCTCCGAGAGCTCCCATGTAAGCGGAGATCGATCCTCCGCCAGGGGCAGGGGACTCGGACGCTGTCTCCTCAGCGAATCCCTTGAGCGTCATTCTGATGAGCTTTTCCTTGACGGCCATCCGCTCAGGATCTTCCATAAGATATTCAATGACTTTCTCGTGCGGGTCGAACGGCTTGAGGTCGTCGAGACTCATGGACTTGACAGCGATCTTCATGATCTCGTCCTCGGAGATTCCCAGTGAGCGTTCCTGCTTCTCAAGGTAGAACTTTCCGGCCTCCATCAGAACCCGTTTCGGTACAAGTCCCACGATTTCGGCTCCGGTGACTTTCAGCCCTCTGGCCGCGGCAGCTCTGGAGACTTCCTCGTAGGCGATGTGCAGAGGCGTGGTCTGGATGTTCGTGATGTTCATCGAAACCTGCGCGATGCCATATTCATCAATGTACCAGCCGATTGCCTTGCATCCCTTGAGTGTGCCCGGCTGCCAGCGGTCCTTGCCGTTCTCGTCCTTGAGCACCTTTCCGGTCAGGCTTCCGCCCTCGCGCATCTTGCGTCCCTTCTCGCGCACATCGAATGCGATAGCCATCGCGCGGCGGGTTGAGGTAGTGTTCAGATTATAGTTCACAGCCACGAGGAAGTCTCTGGCTCCCACGTTGATGGCTCCGCTCTTCGCCACGGTCTCGTTATATTCCTTTGGCCCGAAGTCCGGTGCCTTGGCAGGATCCGCGATCTTCTCCGGCAAGGCTTCATATTCCCCGGCCCTGCACACCGCAAGGTTCTTCCTCTCAGGCTTGAACGCCGCCGCCTCGTAGCAGTAGCAAGGGATTCCGAGCTCGTCGTAGATTCTCTTTGCTAGCCCGCGCGCCAGCTCTGCGCACTCTTCCAGCGTGATTCCGGCCACCGGCACGAGCGGCAGCACATCGCACGCTCCCGACCGAGGATGCGCCCCGTGGTGATGTCTCATGTCGATCACCTCTCCGGAGCACTTGACCCCTTGAAAAGCAGCCTCAAGCACTGCCTCAGGGCTTCCCACAAAGGTCACGACGGTCCTGTTGGTCGCCTCCCCAGGATCCACGTCAAGCACCTTGACGCTCTCCTCGTTGCCATCGACGTTCACCTTAGCCGAAGCGATCGTCTTCACGATCTCGTCTATCACATTCTTGTCCCGCCCCTCGCTGAAATTGGGCACGCATTCTATAATCTTTGCCATAATGGTTATGTGTTTTTAATATGTGGCTATAAATTTATGAATATTTTCCCAATATCCATTGCAAACCCAAAGGGAATCTTCCGATTCTCTTAAAAATATGAACCCTTGCGTGTTTTCCTAGGTCGCTGAGCTTGTCGAAGCGACCGAAGATGCCCCAAGCCCGTATTGTCACTTCGACAGGCTCAGTGACCGAAGTGCAGCTTTGATCGGCTTCATACAAGTTGCCTTTAGTTGGTGGTTCCTGCCTGTTTATCCCTTAAAAATATTTTTGTCATATCCTTTGTGTATGCTTGAACATGTCATTAATAATGCTGGTAAATATCTCCGAATCGGTACTCTATGAATAGTATCTGAAAGACATCATCGGAGCGGTAGCCGAGAAAAGAGTGATTGTCTCCAGTGGCACGCAGGATAAGTAATTTGTCCACACCAGAAGGACATAGCTGTTGTGTGGAGGATTTAGGTTCTCTTTCATAATAGTCTCTGTCCCAAAAGAATGCCTTGAAGATATGTAAACCTGATTCCAAGTCAGCGTACAAAGATTCTTCAGACGCTCGATGAATCTTATGAAGAATTTCCCATCGTTTGAGGCATAGATGTAACTGCATTGTCTCAGTTCGGAGAACCCTAATACGATTTTCATTGGCTCCTGAATTTTAACTTCAGGAGCCGCGACCTTTAAATGCTTACCCATAAGCCTATTCGAATTGGGTTTTGAAATATTCCTTCATCAGGCTTTGATCGATCACTGTACCGCGATCGTGCGGACAAGAGTCCAGCCAAGGTTTTTCCTTGTGGGTGCGATTCATCAACCCTATCGCTGAAAAATCCCTGAACGAATCATACACCTGTGCGAAGAGTTCCTCTTCAGGATCTGCCAGCGAGATGATTTCACCATCAAACTGCAACCCTTCCGCTCCATATTTCCGAAAATGATCGTAGATGCAAGGGACGACTGGCCCATACATCCACGCCTCAATGTCTTCTTTGAAAAGGGGCGTTCCGAAACTGGCAAGATGAAATCCCTGCTGATAGTACAGCAGCTTTTGAAGTTTAAGGTTGGTAAGCAACTCCCCACCATTTGCTTCATCTCTTTGCGCCATCGCTATCAGCTTATGCGCAATGTCAATTGCTTTATAAACCATATTCATAAATTTAGTTAAGTCTTTTGCAAAGATAATGATTATCAGTGAAATCACAAACCTATTCCGCTTTCCGCCAGCGGATGTAAGACTCGTTGCGGTAGGAGCGGCGGTGAACGTTGATGCTGAACTCCACGACTTCCCCTTCTTCGGAAATATACCAGCCGTACGAAGAGGAGCTTCCTACAAGGTAGATCGCATTGTCCACTCCGAATGCCGCAAGTGTTGCAGCGAAGTCTTGCATGGTCATATCGTCCTGAGATACAGCAATGAATATTTCGCCACCCTTCGAGCAGAGAGCTTTTCGGACCGTGGCGCTCTTGAGATTGTTATCGACCGGCACACCGTTGTCCACGAGAGGATACTGCCTGAAGAAATAGCCTTCTGTCTCGACGGCCTTGTCGAAAAGATCAGTGTTTTCCGCGACTCCGATTGTGATTCTGCCGTCTATGATGGCGCAGAAGCCTTTCTTGGATATTCCCTGCGCCAGCACATCGCCTTTGAGCACGAACGAGCCGAGAATCTCGCGGTTGTCCGCCCGGATGTCCGCCGCCTGTGCCGCAAGGACATATTCACTCTTGTCTTCTTCCGGAGCTCCGACGGAGAGTTCCGGGACAGCGCAGTGCGGGATGTACAACGACAGCGGAACTCCAGCCGCAAGCGTGTCAATCTTCTCTGAATATGCCACCCCACATGAGTCAGGGTCTTCCGTGACGACCGTTGTCAAGGAATCGCTTTTTGTCTCGATGCTTTCCTCGAATAGACCGGTCTGGTCTTCGTCTGTTGGCCTTTCGCCTCTTCCACAGACCACGGCCAAAGCCACCGCGACCAGCACAATCAGCACGATGACAAGAACCCGCCACTTAGGCCTATTGTGAGGCTTGTTCCCGTTGGTATTCCGGCCTTTGTCACCCCCTATGAAGATGACCTCGTCGTCCCGTACATTATCGTAGTCCTGTCTGTTCATTTGAGTCTTCGTTTAGTCGTTGTCATCATTGCCATCATTGCCAAGAGCGGACTTCAAGGCTTTCAGAACTTCCCTTGACAGCCCGTCGGAAAGCACCACGTTGAACCTGTCGCAGTCCGACAAAGCCAACGTCTGTTGCGAGATGTTGATCTCGGAGACAAAATCCAGATTGATGATGTGGCTTTTCCCGGCCCTCACGATATTCTTGCATGCGACATCACCGATCACATCGGACAAACTGTTGTGAATCCACCCTAGCTTGTATGTCACCAATGTGCCCTTGCTGCCTTTGACCACATCAAGAACAGTGAATATCCTGCTGTAGTTCCCCTCCGCCCTGACATACACAAGGCTCTCCAAAGGAATCCGCAGAAGGTTGGCCGTAGTCTCTATGACAAGATATTTCCCCATCAATTCCAGATGTTTCGCCCACGAATGTACAGATTATTTCCAAATATTGCCCCCAATCTCCCCGACAAATGTACGAAATCAAAGAATACAGTACGAAACGCTTCCTTCAATTTCTGATGAATATGCTTGTGGCTTTCTGTCCGATAATATTTGGCGTAAAGTGTGCGAACTTATCGTATTTCCGCCAAAAATAATCGCTGGTTTATTCCGAAAAGCCCTTTTTGTGTACCAATTGCCCCCTATATGCTGAAAATCAACTGATTTTCGCTTAAGTAGGGATGACTAATTACTTCTTATGAAACTCATCACTATACCGTTAATCCGCTTTTGCAAACCACGGCCCTACCTTCTTGCCCACATTCCTCTGCAGTCCATCCTCCAAGGCCGACCTTACTTCAAATGTAGGGTGAGCCGTATCACATGCCTTGTGTACGTCTCTTTGGCCTTGCCGGAGGCCGTGGTTTGTGGTCTATGGACTCATCAGATGCCCATAACCAGACTGCGTTGAGTTGATCCGAATTTTTCAGGCATCTGGGTGGTTGTTATGTCAAAATCAAAATCATCGTGCAATGGCGCGACTATTCGAATTACCGTTCCATTGGTAATGATTGATTTCAAGTGTTCTTTAAAGCCAACTAACCCACATGCATGTTTGTCTGGAGTTATGGTAAAGATAAAATTCTCTTTCTCTATCAACTTCCCATTCTTATACATTCCGATTAGAACAGGAACCCCTCCATCATCATTTGCCAAAAAGAATTGTTTCTTTGCAACCATCAATAGCATTCCCGTTGATTCTGTAAATGTAATTGATTTATCTCCGATGTCATAACGGTAACTCCATTCGGACGGAATTCTCTTTAATTCATCACCCGGAATATATTCTTTACGCCATTGCGCATTAACGTTTAGACTAACACAGCAACAAATAATAAGAAATATAATCTTTTTCATGACTTAAAAATATTTAACCTGTTTTCTTATAACCATTTCATATCATTCACCATCCGTCGGACAAGAGTCGGAGCAAAAGCAACCAGCGCGATAACGAAAGGTGACGCTGACACAATCCACATTGAGGTGCCGTAAGTTTCAAACACAAGCGCTAACGTCAGAGCGACAAGGACGAATTTAACCACCAACGGCCTTGTAAGCCGGTATGCGGCCCGGCTCCTGAACAACACGGCTATGGAAAAGGGAATGAATATCGAAGCAAGTATATTGAAAGAGCATATTGATGAGCGCACAAACGCACTGAGTTCAAGTGTCTTTAAGCTCCGCATAAGTGCCATTATCCCTATCATTGTCATCAAAACGATGAGCGCAACCTTAACTATCCGTCCCCGATAAAGCACAGCCCCAAACTCATTTTGAATATAGGCCCCCAAGCTCACGCTTATGAGAAAGACAAACAGAATAACGACATAGAACCAAGGAATATCCAAGGATTGCAGAGATGAGTATATTCCTAAGTGTACGTAATTGAGTACTATACGGGCTATGATGCACGCCCCTGCCAGTCCGCCCATAATCCTTGTGACTCTCTTGGATGGCCGCAGGAGTTGAGTCAGCATCATTCCCATCACAGTGAACCAGATCGTAACTGCAATGATTGTCAGATTCGGTTGGACCCAGTAACCAGCCATAGCAAGAAGATGTCCACTTACACAAACTCCTATCCCCATAAATGCCACTGAGAGCAGTCCCGCTGCCCTCAAGAATTTCCATCCATACTTATCAGTCAGTCCGGCAGCCCGTGTACGCCTTGATGTTAAGAATCCTTGCATATTCATATATCCTTTTGTTTACTTGTTAATGCCATTTCTTCTGAAAGGTAAACCTCAAAGTTGTTGTACACTTCCAAACATCGGTTTTTGGTGAAGTGCCAACATTGTCTCCTTTGTTCCACCCCCTCAGCCACTTTCGCAAACCACGGCCATGCCATCCTGCCCCACACCCCTCTGTAGCCCCATCCACCGTGCTCGACCCCCATCCCATAAGGTAGGGTCAGCCACACTAACATGCCCTGTACATGCCTCTGTTGCCATTCCCCGTGGCCGTGATCCGCAAGCGTTTCTTTACCGGTTCGGCTTGTGCCTTATGGCGTGCGTATCTCTTGTGAAGTTCAATAGCCTTGCCAGTTAAGAATTGCAGAATGCGGGACCTGTGCCTTCACCGGAGAGCATGGAGCGGATTTCCTTGCGGATACTTTCCACGAAAGCATTGTGCTTGGAGCGGTGTTTCTCCACCAATGATTTGAACTCGGGAATATCACTGACCGCATCAAGATATTCATTATTATCTATTAGGCTAAAATTGTTCAACCCGTGCTTGAATGCGGCCTCCATAGCTGCGACAGCGTCTTCGGTCCGGTTCAATAAAGAATAGAGACAAGCCCTTCTGAAATCGACCTCTTTGCTGTCAGGAAACCGTGTGTCCAGCGCTTTCTGCCAGTCCAGTGCCTCCCCGTACCTCCCAAGAGAATATAATGCGAATTGTCTGTCGCTATCCTCAGTCAAGACTGTGTCTTTTTCGACCACGGCATTGAAATCAGCATAGGCAAGATCCTTATGCCCCTGCTTCAGATAGATCCTGCCACGGCAAAGATATGCCGCAGGGTCATCTTGGTCTATTCCTAGATTATATTGATCCACTGCCTTGGAGTCTTCTCCAAGATGCTCATAGCATGTTCCTAAACTGATGAAGGCGCTGGACTATGCATAGCCGGCATCGACCGCTTTTGAATATTCAGAAATCGCATCCGCATAGTGGCCTGCAAGCTGGTGGCACTGCCCCAAAGCGCAATGGTAGTATGCAGGGTCGTTCTGAATCACCGAGTCATCAGCACCCTCCAGTTCGGTCACGGCATCTTCCGGCATTCCAAGCTTGTAGTAATACCCGCCTATATATTCAGCCAATGCCCCGGTTCCGTTCAGCATCCATTTCATCTTCAGAGTTTCTTTCAGCGCCATCCTGTAATTCTCGGTTTGGTTATAGAAGAGCGAGAGTATTGTCCGCCATAGAATAATATTCATAGGATCACCCGAAACTCTGCCTCGAAGCATCGCTTCTGAATATTCCGCATCCGTTGTCAGTACATTCATAACTACCGCCAGGCTGTCCTTACTACCGGCCGCAATGTAACGGATTCCCTCATCCACAGCCTTCCTGAACTCACCACTCCTTCGCAACTCCTTGCATGATTTGAGAATATCATTACACTCCTGAGTGTCTTGAGCCTCTTGCTCGATTTCAGCGATTTGCTTCTCCTGCGCCATAGCCGTCCAACCATTCACCCCCGCCCCGGCCACCGCCAGCGCGACAATCAAAATTCCGATGATCCTTTTCATATTCGTTGTTGTATTTGTTTCTTATGTTGCCGCAAATTTCCTCAATCCCCTCAATCCCTCAAAATGAGTTTTATAAAACCCCCTCCATGCTGTACGAAACCTCACCGAATATCATTTCGTACAGAATACGTTGATTTCGTACACTAGAATGTCCTACCCCTGAACAATAGGCAGTATCGTAAGGTTCAATTAGACTTTTTGCAAACCACGGCCACGCCGATCCTGCCCCACACCCCTCTGTGGCTCCACTCACCGTGCTCTACCCTCATCTAATAAGGTAGGGTCAGCCACACCGACATGCCCTGCGCGCGTCTCTGTTGCCGTTCCGTGTGGCTGTGGTTTGCAAACTAAACTCGTCTGACCTATCTTCCTATGAGTCCGGTGCACATGCTGAACAGAAAACCGATGGCAAAAGCGATGGTCCCGATCTTGCCGCATTTCTTTGCGACTGCACGGTCGTCTTCCCAAAGCCAGTAGCTCCATCCCAAAGCTGGAATCAAGGCTGAAATAATGTACTTTAAATTCGGTGACATAATGTGATTGTTTGATGTTGATTGACGTGCCTTATCATTGTTGAAGCGCTGTAAGCAGTTGTGCCAGAAAGTTGATTGCGAAGATGGCCACTACAACCCAAATCCAACCATTGTTCTCTTTCCTGCCCTCTTCGGGAGGCTTAGGACTGTCATGGCGCCTTTCCCGGCTGTTACCTAAATCTTCGAACTCTCCGGTTTTCTCGTTGTATCGATATGTCATAAATCATTAGAGTTCAGGTTCTATGCCTTCCAGACCTTCGATCATTCCTTCTCCGGAATCAAGATTGATTGTCTCCCCGCATAACGGACAGTCAGGATTTCTCTCAATGCGCACTCCATACCATTTGAGGATTGTCGGTCCCTGGCCTGCTTCAGAGAACGGTTTCCAATTCGAGTAGTGCCTGTCCCGGCGGTTAGCCCAAATGTAGTAGTCGTAGGGGAGTTCCTCCTCAAGCGAGGATATTCCCGAATCCTTCCCTTTTGAGAGTTCGACAAGGACCAGTTTCACCATCAGGTTGCAGATAGGGAGAATGTTCGATGACAGGCCCACCTGAACCATGGCTTCAGCATCTTCCTGAGAGACGTAGGCCGGAATCCTTCCTTCACGCCTCGCGGCTTGCAGATCGCTTATCTCCTCTTCGTTGGTGAGGCCTTTCCCGATCAGGCAACTGTAGCACGGACCTCCTGGACGGTAACGGAACACATCCCCTCCTTCAGCGCGCGTGATGGCCCGGCCGAATATTCCTGTCTTGCCTTCATCTTTCAGAACTTTTGACAGGGCGAACCTGCTTCTGTTGTTATCGGTGGCGCACACCACAATGTCTGCTTTGCGGACTTCTTCGCTTAATAGTACAATGTTGTCATTCAGGTCAATAGGGCGCTTGTCAACTTGCGCGTACGGATTCTTGCCCTTGACGGCATCCTCGACCACATCTGTTTTCAGCCGTCCTATGTCATTGACTGTGGCGATGTGCCTTGCCAGATTATGAAGCTCAACCCTGTCAAAATCCATAAGAGCGAAACTTCCTACCCCGGCCTTCGCCAACTCCACTGCTATCTGGCTGCCGAAGCTTCCCAACCCAACAATAAGCACCCTTTTCTCCTTCAGGATGTCAACCTCAAGGATCCCTTTGTTTCTTGAATATAATTCCTCACGTGATGGAATGAGTTCGCAATGGAGCGTTTCGGAGTTCCCATCCTTAAGTCTCCGGCAAACAGGGGCTTCGCTGTCATCCAGTATAACCACGTATTCCGAATCTTTCGGAATGCTCCCGCCATTCTTTACAAAATAAGCTTTGCTCTCTTTCCCGAAGGAATGTTTCAGGGGCTTTGTCCTGATGTGTACAACGTTCTCTCCTTCCCATTCATAGGCCTGTCCCTCCACAACAGCTTGTCCGTCTTTTAAGGCCTCAATCTCCTGAGCATCCAGAATGACTCTGATGGAAGGGGAGTCCGCTGCCATTTCAGCAGCGAATCCTCCCTCGGTCATCTCTGTCACGATTTCACCAGTTCCGTGAGATGTCCCACGTGTGCAGGCTTCGAAATCTCCTGTTTCCGGATTGAACACCAACTCTTTCATAGAGCCACCGTAATTGATGTCGCGGACATCCTCCGCAAGATCACTAAGTCCTTGTTTGGAAATCATATTGTATGTCGGTTTGAATTGTTTCTTATAGCTGATGGTTAAGATAGAACTCTATCGGCATCCCTGTCACAAGGTGCTGCTCGTACATATTCAGCCACAGACAGCATTTCACGTACACCTTGAAAAGGGAAACGTAAGGTGTCCATGCGCTCTGCCCGTAGTGGCATATTCGTGTCCAACCATTCTCACTGCACAAGGTGTGCATTGAACCACTTGCCCCGGCCATATCCTCTCCTGATTTGTTTTTGAGCATCTTGGTGACGAACACTTTGGGCGAACTTTCCGGGAACCCCCTCAAGTCAAAGTGCAGTGTGTAGAAGTGCCCGTTGTTTGTCCGTGCCGCTATCCTCAAGTAGGGAGAAGATGTTCCAATGCCAAGAAAGCGGTAGGCACTTGACGGGACTTTCGAAGCCAGCACCCGTTTCTCTGCCAGATATCTTTCGTTGTTCATATTCGTTGGTTGTTAAGGTTATTGATTGAGTATAGGATCTTTATGGCGTGCTTTGGGAGTCTGTGGCGGGCAGATAAGTCTGCCCAAATCGTAGTCAATGACTTGCCTGATCGGGCTGTCTGCCATCACGTAGTCCCATTTTATACTTCGGCATTCAGAAGAATCGCAGAGAAAAGCATTCAGCGAGGACGAGAGGTTGTCGCAGTTTCCGATGCAGAGAAGAAACTCCCCGAGGTTGCGTCTCTTGATCACGTCCGTCATATTCCTTGAGTCGTGTCCGCTTGGTTTCGCCAGTCCGAGCTGATGATGCGAGTGCCACTCCCCGATGTGGTGCAGTCCATAGCGGTTCCGAAGAATATTCCCGACTTTCACCAGATAGTCAACATCCTGATTGAAGAATGTCAACTGATGATTCGCCCGAGGCCCCGGCCCGATGGCGTAGAGAATCACTGGAGTCCCGTCCTCAGTCCAATAGCCAAACAGCTGCCCTCCAGTCTCGATGTTCTTCCGGTCAAGGATGCACCGCGAGATGAAGTCCATCTCTCCTTTGAATATCACCGCTTTGCGCACGGTACGAGCCGGTTCTGCTTTATGCCCACCCAGGAGTATGGCCTCCTTGCCTGCCTTGGCGTATATCCTTGCCACATCCGCCCAGATTGAATGAATCCGCCTGAGGCGCCTTTCGTTGATTTTATGATTCCGATGCATACATTATTATTTTTGTAGCTTGCACTCGTTAATGCCGATTCTTGTGGGAAGTAACCAGTCATATCCTCTATTTTTTGAATATTTTGGTCACTGCCTTGATGATTTCCCTGCCGACCTTTCTCTCCAATCCCGACTTGGTCAATGGCACTCCAGTTTTCTTGGCGACGGCTCTCTTCAGCACATCCACCCCAATCGCCCTTCTTGGCGAGAACGATGTTCCCGGTAATCCGAATATCTTCATAGTTGTGTAATAATGCTTTATAAATCACGATACTATAATTTTTCCTTCATCTTTCCGATTCGGTTCTATTAGTGTCCTGTCTGCTAAGAATTCTCGTTGCTCTAACTCACAATAAGATGTGATGAATCGTATTCTTGATTCATTTAGAATATCAATGTAGTAGGTAAGGCAGTCATTTAAATGCTCATATTTGTTCTCAATGGCGGCTATTTGAAAAGCAATCTTGTAATCAGATTCACCTAACAGGAAGACTTTAACCATAACCATATCATCTGAGACTTGGTGCGCAGCCTGCCGTACCAATCTTAAATTCCATTCTTTACTGTCTATGTCGTATCGCTCCATCATAATGAGTATTGGGAAATATTCTGTGTCGATGTAATACAACTCTCCTTTGACCGAGAAACTTATCCAATGACCATCCAATTCTGGTTTAAATCCATTGCTACGGATAGCTTCCATCGCCAGATTCGTATTCAGTAACTTGCTATCGTTGTATGAAAGCTTTTCCCCTTGCCTGTTACGCATTTCCGCCTTACCTTCCTTTGTTTTCATCATATATATCCGCGATTATGCTTTCGCCATAATTCTTGCAAGGGCATTACAAATGAACACGTTGTTTGCTACAGACCCGGTGTAGGATTTTCTGGCTGATTCGATAGGAATCTTCACTGCGGAAGAGGTAAGTCGAATCCCGTTGAAACTCTCATCTCCACTGGGCGAAAGAGATAGGCTTTTGCATCCTACCCTTTCTAATTGATGGCGATTAGCGCTAGTTGTAGGGTAGCAAGTGACAAAATCTTCGTTGACCTCTGCGACTATCGAGTAATGTAATCCTCCTTGAGTGGGCACTTTGACGACATCATACTTTTTCAATGCTTCTGATTTGGTACATGGATTTGTTTTTGAGTTATTGTTGAAGAATTTAACCCTTGATATATTCTCCCGTGCCTCCATAATCCGACGTTTTTCGTCGAGATGTTCAATTTGTAGAGAGACGTTTTTCAGAACTATTCCCAGATCTCCGTTTATAGGATTACTTTCACATTCCATTGCGATTTCAGCTTTGCGTATCCAGTCAAGAAGATTTCTCATCCTATTTTCCTCGGCGAATACTTTGATGATTTCAAGGTAATTTGCGATTCTGGGATTGCTTATTTCGCCTTTCCTGCAAGCCTTGGACAGTTTCTTTGCGGCATATTTTGCATCGCAAGATTTGTAAGTCTTTGAGATCTGGTTGTTGTGTGCCATATCGTTGTGTTTTTACTGTTCTTAGATTGTTTAAGCCCGTTTCATCGAAAGGTAACTGCTATCTGATACTAATTTCTTTCATTAGCAGGGCAGCCGATGTTTGGGCAGTTCATACAGCTCCATCCCTCGCCACAACCTTGTTCCCGATCATTGTCATCATCCCAAGTATCGTAACCACCAGAATACATTTGCTGAAAATATTCTGCCTCCATCCTTTCTCTTTCTTTATTTCTTATGTATTCTTTCCATCGCAGTATGTCATTATTTGCCACGTCCAGTGTGACAGGACGCATTTTCTTCTTACCGTCGTTCCCGATGTAGAGCAACGAATCCGGGTTGTCCTTTGATGTGCGACTGCGCCATAATTTAACGTAGGATATATGTTTCCCGGTGGCTTTGCTTACATAAACATAGCAGTGCCAACTCCTGTCATTGAAGTCATACGTCTCCACCAGATCTGGATCCACACCAAAAAATACGGAAATCCTCTTAAGTCTTATCCTTTGAGCAATGTTCGGTTGTCCAAAGTTGGAGGCCACTTTGCTGATTGCATCTACGGTTTGATCTGTTATGTCGCCATAATGGCTGATGTATGGGAATACGTCTGACATTGAACTCCACCTTTTGAATCGTTCGCCGATCTGTTTCAGATATAAGTTATAAGGTGTTCCGTCAGGTTCCCAGTCAGCCATAACCAGAACCGTAGGGTTTGATATTCTGCCGGTATTTGGCGCATCATCAACATTGGACTTACTTGCCATTGATATGACTTCTTCTACCATAGCAGTAACGAAGTCGTCATGCTTTTGATAGGAATCCGACTTTTGGTCGTATTCCAAATAATCATAGTTACGAACAGCCTCCGCTGATGAATATGGAAGTGAATTGATTGGTAAGAAGCTATAGATTTTCTTAATGTCCAAAGCTGATAGCAGCATCCCGAAGCATTCGTATTTGATGTATCGAGGACTGAAAAAGATAATGTTGATGTTCATTTCTCTGTTGTTATTATGATACCCTTTTATAAGATCTCTTAAGCCTGTAACGCATTATATTCTTGGACTATCTGCCTTAATTGATTGTTAAGTACCCTTCTGTTTTCTACCATTCCCCTATGTGTACTATCTTTTGAGGATAAATGGTAGTTTCCGCAGTATGGACAGCGGAAAATTGATTTGTAGTAAAGAGAGGCGGACACCCTGTATATGGCTCTTTTGGCATCAAGTGCTGTTGTAAAACTGAGTCTGCTGGTGGGACATACGTAAAGATCATTCTTTGCCTCAACCTTACGGAGTGTCGCTCCGTTTTGATAGAAATAGCGTTTGGCCTCTTTCTTTGACAGAACATGACCAAACTTCATAATGTTATTGTCGCTCATTTTGCTCATGACTTTTTCGTTTTCTATAGGTTAATGTTGAATTTGTCAAAAGGTAAACTGAAGTGAAAATATGCAATAGTTAATCAGTCAGTGGCGGTAAAGGTCGTCAACTGATTATTGAACGCACAATTGGAACATTCATTGACTATATCACATTAAATGTACCTTCTGGAGCGTTTTCAAATGTACCACTTCG
>ERZ808267.357-NODE-357-length-14712-cov-3.868868_pt1 | contig 14712 bp, 13 predicted proteins | sample MGYA00521241_ERZ808267 | MGnify/ENA primary metagenome ERZ808267 (study PRJEB31516, sample SAMN03275592) | gut metagenome | biome: mammalia-associated habitat; material: feces | host: Papio cynocephalus | place: Kenya | collected 2012-07-19 ... | reverse complement strand
AGTCTTTAGCAATCAATGCGAAATAGCTAATCGGAGGAAACCATGCCACACTAAGCAGCAAGGGAGTTTCTTCACTACTATTCAAATTCTCCTTTCTCGTGGGAGTCGTTTGCCCTGATGATTCCACGCTTCGAGCTTCTGATGAAATTCAGGATGGTGTCACGCTCCTCGCTCTGAGGGAATCCGGCCTCAACCTTGGCGCAACCATCGGTGATGTTGTAGCCGGAGAAATAGATCGTGTCGTAGATGTCTTTAATGTTGCGGATGACCTCAGCCGAGAAGCCACGACGACGAAGACCGACAATGTTTACTCCAGAATAGCAGATAGGATCTCGGCCACAGAGGACGTAAGGAGGTATGTCCTTGTTGATCTTGGACATTCCACCGACCATGGCGTGGCAGCCAATCTTTGAGAACTGGTGAGCCTTCGCTCCGCCTCCTACAATTGCCCAATCATCAACAACTGTCTCCCCAGCAATGCCAACGAAGCTGACCAAGATGCAATGCTCTCCCACAACGCAGTCATGAGCGACATGGACGTAAGACATCAGCAATGTGTTGCTGCCAATCTTTGTCACACCTTTTCCGCTTGCTTTTGTTCCACGGTTAATGGTAACGCATTCACGGATAGTAACATTATCGCCTATCTCAACATAGGTGATCTCCCCTTCATACTTTAGATCCTGAGGAATGGCACCTACAACAGCACCCGGAAAAACATGACAGTTCTTACCCATCTTGACATAAGGGTAAATCACAGCATTAGGTTGGATCACGCATCCGTCCCCAATCTCTACGTTCTCATCAATGAAAGCGAAAGGGCCGATCTCAATGTTATCGCCAAGCTTTGCGTTCGGGCTGACTGACGCCAACGGTGAAATTTTGTTCATATTCGAATGTTTTATTTTCTGATTCTCTCACGGATTGCCGCAGCCGTCCGTGTGTTGATGGTGTGACCTGGTTTGAAAGCAGTGACTTTAGCCTTGAGATACCCTCCTGCCAACCTTAAGTCACCGATAAGGTCCAACAGTTTGTGTCTGCCACACTCATTTGGGAAATGGAGTTGAAGGTTGTTCAAGTACCCGTTGTCATTAATTGACAGTTTCGGAACATTGAACAATGCTGACAGCCTTTCTATCTGTTCAGGTTGAACAGGATGCTCAACAATCACAATCGCATTATCCACATCGCCTCCTTTCACAAGATTGTTTTGGAAAAGATATTCAATCTCATGGAAAAAGACAAATGTGCGGCACGGGCCAATCTGGGTTGAATAATCTGTAGATTCGTCCCAATGAGCAGTCTGAACGCCAAGTACCCTAGAACCGAAATCTACCGTAACGTCCATGGATGGAGCATCAGCTGGGGTTATTCTCACAAAGGAACCTGTCTTCTCGTCCCTTACTTCAATCTCTTCTGGAATAGTGATGTACTGTCTTTCCGCGTCTTGTTCTTTAAGACCATCTTTGGAAATCGCCTCTACATAATAACGGGCACTGCCATCCAAAATCGGAACTTCCACATTATCAATTTCGACAATGGCGTTATCCACACCCATTCCGGTAAGAGCGGACATCAAATGCTCAATTGTAGCGACAGAAGCTTCTCCTTTAGAAATCGTTGTGCTTCTGGCAGTGGAAGACACATTCTCAGCGAGTGCCTCAACCACAGCCATCTCACCAAGGTCTGTCCTATGGAATACTATTCCTGTGTTCACCGGAGCTGGCCGGAGAACCATGTTTGACACTTTCCCTGTATGAAGTCCTTTACCATGAAAAGCATATTCAGCGGCAAGGGTCTTTTGCTTATTTAGGTTCATAAATCAATCTTTAGCAAACTGCGTAAAATACAGCAGTCTGCAAAGATAGCAATGAAATTTTGAATATTCAAGGATTACTTCGCCACTTCGTAGCAAATGGCTACTATTCCTCTCCCTGACGCTTGAAGACAGCGTAGCTGCGGAGGTAGTTTTTCAGAGGAAGAGCCGGTGAGCCAAGGAATACCTGACCTGACTTACGAATATTCCCGATCACACCGCACTGGGCTCCGATCGTGGTGTTGTCGGCTATATTCAGATGCCCAGCAATGCCTACTTGGCCCGCCAGAATGCAGTTCTTGCCGATCTTTGTGGAACCAGCGATGCCGCATTGGGCCGCCATCACGGTGTTGTCACCGATTTGTACATTGTGGGCAATCTGGCAGAGATTGTCAATCTTCACACCGTTGCCGATGATCGTGGACTCCATCTCGGACTTGTCGATGGTAGTGCCGGCACCGATCTCTACATTGTTGCCGATGACCACATTGCCGATGTGCTCGATTTTCTCCCAAGTGCCATCTGGAAGTGGGGCGTTACCAAAGCCATCAGAACCGATGACAGCATTGGCGTGGATAATCACGTTGTCACCAATCACCATACCAGGATAGATTACCACACCGGGATAGATGATGCAATGCGAGCCGATCACTGTGTTGTCACCAACATAAACATTCTCGTAGATCTTAGTATAGTCACCGACCTTGGCGTGGTGTCCCACGTAGGAGTGGCTCCCGAGATAGACTTTTTTACCGAACTTGGTGGTCAGGAACCACGATGAGCGGAACCCTCTGTGCCTCTTGTCGGTACGTTTTTGCGTAGAGACATATTTAAGAAGGTCGGCAAGTGACTTGTAGGCATCGTCAACCCTCACCATGGTTGATGCCACCGCCTCCTTGGGAGTAAAATTCTTGTTGACCAGCAGGATGCTCGCCCTGCACGTGTAAACATATTTCTCGTACTTCGGATTTGCGAAAAAGCACAACTGTCCTGGTTTTCCATGTTCGATCTTGGCGAATGATGTCACTGTAGCCTGAGGGTCACCCTCAACGGTTCCCTTGAGCACCTGCGCCAATTGCTTTGCGGTAAATTCCATCTTATACTGGCAATTTTAATCTACAATTACTAAATGGTCTGCAAAGAAAGCAATTTATTTTCATATTCACTAAAATATTCTTATCTTTGCATCGTTGTGAGAGATAGGAGGACGAAAGCGTCTCCTATCTTTTGTTTTGTAAAACTATTGGTTTATGAAAAAGGAAGAGATACTCTCCGCCATTGACGAGGCCGTCCGTTCTCGCGGATGCTTCATTGTGGATGTCACAGTGAGCCGGGACAATGATGTTGTCCTGACCATCGAAAAAGAGGTTGGAGACATTGACCTTGAGGATTGTGTCTGCGTCAACAACGCGTTTCTCGATGCTTTCGACAAGGATGCGGAAGACTATTCCCTTACTGTCACTTCAGCGGGGCTTGACCAGCCTTTCAAGGTCTTGAAGCAATACGAGAAAGCTATCGGTTCCTCCGTGGAAGTGAGACTCAAAGGTGGGAAAAAAATAGTCGGAGTACTCACAGAAGCGAATGAAGAAGGAATATGCCTCCGTTACTCACAAAAAGAGTCTGTCGAAGGTAAAAAACGGAAGGAGCTTGTGGAGCATGAGGACCGAATCGAATTCGATGAGGTAAACTCCGTCATTCCTCACATCGTGTTCAAGAAATAAAATACAAGAATATAATCATGGAAAAGAAAGAAGAAATCACTCTGATTGACGCCTTCAAGGACTTCAAGGAGGAGAAGAACATTGACAGACCTGTGATGATGGGCGTCCTAAAGGACGTGTTCCTCACACAGATTGCCAAAACTTATGGTTCTGCTGACAATTTCGATGTCATCATCAACGTCGATAAGGGAGACTGCGAAATCTACCAGAACTTCGATGTGGTCGAGGAGGTCGAGAACCCGAACACACAAATCACCATTGACCAGATTAAGGCCGAAACTGGTGACGACGACTACGAAATAGGTGACGTCTATACAAAAAAACTTTCCCTCGCATCTTTCGGGAGAAGAGGAATCCTCAACATCAGGCAGAATCTCCAAGGCCGAATCATGGACATCGACAAGGCGAATGTCTTCAAGGCTTATTCGGACAAGGTCGGAGAAATCTTTACCGGAGAAATCTATCAGACATGGTCAAAGGAAGTCATCATTTTGGACGAAGACAACAACGAGTTGCATCTTCCTAAGGCCGAACAGATTCCTGGAGAGAGATTCAAGAAGGGAGACACTATCCGCGCAATCATAAAGAGCGTGGAGATGAAGAACAACACCACTCCTTACATCACTCTTTCCAGAACTTCCAACGAGTTCCTTGAAAAGCTCTTCGAGCACGAGGTACCTGAAATATTCGATGGCCTCATCACCATCAAGAAGGTCGTTCGTGTTCCAGGTGAGCGTGCCAAGGTTGCTGTTGAGTCTTATGACGAGAGAATCGATCCGATTGGCGCTTGCATCGGCGTCAAGGGTTCTCGAATCATCGGCATTGTCCGTGAGCTTCGCAATGAGAACATCGATGTCCTTCAGTGGACTAACAACACTCAGCTTCTCATACAGAGAGCTCTCAGCCCTGCAAGAGTGTCCTCAATTGATCTCGGAAACTCAGATGAGGACAAAATCAAGGTTTATATGCAGCCAGATGAGGTCAAGAAGGGTATCGGACGCGGAGGTTGCAACATCAAACTCGCGGGAATGCTTGTCGGAAGGGAGATTGAAGTTTGGAGAGAGCTTCCTAAGGACGAGGCACAGGAGGAAGAGGATGTTCTTCTGAGCGAGTTCAGCAACGAGATCGATCAGTGGGTTATTGATCGTTTGGAAGCAATCGGATGCGACACTGCCAAAAGCGTACTTGCCTTCTCTCCGGAAGACATTGCCAAGAGAGCCGACCTTGAGGATGAGACAGTGGCAGAGGTGTTCAGGATCCTGAGAGCCGAATTTGAAGAATAGTTCCTTATTAACTAGAGGACAATAATAATTTTAAAGGGGTTGAATATGGCAGAAATCAGACTAAACAAAATAATAAAAACGTATAATATCGGACTTCAGAGCCTTGTGGATTTCCTTAACAGCAAGGGAGTTGAAGTCGAGGCTAATCCAAATGCCAAGATATCAGACGAATTACTCCCAGAAATTGGGAAACAATTCGGAAAGGACTTGGAGTTGAAACAGGCCTCTGAGAAGGTTGACATCAAACTCAATGAAATTCTTGAGAAGACATCAAGAAAACAACAGGAAAATGCCAAGGAAGAGGAAGAAGATGAGCCAGTCAGAGAGACTGTCATTAAGACAACCATCTTTACTCCGGTAGAGCCAAAGCCGGAAGCTGCTCCAGAACAAAAACCAGAGCCAGAAACGGAGCCAGAGCCAGAGCCTGTGCCAGAAGTAAAGGAGGAGCCAATGCCTCAGCCCGAAGCAAAGCCTTCTGTTGAAGAACCAGTCAAAGAGCCAGAAGTCAAGCCTGTGATTGAGGAGGCCCACGCTGAAGCTCCTAAGGCAGAGGAACCGAAAGTTGAGAAACGGGTTGCTCCTGAGCCGAAAAAAGAAACCCCTAAGGTAGAAACTGTCAAAGAAAACACTCCTGTGCCAACAACCCCAGCAGCAGGAAAGGCATTTCATGGCGGTGAGAAACAAATGAGTAAGCACGAAAAGAAACTTGCAGCTGCCGCTAAGCAGAAAGAGGAACAAGCAAGGGCTAAGCAACAGCCACAACACGAAGTCAAGGAAGTGAAGCCAGCAGAAGAAAGTTCTACTCCTGGGCTCAAAGTTCTCGGAAAAATAGATTTGTCCCAATTCGAACCCAAAAGAGGGAACAAGAAGAGGGAGAGAATCGCCAAGGGAAGCCAAAAGGTTGATGTGGCTAAGGAAGGCAAACAGGCCGACAACAGTTCCCGCAAAGACAAAAACAAGAATGCCAAGCAGGCCCAAGAGCAGGGCAAGGGCGGGAAGAAGCGCAACCGTGGTGGGGATCGTTTCAAACCTGCCATGACCGAGGAGGAGCAGGAGGCAATGCAGAAGGAAATCCAGAAGCAGGTCAAGGAGACCTATGCTAGGATGAATGACAACAAAAAGAACAACTTCGGAGCCAAATACAGAAAGGAAAAGAGGGAGCAGGCTGCGGCCAAATCCCAGGAGGAGATGGCACAGGAGATAGCCGAGAAGAAGGTCCTCAAAGTCACCGAGTTCGTGACAGTGAACGACCTCGCTACCCTCATGAACAACACCCCGGTCAATGAGGTCATCAAGGCTTGCATGGATCTCGGTCTTATGGTATCAATCAACCAGAGACTTGACGCTGAGGCACTTGTCCTTGTTGCTGAGCAATTCGGCTACAAGGTAGAGTTCGTCACCGCTGACCTCTCAGAAGAGATTGCTGAAAGCAGCGAGCATGTTGATCGTGAAGAGGATCTCGTTCCAAGGCCACCTATCATCACGGTGATGGGACACGTTGACCACGGTAAGACATCGTTGCTCGACTATATTCGCAAATCAAACGTCATCGCTGGAGAGGCAGGTGGTATCACTCAACACATCGGTGCCTACAACGTGAAGCTTCCGGATGGAAGGAGAATCACTTTCCTTGATACTCCTGGTCACGAGGCGTTCACCGCCATGCGCGCCCGTGGAGCACAGCTCACCGACCTTGCGATCATCATCATCGCTGCAGACGACGCGGTGATGCCGCAGACAGTCGAAGCCATCAACCACGCGCAAGCTGCCGGAGTGCCTATGGTCTTCGCAATCAACAAGATTGACAAGCCGGGGGCGCAGCCAGAGAGGATTTACCAGCAATTGGCGCAAATGAATATCCTCACGGAGGCGTGGGGTGGAAAATACCAGTGTCAAGAGATTTCGGCAAAAAAAGGAATAGGCGTTGACAAACTTCTTGAGAAGGTACTTCTTGAGACTGATCTTCTTGATCTCAAGGCCAATCCGAACAAAAATGCTGTCGGAGCCGTCATTGAGTCTTCGCTAGACAAGGGTCGCGGCTATCTTGCCACAGTCCTGGTGCAGGATGGGACGCTACACACCGGTGACATGGTGCTGAGCGGCAGCTACTACGGCCGCGTGAAGGCGATGTTCAACGAGCGCGGGCAAAAGGTAAAGGATGCCGGACCTTCCACACCGGTCTCCATCCTTGGTCTCAACGGAGCTCCGAGCGCAGGTGACAAGTTCAACGTGATGAACGACGAGAAGGAAGCCAAGGCGATTGCCAACAAGCGTGAGCAGCTGCTGCGCATCCAGGGCATCAAGACCCAGAAGCACATGACCCTTGAGGAGATCGGACGAAGAATCGCCATCGGCAACTTCAAGGAGCTCAATGTCATCGTGAAAGGTGACGTGGACGGCTCAGTGGAGGCTCTGTCCGATTCACTCATCAAGCTCTCGACCGAACAGGTCCGTGTGAATGTTATCCACAAGGCCGTTGGAGCGATTTCCGAGTCGGATGTGATTCTGGCAGAAGCCTCGGATGCTGTCATCATCGGATTCCAGGTGCGTCCTTCGACCGATGCTAGGAAGCTGGCTGACGAGCAGGGAATTGAAATCCGTCTCTACTCTGTCATCTATGATGCGATCAATGATGTTAAGGACGGTATCGAGGGTATGCTTGAGCCGATCAAGAAAGAGGAAATCACCGGAACGGCTGAGGTCAAGCAGACCTTCAAGATTTCCAAGGTCGGCACGATCGCGGGATGTCTTGTCAGGGATGGTAAGATCGCCAAGACATCGCAGTGCAGACTCATCCGTGACGGTATCGTGGTCTATACCGGAGAGCTCGCCTCACTCAAGAGGGGCAAGGATGACGTGAAGGAAGTCTCGGCTGGTATGGAGTGCGGTATAGGCATCGAGAAGTTCAACGACTTGAAGGTCGGTGATAGCATCGAAGCGTTTGTCATCACCGAAATCAAACAGAAGTTGGATTAAGCTATACCATAAAGTAAACGATAGAGTTTGACGGTGCGGACAGCCTCAGCGACATCATGGACGCGAAGGATGTCCGCTCCGTTTTGTAACGCGATGAAGTCAGCGACCTGAGTAGCAGGCAGAGCTTCGGTAGGAGTTATGCCTAGAGGTCTGAACAGAAAACTCTTGCGGGAAAGGCCAACGAGAATCTCCTTGCTGAACTCCAGAAGCACCGACATCTCGCGAAGTAGCTGCCAGTTCTGTTCCACAGTCTTGGCGAAACCAAAACCCGGATCAAGGATCCAGTCATTCACACCATGCTTGTCCGCCTCGGTAGCAATCCCGACAAAGAATTCTCGGACAGCCTCAGTGACATTGTCATAGTCAGTGAGACTCAGCATATTCTTAGGAGTTCCACGGGTGTGCATGGCGATGTAAGGCAATCCAAGCTGGCCAAGTAGCGACCACATCTCCTCGCAGCCTCCGCTGACATCATTCACGATGAAAGGGCCGATGATGTCAAAGGCTCTGCTGACAACCTCTGGACGGAATGTGTCGATTGAGACACGAACACCCTCATGCTCAGCTCCAAGAATCCGTAAGGCCGGTTCAAGCCTCCTCCATTCTTCCTCCCCACTGATAGAATCAGATCCAGGACGGGTTGAACAAGCCCCCAGATCGAGAATGTCCGCTCCTGACTCAAGCATATTCACAATTCTGCCTCGGAAAAGCTCTTCGTCAAAGGTTCCATCAGCTCGGAGGTTACGGCTACCCGCGAAAAATGAATCATCGGTGAGGTTGACGATGCCCATCACCTGGATATTTCTTGATACGTTGTTTCCCATAATGAAATAATTTTAGACAAAAATAGACAAAAATTGAATATCTTTGCGTTTCGTGAGAGTCAGAAAGAGGAACAATGAGTTGCCTCAATTTGGCAAAGTTATTATTTAACTATTACTACTATGCTGGTCGTTCTGGAAGGCTTGGACGGAGCTGGTAAATCCACGCAAGTCAAGAAGTTGAAGGCTTATCTTGAAAGGATAAGCCCAGAATTGGAGTACATCCACTTCCCAAGATATGACGCTCCTGTTTATGGAGATCTGATCAGCCGATTCCTTCGTGGGGATTTCGGAAGCAACGAATCTGTTCATCCTCAACTAGTTGCCCTACTGTTCGCAGAGGACAGGCACGGAGCTGCTCCTCTGATGAAGAAAGCCCTTTCAAAAGGCGGTTTCGTGTTGCTTGACAGGTATGTCTATTCCAACATCGCCTACCAGTGCGCAAAGCTTTCCAATCCGGACGAGCGGGAGAACCTGCGAAAATGGATTATAAACACTGAATATGGCAACTTCGGCCTGCCGAAGCCAGACTTGAATATATTCCTAGACGTTCCGATCGGCTTTGTCGAGAGTAGGTTGGAATCCTCAAGAATAGGCAGTGACAGAGAGTATCTCCATGGTTCGCAGGACATCCACGAAGCCGACATTGAGTTCCAGAAACAAGTTCAAGCAATATACCGGCAGCAGGCAGACCTTGACCCAGACTTCATCAGGATAGATTGCTCGGACGAATTTGGGGAGATGCTGCCACCGAATGGGATATTCGCAAAAATAAAGAAAGTTATTGACGAACATATTCAAACAACATGAACAACGTTTTCCTCTTCAGACTTAGAAGGCTGTGCGCATTCATCATAGGCGTAGTGTTCCTTATTGCAGGAATCTTCAAATTACTCGATCCTGTAGGGGCAGGATTGGTGATGGAAGGCTATCTTAGATTCTTTCATCTAGTGTTCATGCTTCCGGTTGCAAAAGTTGTGGCCGTGCTCCTTGCCTTTGCGGAAGCGATACTCGGTTCTGCCATGATTTGCGGAGTCTGGAGGAAACCTATGGCAATCATCACTACTGCGATGATTGTGTTCTTCACCATACTGACTTTACTGCTTGCCATCTTCAATCCTGTTTCGCTAACGGATTGTGGATGTTTCGGGGAGGTGCTTCATCTGACAAACCTTCAGACTTTTCTTAAGAATCTGGTTCTGTTGGCATTGGCGATGGTGGCTTTCATGCCTTTCAAGCATTTCGGGAAGAACAGAAAACGAAAACTCGTTTCATTCGCAATCGTGTCAGCCTCAATTTTAGCTTTCACAATTTACTCTTGGACATCCATCCCTCTCGTGGATTATACTGAGTTCACTCCAGGCAGCGAACTGCTTGCATCCACTAAGGATGGCAATGAGAACTCCGGCTACTACAAATCCACAATCATCTACGAGAAAAACGGACAGGAAGGAGCCTTTGATCTAGACAATCTTCCGGACTCGACCTGGACATACGTCCGCACGGAGACCATCTTCATCAACGGAACGGACATCGAGGACAACAAACCTGCGCTCTCGTTCACCGATTTATCGGGAGATTATCAAGATGAAAAAGCCACCTATGGCAATGTGCTTGCAGTTTCAGTTTATGAGCCGTCCAAGACCGATGGTGATTTCTGGGCAAAGATAGCAGACGATTTTGACGGAGCAAAAGCAGCTGGCTTCACTCCCCTGCTTCTTGTTTCCTCAACAAAGGAACAGTTCGAAACGTTGACAATGATTGAGCCAGAGGTACATTCGCGTCTTTATGGCTCGACATATTTCGCTGACAAAAAGACGCTCATTACCCTCAACCGTTCGAACGGTGGAGCAACTTGGTTCAGCGATGGCCAACTCATCCGGAAATATTCCCACAGAAACATTCCTTCCGAAGAGATCCTTCGCGAGATGGCAGAAGACGACCCGACCGAGGAAATGCTACACTCCAGCACTAAAGGTCGTCTCCGCTTCCAAGGCTTCATGCTCTACGTCTTCGCCATTCTGCTGATACTCTAGCCAGACAGGTTTTACTAGCACTACCCAACAATTAGAAGCCGGTGTAGTTCCATGGGGTGATGGCGCGGAGCTCTTCTTTGACGGAGTCGCTGACGGACAAGCCGTTGACAAAGTCCTCGATGGTTTTCTCATCAATGGCGGAGCCGGTGCGGGTGAGATTTTTTAGGGTCTCATACGGATTCGGGTAGTTCTCGCGGCGGAGGATGGTCTGGATTGCCTCAGCAACAACAGCCCAGTTGCGGTGAAGTTCGGCATCGATAGCCGGACGGTTCAGAATCAGTTTCCCGAGTCCTTTCTTAAGTGACGCAAGGGCAATCATTCCATGAGCTACGGGGACTCCGATGTTGCGCTGAACGGTGGAGTCGGTCAGATCCCTCTGCAATCTGGAGATCGGGAGCTTCATCGACAGGAATGTCAGCACAGCGTTGGCCATTCCGAGGTTGCCCTCAGCGTTCTCGAAGTCTATTGGATTGACCTTATGAGGCATAGCGGAAGAGCCGACCTCATTTTTGGCGACCTGCTGATGGAAATATTCCATTGAGATGTAGGTCCAGATGTCGCGGCACAAATCAATCAGAATCGTGTTGATGCGGCGGAGGCAGTCGAAGATGGCCGCAAGGTTGTCGTAGTGGTCTATCTGGGTGGTCGGGAAAGATCTCCTGAGACCCAGCGAAGCCACGAACCTGTCGGCGAAAGCCGGCCAGTCGATGTCAGGGAAAGCGACCTTATGGGCGTTCATATTACCGGTCGCGCCGCCGAACTTGGCTGGCCAAGTCAGTTGGCCGAACTGGCGAAGCTGTTCGTCAAGCCTTGAGACAAACACCTGAAACTCCTTACCAAGCCTGGTCGGAGTGGCTGGCTGACCGTGCGTTCTGGCAAGCATCGGAACATCCTTCCATGCATCTACATCGGCCTCCAAAATGGAGATTACCTCTTTCAGTGCTGGAATATATTCATTCTCAAGAGCTTCCTTGAGCATCAGCGGCTGAGCCGTGTTGTTGATGTCCTGAGAGGTCAGGCCGAAGTGGACGAACTCCTGCCAGCGGGATATTCCAAGAGCCTTGAAGTTGTCCTTGATGAAATATTCAACGGCCTTGACATCGTGGTTGGTGATCTTCTCGATGTCCTTCACTTTCTGGGCGTCTTCCGGAGCCATCGACTGATAGAGCCCGCGCAGGCGGGAGAACAACTCTTCGCGAGTCATTCCAGTACCTTCACCGAAATCAGCGAGCTGAGGCAAAGGAATCTCGCACAGGGCGATGAAATATTCCACCTCCACACGTACACGGTTGCGAATCAAGGCGAACTCGCTGAAGTACTGTCTCAACGATGCGGTTTTGGCAGCATAGCGACCATCAATCGGTGACACTGCCAGAAGAGAATGAAAGTCCATATTCAAGTAAAATTATTTTTCTATGATGTACACATCGTCACCCGGCTCGGCGAATCCGAAGTTCTCACGGGCGAATTGTTCCAGAGTGTCCTTACTATGAGTCAGTCCATGAATCTGGCGGTCCATATCTTTAATCTCAGCACTGTACTGCTCAATCAACCTCTCCTGATTGCGGATCTCGAAACCGGCCTTGATCCAGCGGACAATGTTGTTCTGATTCACGAAACCGACCAAAATAACAAAAATAATAGTCGAGACAATAGCATAACGGATGAAGGAACGTTTGTCTGCGTCCCTGCCATCATTACCTATGTTCCAGATGTCCTTGAACTTTCCCACGTCAAATAGAACAATATGTCTGCAAAATTAGTTATTTTTGTAGAATTAAGGAATGATTGAAATCATTAATGTTCAAAAAATATGAAACCTACACTTCTTGTACTTGCAGCAGGCATGGGCAGCCGCTACGGTGGACTCAAGCAGATGGACGGCCTCGGCCCTAACGGAGAGACCATCATTGACTATTCAATTTACGATGCGGTTCATGCCGGATTCGGCAAGGTCGTTTACATTGTCAGGGAATATTTCCGTGAGCAGTTCGAGCAGACCGTGAAGGAGAAATACAGCGACATCACATGCCCTGACGGTACTCCTCTAGAGTTCGACTTCGTGATTCAGGAATTGAACAAGATTCCGTCACAGTTCACCCTCAATCCTGAGAGACAGAAGCCTTGGGGAACCGCCCACGCTGTGCTGATGGCCAAGGATGTCATCCACGAGCCGTTCGCTGTCATCAACGGTGACGACTACTACGGCAAGGATTCCTTCAGGATTCTCGGAGACTGGCTTAGGGCCCACGAAGGCACCACTGGAACGTGCAGCATCGTTGGCTTCGAGCTTGACAACACTCTTTCTGAATATGGCAAGGTCTCCCGCGGCATCTGCTACTACGACAAGGACCTCCACCTCACCGGCATCGCTGAGCATCTTAACATCGGCAAGGAGGCCGACGGCAAGGTCTACGGTGACAACTCAGTCAACGGTGAGACTCACGTCGAACTCGACGGCAAGGCACTTTGCTCAATGAATATGTGGGGTTTCACTCCTGACTACTTCCAGCTCAGCGAAGAGGTGTTCACATCATTCCTTGAGCAAAACATAAATGAACTCAAGAAAGAGTTCTACATTCCTTACGCTGTTGACGTCATGATGAAGGAGCGCGGCTACAAGTGCGAGGTTCTCTCCACCGACTCTCATTGGTTCGGTGTCACCTACAAGGAAGACCGTCCGGGCGTTGTGGCCAAGTTCCAGGAGCTTGTTGACAAGGGAGTTTATCCTACACCTCTCTGGAAGAAGTAATGTCCTTTCTCAGACCACGCAAGGTCGAGAGGAACTACGACCTTTTTTCCGGCTGCGCCTGGTACACTCCAGGCGTGGCTGGCATTTTCGCTATCCTCGGTTGGTTTCTGGCCGGAATGATTCTCGGAAGTCTAGTCAACATAGCCTTGTTGTTCTTGGCTCCGGGTTTTCCATTGTACTACAGCATGCTGATCATCTATCCAGTGCAGTTCATGCCTGTTTTGATGTACGTGAGGCTCAAGAGCATGCGGAACTCCACATTCGACAGGGGATATGCTTTGGACAGCAATCATTTCGGAGCCAAGGGCGGGGCGCTTACCGCTATCCTTATGGCCTTCGGGACAATCGCACTGGCTTTGATGCTTGAGCCGTTGATGGCATTGATGCCTGACATGGACGAGAATCTTGTCAGGACTATGGAGCAGTTGCTTGACGGACCACTTTGGGTCAGCCTGCTGAGCATGAGCGTGTTCGCCCCAGTGTTTGAGGAGTGGATGTGCAGAGGAATCGTACTAAGAGGCCTTCTGAACTATTCCCGTAAGGGTGATCCTGGCGAGGACGGAAGCAGAAGGGGAATGGCTCCGGCACTGGCGATAGCGATCTCAGCGATCTTCTTCGCCACAATCCACGGCAATCTCTGGCAGGGAGTCTCAGCTTTTATCCTAGGAAGTTTCTTCGGCTATGCCTATTACAAGACCGGGTCACTGAAACTCACTATGCTTATGCACTGCGTCAACAACACCGTTTCGGTGCTGTCATCGAAACTGCCCGCATTCAAGGATTTTGGGGCGGATGCTAGTCTTCTGGACATTGTCCCGACATGGGTCTATGTGATCATATTCATAGTCAGCGCTGCAATCTTATTCTTGGCTGTCAGGCATTTGGCAAAAATAAAAACCGCTTCGCTTCAGGGCAACTGCGATGTGATTCCAGGATCCGATGAAACCACCGATGGAGAAACTTTATGACGATCCGGAAGTAGGACAGGTAGTTCTTAAGAAAAACGTACGCTCCCGCAGGGTGACACTCCGAGTGAACCCCCGTAGGGGTGTTACCGTTACGCTCCCCTACTTCGTCCCCTACAAGGCCGGTTTGGATTTCTTTATCGCAAAAAAGGATTGGGTCCTGAAAGTCCAGGCTAGGCAACGGGAACGGATTGGAGCCGAGCATATTCCCTCTCCCGAAGAAATCGAAGAGCTGCGAAAAGTGGCGAAAGAGGTACTGCCGAAGCGCCTGCAGGAACTTGCGGAAAGATATTCATTTGAATATAATTCCGTCCGCATCAAGCACAACTCCTCGAACTGGGG
>ERZ808267.356-NODE-356-length-14734-cov-2.848695_pt1 | contig 14734 bp, 12 predicted proteins | sample MGYA00521241_ERZ808267 | MGnify/ENA primary metagenome ERZ808267 (study PRJEB31516, sample SAMN03275592) | gut metagenome | biome: mammalia-associated habitat; material: feces | host: Papio cynocephalus | place: Kenya | collected 2012-07-19 ... | reverse complement strand
AACGTGAACGGCAGCGGCGCAAGAGGAAAGTCGATTCGTCATACGAAGCGACAACAGCCATTCTCCGCGACCGCGAGGTAAAAAGCTGCAAATTTACAATGCAGAACAGCGTGTAGGAAGTCTTGAAACCTGCGGTTTCAAGCTGTCCTTTTGGGCACTTTTGGGACAGCGGCCAAAAGTGCCTCGCGCTCGCAAGCGCGAAAGCCCCCGGAAAGGAGTCGACGATGAAAAGAAAGATCCTACTATGCCTGGTAATTGTACTCATGCTGGGCATTGCCGGAAACATGGTGATGGTCTGGAAGGACTGCCATCTGACGGAGAGCGATACGCAGGAGATGTCGGCAACCGTGGCGGATGTCGCTTGCGAGACCGGAACTTGGTCAATTCGCGTCACCGGTCCGGACGGTACGCTGTCCATCCCCGGCACCGTGGGTGAGAGCTTCTCCCCGGAGGTCATGCAGTCCCTGCAAGCGGGACAGACGATCCATTTCCGTATGCAGTCGCCTTGGGCCAAAACCTTTGCGGAAAGCGGCACGGGACGGGCGGTGGCCCTGCGCACCGATACGCAGGACATCTTCACTCTGGCCGATCATAACCGCGCCATGCAGGCTGCGTCATCCGGCGGCTGGCCGGTATGGTGCCTGCTGGAGGCCGGTCTGCTGGCGCTGACGGTCTATCTGGCGCGGAAACTGCGGAGGGAGAAGGCCGCATCCACCCGAGGAGCATAATACCGCGGTTATCGTTGGTGGGCGGACAGAGTCGTCCGCCCCTACGGACAACCACCGATCACCTTTCGCGGAACGGGGTGACCACGCAGTGGAGCGAAGCGGAACAAGTACCCTTGGGGTGCACCCCGCCGCACAGTGATCCATCTTCTACCGTTGCAGCAATCAGCGGCAGCGGCGCAAGAGGAAAGTCGATTCGTCACACGCGACGATAATAACCAACTCCTGTGAACGCGAGGTAAAAGGCTGCAAATTTACAATGCAGAACAGCGTGCAGGAAGTCTTGAAACCTGCGGTTTCAAGCTGTCTTTTTGGGTACTTTTGGGACAGCGGCCAAAAGTACCTCGCGTCGGGGCGCGAAATGCCCCCAGAAAGGAGCACCTATGAACACTAACTGGAACGATCCCAATTTTCAAGGCTTCAAGGGCCAGAGCCCCTTCCACCGGGCGGGCCATACCCCTAAGCCCCGCAAGGCCGTCGGCACGCCCTTCGGCCGCACGGTGCTGAATCTGGCGGTGACGCTCTTGTTCGCGGCGGTGTATTTCTACGTCGCCCTGCCGCCCATCAGCCTGAAAGCCCCGGAGTTCTATGCGTTCATCCTGCTGGTCTGCGGCGTGTATGGCCTTTGCGCCATCCTGACCTCCGGCTTTCAGGGCGACGGCGCAAAGGGCTACTTCAAATTCCTGAAAAAGCAGTGCCTGATCCCGCTGCTGCTGGCCGCCGCACTGGTGGCCACGGCGCTGATCGGCGGTATTCTGGGCTGGCAGGTGTTCCGGGCCGACAGCTACCGTGACCTGCTGACGGTGGAGACCGGCGATTTCGCCGCCGAGGTGGAGGAGATCTCCTTCGACCAGATCCCCATGCTGGACAGAGACAGCGCCGCCAAGCTGGGCAACCGCAAGCTGGGCGAGCTGGCGGATATGGTGTCCCAGTTCGAAGTGGCCGACAACTATACCCAGATCAACTACAAGGGCCGCCCCGTCCGTGTCACCACCCTGCAATACGGCGACATCATCAAGTGGCTCAATAACCGCAAGGCCGGTCTGCCCGCCTACCTTATCATCGACATGGTGACCCAGAATGTGGAGGTGGTGCGGCTGGAGGAGGGCATTCGCTATACGCCCGCCGAGCATTTCAGCCGCAATCTCTACCGCTATCTCCGTTTCCGCTATCCTACCTTCATTTTTGACGAGCCTGCCTTCGAGATCGACGAGGAGGGGCGTCCGTGGTGGGTCTGCCCGCGGATCGACCGCACCATCGGCCTGTTCGGCGGCACGGATATCACCGGCGCGGCGCTGGTGAATGCCGTTACCGGCGAGACGGTGTACTACGATGTGGCGGATATCCCCTCGTGGGTGGATCACGTCTACACCGCCGAGCTGATCATCCAGCAGTACGATTATCACGGCACCTATATCAACGGCTTCTGGAACTCTCTGTTTGGCCAGCGCGAGGTGACCGTCACCACCGAGGGCTATAACTACATCGCTATCGGCGACGATGTGTATATGTATACCGGCGTGACCTCCGTGGTGTCCGACGAGTCCAATGTGGGCTTCATCCTGTCCAACCAGCGCACCAAGGAGACGCGGTTCTACGCCGTGGCGGGCGCGGAGGAGTACTCCGCCATGGACAGCGCCCAGGGCCAGGTCCAGCAGATGAAGTACACCGCCACCTTCCCGCTGCTGCTGAACGTGGCGGAGCAGCCCACCTATTTCATGGCGCTGAAGGACGCGGCGGGACTGGTGAAAATGTACGCCATGGTCAATGTCAGCCAGTACCAGATCGTGGCCACCGGCGCCACTGTGGCAGAGTGCGAGACCAATTACCGCCAGATGCTGCTGAACGCCAAGCTCATCCAGCCGGAGGACAGCGCTTTGCCGGAGGATCAGCTGGCGCTGACTGAGGCCCATACCGGAACCATCTCCGATATCCGCAGCGCCGTCATGGACGGCAACACCGTGTACTACCTGCGCATCGACGGCGCGTGGTATACAGGGAAGGCTGTGGATACGCCGGAGCTGATCCTGCTGAACACAGGCGACGTGGTGACGGTGCGCTGCTATGCGGCGGCCGGAGGGATCGCCCAGCCGATTTACAGCATCGAATACAGCAGCCTGCAAACAGAACCGGTGTCCAGTGATGATCCGGCGCCGGACGACGCGGCGTAAAAACAGAAAAACCGGGCCCTGTCGGGCCCGGTTTTTGGTTGAAAATTTTGCGTCCAGACACTTGACGCGATGGAGGAGCTTTTTTACGTTTGCTCCGCCGGCATATCATTCCAGCCGTAAATCTTGATGAGCCGGTGGCTGGTGTAATAGTACGCGCCCGCCGGGAAGTCCGTATAGTTGGTGGTGTTGGAGCACAGGAGATAGTCCACCGTCTCGCCCAGCTCGTTCCGGACGATGCCGGAAATGACGGTGGTGTGGTTATGGCCGCCGTCGGGGCCGAGGATCAGAATATCGCCCACCCCGCCGGTGTAGTAATTGGCTTCGGTGTCCGCCACAAGGCCATAGCCCCGGTTCTCGCGGGCGTAGCTGTAAAACCGGCCCACGTTGATCCACGACAGGTCAAGGTCATTCTGGCCGCGCCAGAACCACTTGCTGCCGCCCTCCTCGTCCATGGGGATGCCGCCGGCCAGCAGCACCTGTGAGCCGAAGTTCATGCAGTTGCCGCCCACATCGTCATAGGCGTACCACCGGTCATTCCGCCGGTGGTCGTATTGCCGCATGTACTGCTCCGCCGCCGCGCGGTCATAGGGATGGTCGCATGTCAGCGTCACCTGCACCGTCTCCTGCCGCTGCAAGCTTCGCCGCTCAATGGCCCGCAGCAGCTGCTGGAGCCGTCCGTCCACCGCCGTGCCCTCCTCGTAGGTCAGGCTGAAATAGGGGTTGTCGTCGGCCTCATGATGCTTGATCAGCCAGCCGCCCCTCTCATCGGGCACCAACTCGAAGATGTGGGGCACATCGTACATTTTGCTGTCCACGTCGGGCGTGGCGGCAAAGTGCATCACCGTGGTCTCGTTGGCTTCAATATGTACCTGACCCTCCACAGCGTCCTCCTCGGCGGAGGGCTCCGCCTTGGTGACGGTCAGCACAAAGTCCACGTCCCGCATCCGCAGGTCGGTCAGCGCCTGCTGCCGGATGGCGGTCAGGGTGCGGATGGATGCCTCGTGCATGGCGGCGTCCTTTTCATCGGCGAACAGCCCGCCCAGCTGCGGCTCGTCAAACAGGGCAAGGTCGGTGTACCAGTCGGTCACCAGCCTAGTCATCAGCTGCTTCTGCTCCTCTGTCAGCAGACCCTCCGTGTCCTCCACCCGTCCGCCGACGGAGGTGGAAAAGCCGTCGTCCTTCGGTGTCTGCGGCTGGTTCTGACCGCTGACTGGCGGCGTGTTGTTTTCCGGCTGCTTATCGCCGCCGCAGGCGGTCAGCACCGGCAGCAGCATACAGGCCGCCAGCAGCAGGGCCAATACTCTCTTTGTCATGGCATATCCCTCCCTAGATACAACTGTGCGGCACCCCGGGGGAGGGTGTCGCACAGCTTTGTTTTTGTTTACTTGGCGTATTCCACGACCTTGGTCTCACGCAGGACGTGAACCTTGATCTGGCCGGGGTATTCCAGCTCGTTCTCGATACGCTTGGCAAGCTCGCGGGCCAGAATGACCATCTGATCCTCGCTGACCTGCTCGGGCTTCACCATCACGCGCACCTCACGGCCTGCCTGAATGGCATAGCTCTTCTCCACGCCGGGATAGGTGCCGGTGATCTCCTCCAGCTTCTGCAAACGCTTGATGTAGTTCTCAAGGTTTTCGCGGCGTGCGCCGGGACGGGCGGCGGAGATGGCGTCGGCAGCCTGCACCAGACATGCCACCAGCGTCTTGCACTCCACGTCGCCGTGGTGGGCCTGGATGGCGTGGACGATCTCTTCCTTCTCCTTGTACTTCCGGGCGTACTCCACACCCAGAGACACATGGGTGCCCTCAAACTCGTGATCCAGCGCCTTGCCGATATCGTGCAGCAGACCCGCACGCTTGGCGGCGTGGACGTCGGCGCCCAGCTCGGCGGCCATCATGCCGGCGATATGGGACACCTCGATAGAGTGCTGCAATACATTCTGGCCATAGCTGGTACGGTAATGGAGGCGGCCCAGCAGCTTCTGCAGTTCGGGATGCAGGCCGCGGACACCGGTCTCCAGCACGGCGCGCTCGCCCTCGGAGCGGATGACGGCATCCACCTCGCGCTTGGCCTTTTCCACCATCTCCTCGATGTGGGTGGGGTGGATGCGGCCGTCGGCGATGAGCTTTTCCAGTGCAAGGCGTGCCACCTCGCGGCGTACCGGCTCGAAGCAGGACACCGTGATGGCCTCGGGGGTATCGTCGATGATGAGATCGGCGCCGGTCAGCGTCTCGATGGCGCGGATGTTGCGGCCTTCGCGGCCGATGATGCGGCCCTTCATCTCGTCATTGGGCAGGGGTACCACACTGACGGTGATCTCGGCCACATGGTCGGCGGCGCAGCGCTGGATGGCGGTGGCCACGATCTCGCGGGCGCGGGCGTCGGCCTCTTCCTTGGCGCGCGCTTCGATCTCCTTGATCTTCAGGGCAGTCTCGTGGGTGACCTCGGACTCCACCTGCGCGATCAGGTACTGCTTGGCCTCGTCGGCGGTGAAGCCGGAGATACGCTCCAGCATCTCGGTCTGGCTGCGCTTGATGAGCTTGATCTCCTCCTGCTCACGGTCGGCGGCAGCGTGCTTGGCGGCCAATGCTTCTTCCTTCTTCTCGATTTGCTCGGTCTTATGATCGAGGTTTTCTTCCTTCTGCTGTAAACGGCGCTCCTGCTTCTGCAGGTCGGCGCGGCGTTCCTTGACTTCCTTCTCGTATTCGTTTCTGGAGCGCAGGATCTCCTCCTTCGCCTCCACCAATGCTTCGCGTTTCTTACTCTCGCCATTCTTGATGGCTTCGTTGACGATGCGCAGCGCTTCCTGCTCGGCGTCCTGGATCTTGCCCTGGTCGCGCTTCTGCTTCTGCCGGTAGATCAGAATACAAGTGAGGATGCCAAGACCGAACGTCGCCACGGCAATGAGCACCGTGCGAACGATTTCACTCATGGTTTCCTCCTGTAAATATGGTGTATCCGGACAATCGCCCTCCATCCGGGGACAAGCGGGGATGGGGATGGTGGCTGTCCTCAGAAAATAATCAGACAATTCCCCTAAATCGTCTGATAATAATCCTTCATAATTCTAACCTCATTACAGTAAACTGTCAAGCACAAAAACACACTGTTGTGAAAAAATTGTCCGCATGGGAAAAACATTTTGTCGAATGTGCCTATATCCGGATGTAGTCCGACCGGGCATAACCCGCCAGATTCCCGTAGCCGATGCTATACCAGCCGTCATACTGACCGTATACCGTCAATTGTGCCTCACGGGGCACGCTGCCCACCACCTGTCCGCTCATGGACGGGTAGGCCCGCACATTCAGGGCGCTCTCCTCCGTGACCACCGTTCCCGTCCGGGGCGTCATGGGATAGATGAAGGGCAGGGCGAAATACTCCGTCATGGAGCGGGAGAGATTCTCCGCGATGTTCTGGACGTTCTCCTGTATCCACAGCGCGTCGGCGGTGTTGTCATGGTAGCCGATCTCCAGCAGCACCGCCGGCATTTTGGGCTGGCGCACCTCCCCCAGCGCTGTGGTGGCGCGGGCCGTCACCAGTGCGGGCAGGGGGTAGATCTCCTTCAGATTTTCCACAAAGATATCGGCGGCCCGCCTGCCGTTGGTGCTGGTGGGGTAGTAAAAGGCGATGATGCCCCGCACCCGGCCCTCGCTGGAGCCGTCGCCGCTGGCGTTGGAGTGCAGCGCCAGATAAAAGTCATAGCTGCCCCGTGCCGCCTGTGCGATAGAGGATGCGGCGGTCATCTCCGGGGTATTGCGGGTAAAGCGGATGGTGTTGGCCCGCAGATACGGCTCCATGGCGTCGGCGATGCGGTTCATCCAGTATTCCTCGCTGCCGGAGCCGGTGATGTAGGGGTTATATTCCTGTGTGCTTGGCGAAATATAAATGTTGGGCATGGCGGGACCTCCTTTTTGAGTTTCTCCCTCATATATATGTGGCACAAGGCGGAACTATGTGCTATAATGAATCATCATTCACACGACAGGAGAGAACCGCCATGAAAGCACTGCGTCCCTATCCCAAGATCACCATCACCCCCAAGGGGGAGGCCGCCCTGACAGGCGGGCACCCGTGGGTCTATGAGGGCGAGGTGACCGCCATGGACAGTACGCCCGAGGACGGTGCGCTGGTGGACGTGGTGAGCCGCCGGGGCAGCTGGCTGGGCTGCGGCTTCTACAACAGCCACTCCAAGATTCGTGTGCGGCTTCTCAGCCGCAACGCCAACGACGACTTTTCCGATGCCTTCTGGGAGCGCCGCGTCCGCTACGCCTGGGACTATCGCAAGACCGTCATGGGCGAGACCGACAGCCGCTGCTGCCGCGTTATCTTCGGCGAGGCCGACCTGTTCCCCGGATTGACGGTGGACCGGTTCGAGTCCGTGCTGGTGACCCAGACCCTGAGCCTTGGCATGGAGCGCATCAAGGATCGCCTGTTTCCCCTGCTGGTAAAGGTGCTGCGGGAGGACGGACAGGATATCCGGGGCATCTACGAGCGCAACGACGTGGCCCTGCGGGAGCGGGAGGGCATGGCGCAGAACAAGGGCTGGTATCTGCTGCCCGGCGAGACGCCGCCGGAGAAGACCTGCGTGGACATCACGGAGAACGGCATCGTCTATACGGTGGACTTTGAAAACGGTCAGAAAACCGGCTTCTTCCTCGACCAGAAGTATAATCGTCTCGCCGTGGCCAAGCTGGCGAAGGGCAGGACGGTACTGGATTGCTTCACCCACACCGGCAGCTTTGCCCTGAACGCCGCAAAGGGCGGCGCGGCCCACGTCACCGCCGTGGACGTGTCGGAGTTCGCCGTGCAGTGCGCGGCGGAGAATGCCCGCCGCAACGGGCTGGACGGCGTCATGGACTGTGTGGCCGCCAATGTGTTCGACCTGCTTCCGGAGCTGGAGAAGCAGCCCCGGAAATACGACTTCATCATCCTCGATCCTCCGGCCTTTACCAAAAGCCGCAAGACAGTCCATAACGCCATGGGCGGCTATAAGGAGATCAACTACCGGGCCATGAAGCTGCTGCCCCGTGGCGGGTATCTGGCTACCTGCTCATGCAGTCACTTCGCCACCGAGGAGCTGTTCATCAAAATGCTTCAAAGCGCCGCCCGTGACGCGGGGGTGCAGCTGCGGCAGATCGAGGCCCGGCAGCAGTGCGCCGACCATCCCATTCTCTGGGGCGTGGAGGAGACGAACTATCTGAAGTTTTTTGTGTTTCAGGTGGTGTGAGGCGCGGCGATATTGGAAAATACACATCATAAAAGGGGGGAGCATATCAAGCTTGCGCTCCCTCTTCTTTTGTGGCATAATAGCGGGGAGTAAAGAATCTGTAATAGGAGGACACCGACATCATGCTGTATCACATTCTTGCCATCGGCGACGTGACCAGCGAGGACGGCCTGAAGCATCTGCGCCGCCATCTATCGCCGCTGAAAAAGCTGAAAAGCATTGATTTTGCCGTGGTCAACGGGGAGAATATCTCCGGCACCGGCCTGACGCCCGCCCAGGCGGACGAGCTGTTTGCCGCCGGGGCCGACGTGATCACGCTGGGCAACCACACCTTCGGCCGGGTGCAGATCGCCGACTATCTGGAGGATAACCGCTATATCCTGCGGCCCGCCAACTTCTCCGGCCGGATGCCGGGCCGGGGCTGCGGCGTGTACGACTGCGGCAAGCTGCGCATCGCCGTCATGACCCTGATCGGCCGGTGCGACCTGGACTGGAAGGCCGCCGACCCCTTTACCACGGCGGACAAGCTGCTGCGGGAGCTGGACGAGAAGGAGAAGCCCACCTTCACCCTGCTGGACTTCCATGCCCAGGCCACCAGCGAGAAGCTGGCGCTGGGCTACTATCTGGATGGCCGCATCAGCGCCATGTGGGGCACCCACACCCATGTGCCTACCGCCGACGAGCGGGTGATGCCCAAGGGCACCGGCTACATCACCGATCTGGGCATGACCGGCGCCATCGAATCCGTACTGGGCATCCCGCCGGAGCAGTCCATCGAGTCGTTTCTGGGCGGCCTTGCGGGACGCTACCGCTTTGCCGACGGCCCCTGTAAGGCGCAGGGCTGCATTTTTACACTGGACAGCGATACCGGACTGTGCACCGCCGTGGAGCGGGTGGACATCCGGTGAACCGTAAAAGCAATCAATCGTAAAGGAGATCATCACCATGTCTGTTGAAAAAGTAAGAGCGTATCTGGAGCCCTACGGCGTGGCCGACCGCATCCGCGAGTTCGACGTATCCAGCGCCACGGTGGAGCTGGCCGCCCTGGCCGTGGGCGTGGAGGGCGCCCGCATCGCCAAGACCCTCAGCTTCAAGGTGGGGGAGGATCCTATTCTGATCGTGGCTGCCGGTGACGCCAAGGTGGACAACAGCAAGTATAAGCATTTCTTCGGCGCGAAGGCCAAGATGCTGACCGCCGAGGAGGCGGTGGAGCGCATCGGCCACGCCGTGGGCGGCGTGTGCCCCTTTGCCCTGCCGGACGATGTCAAGACCTATCTGGACGTGTCCCTGAAGCGGTTCGAGACGGTGTTCCCCGCTGTGGGCAGCGCCGCCAGCGCCATCGAGCTGACCTGCGACGAGCTGGAACACTGCTGCGGCAGAAACTTCGTCCAATGGGTGGACGTGTGCAAGGGCTGGCAGGCCGAGGAAGTGTAAATGGTACGCATTCTGCACGCGGCGGACTTCCATCTGGACAGCGCCTTTACCGGTCTGAGCGAGCAGCAAGCCCGGCAGCGCCGTCAGGAGAGCCGCGACATGACCCGCCGCATGGTGGAGTATGCCAACGATCATGACGTGCAGCTGATGCTGCTGTCCGGCGACCTGTTCGACAGCGATAATGTGTACGGCCAGACGGCGGAGGAGCTGTCCGCCGCGCTGGCGGAGTTCCGGGGACAGGTGGTCATCGCGCCGGGCAATCACGACTGCTATACCGCCGCGTCGCCCTACGCCCGCACCCTGTGGCCGGAGAACGTCCATATTTTTACCACGCCTTACATGACCCGTATGGCCTTTCCTCAGTACGGCTGCACCGTCTACGGCGCGGCGTTCACCTCGCCGGAGGTGTCGGAAAGTGCGGCGCTGGAGGGCGTGGCCGCAGGGGACGACGGCGTGGCCATCGGCCTTTTGCATGGCGAGGTGGGGGCTAAGGACAGCCGCTACCGTCCCATCCCCCTGCTCCAGATCGCCAGAAGCGGCCTGGACTATCTGGCGCTGGGCCATGTCCACGCCTGCTCCGGTGTGCAGACGGCGGAGGGAACGGCCTACGCCTATCCCGGCTGCCCCGAGGGACGGGGCTTTGACGAGCTGGGGGACAAGGGCTTTTTGACGGGCGAGGCGGACAAGGGCAGCGTGAAGCTGCGGTTCGTCCCCTTTGCTCTGCGGCGCTATGAGATCCTGACGGTGGACGTAACGGGCTGCGCGCCGCTGGAGGCGATCCGGGAGGCGCTGCCTGCCGGAACGGAGCGGGATATCTACCGTATTCTGCTGACCGGAGAGACCGACGGCAGCGTGGATATCCCCGCCATCACCGACGAGCTGGCGTCCCGGTTCTACGCGCTGGAGGTGCGGGATCATACCACGGTGCAGCGGGATATCTGGGACGGCTGCGGCGAGGACTCCCTGCGGGGCTTGTTCCTGCAGAAAATGCGGGAGAGGTACGATGCCGCGCGGGACGAGACGGAGCGTCGGACTGTCCAACAGGCGGTGCGCTTTGCGCTGGCTGCCATGGAAAACCGCGACATATAAAACCGGCGGAGCCTTCCGCCAAAGGGAGAGGTTATGAAGAATATTCTGATGATCGGCACCGGCGGCACCATCGCCAGCGAAATGACGCCGGAGGGTCTGACCCCGGAGCTGAACAGCAAGCAGCTGTTGTCCTTCGTCCCCAAGGTGGGTGAGCTGTGCCATGTGGACTGTATTCAGGTATACAGTCTGGACAGCACCAATCTCCAGCCCAGGCACTGGCTGGGGGTGGCAGACGCCATCCGCGAGAGCTATGACCGGTACGACGGCTTTGTCATCAGCCACGGCACCGACACCATGGCCTATACGGCGGCGGCTCTCAGCTATCTGGTGCAGGGCAGCCCCAAGCCTATCGTGTTGACCGGCGCACAGAAGCCCATCTGGTTCGACGGTACCGATTCCAAGCGGAATCTGACCGACGCCTTTTTCTATGCCTGCCGCGGCTGCGGCGGCGTGCAGATCGTCTTTAACGGCAAGGTCATTCTGGGCACCCGTGCCCGCAAGACCTGCTCCAAGAGCTTTCAGGCCTTCTCCAGCGTCAACTACCCTGACCTGGCGGTGGTGCAGGACGACCATCTTTTGCAGTATATGTCCTGCCCGGTAGCGGAGAAGCCCACGTTTTATAATAAGCTGGACAGTAATGTGGGCCTTTTGAAGCTGATCCCCGGTACAAAGCCGGAGCTGGTGGAGTTCATGACCCGGCACTACGACGGGCTGATCATCGAGAGCTTCGGCGTGGGCGGCCTGCCGGAGTACGGTAATCTGTACGAGATCCTCCGCGCCGCCGTGGAGCAGGGCAAGATCATCGTCATGACTACTCAGGTGCCCAACGAGGGCAGCGACCTGACGGTGTACCATGTGGGCGGCCATCTCAAGCAGACGCTGCGGCTGCTGGAGGCCTACGACATGACCACGGAGGCGGCGGTGGCCAAGCTCATGTGGATCATGGGCCAGACCCATGATTTCGCGGAGGCGGAGAAGCTGTTTTATGCTCCGGTAGCGCGGGATATTCTGTATAGTAATGAATAAAAAGCCGCCTTACGGCGGCCAGCGAAGAGTGAATAGAGAAGAGTGAAGAGTTACGGTATGCCGCCTGTGGCGGCATGATTGAAATTGTGCCGCGCAGCGGCACGCCAAAGTTTTTCACTTTTCTCTCTTCACTTTTCGCTTTTCTTTGGCGTGCTCCTTTGGGAGCACGCTTTTTGTATAATCCTCCCATTTTCCACCCATACTACATGGAAAACGGAGGAGGGTGTCTATGGTGGATTTTGAGACCCGGACGGCTCAGCTGGACGACCTGCTGGGCGTGGGCCGGAATTTTGATATGGTGGGCCGCAGCTTACAGGTGGGCGGACGGCAGGCCCGGCTGTGGGTGGTGAACGGCTATGCCGAGGATATGCTCATCGAGCGGATGATCGGGCGGCTGATGGCCATTGGCGATTTGAAAAAGACGCCGGATCTGGAAACATTTCTAACAGCCTATGTCACCGTGCCGGACGCGGCGGCGGAGACGGATGTACACAGCATGGTGGTGGGAGTATTTGCGGGAAAGACCCTGCTGGTGATCGACGGCTACGACGGCGGCGTGCTGATGGACGCCAAGGAGTATCCCACCCGCGGTGTGGAGGAGCCGGACACCAGCAAGGTGCTGCGGGGCAGCCACGACGGCTTTGTGGAGAGCATCATGGCCAACGCCGCCCTGCTGCGCCGCCGCATCCGTGACCCGGCCCTGACACTGGAGCGCCATCAGGTGGGCGGGCGGTCCCGGACCGACGTGGCTCTGGTCTATATGAAGGGCGAGGCCAACGAGCAGCACCTGCGCCAGCTGCGGCAGAAGCTGGACAGCATCGACGTGCGCTCCATTTCCATGAGCCAGGAATCCATCGCCGAATGTATCGTTCCTCCCCAATGGTGGAATCCGTTTCCGAAAATTCGATATACTGAGCGACCCGATGTAGCCACTGCCAGCGTCATGGAGGGCAGCATTCTGCTGATGATCGACAACACGCCCTCGGTGATGCTGCTGCCCACCACCCTGTTCAGCTTTGCCGAGGAGATCAACGACTACTACTTCCCGCCGCTGATCGGCACTTATCTCCGTATCGTGCGGCTGGTGGTGCTGTTCCTGACGGTGTTCATCACGCCGCTGTGGTACCTGCTGGTGAAAAACGGCGACGTCCTGCCGGGAGAGCTGGAGTTCCTTCTCATTGAGGACGAATATTTCGTGCCGCTGATCGTGCAGCTGCTGCTGGTGGAGTTCATTGTAGACATTCTGAAGCTGGCGTCGCTGAACACGCCGGATGCCCTCAGCAACTCCTTCAGCATGCTGGGCGCGCTGATCCTGGGCGATTTCGCCGTGCAGGCCCGGTGGCTGGTGCCGGAAGTGCTGGTGTATATGGCCTTTGTGGCGGTGGCGGGCTATGCCCAGCACAGCTATGAGATGGGTTACGCCTGCAAGCTGGTGCGGATGGCGCTGCTGCTTCTGATCTTCTTCTGGGACTGGTGGGGCTTCGCCGCCGGTGTAGTGGGTACGGTACTGCTGATCGTCTCCACAAAGCCGGTGGTGGGCAAGGGGTATCTCTATCCCCTGATCCCCTTCAACGGCAAGCGCCTGATGCGGATACTGAGAAGAAGGCCGATTGATAAGGATAATACGTGAAGAAACTGGCGCAAAATCTTACGATTTTGCTGCCAAAAGGATGCGGCCGCTGCGCGCGTCCTTTGGACACACTGGCGGCCGAGAAGAATTTTTCTGACGCACATGTCGTCAGAAAAATAATTTGACTATTTCGCGTCTGCGGACGCGAACTCTGCGAGGCTTCTTGCACCACTGCCGCTCACACTCTCAACGGTAGAACACAAAGCGTTGTACGGCGGCGCGATGTGGGCATCGCGCCCTACAAAAGATACGATAGAACGCCGTAGGGGCCGATGCCCACATCGGCCCGGGCGATAAACGAAAAACGCCCCCACAACGAAGAAAGACCGCCCGGCTTGGGCGGTCTTTCTTCGCAGGAAAAGGGATCAGAGCAGAGAAGGATGATAGCAGATTAAAGCAGAGGCAGCTTGCGGTCGCGGCCCCAGAAGAACAGGGCTACGGTGCCGGGGCCGGTGGGGCTGCCGATGGTGGTGCCGACATAGTTGATCTCCACCTTGCCGTTCAGCTTGGGGAACTTGGCCTCGATGAGGTCAGCCAATGCACGGGCATCGTCATAGCACTCGGACTGGGAGATGAAGCATTTGCCGTCATAGTCCAGACCGTTGTCGGCGTACTGCTCCATGCGCAGCAGCATTTCCTGAATGACCTTTTTCTTGGAGCGGATCTTGGCCCGGGGGATCAGGTGGCCCTGCTCGTCCATGTTCAGCAGCGGGCAGATGCCCAGCACGCCGCCGATGAAGCCGGCGGTCTTGGAGATACGGCCACCCTTGACATAGAAGCTCAGGTCGGTGGAGAAGAACCAGTGGTTCATCCGCAGCTTGTTCTCCTCGATCCACTGGTGCAGGGTGTCGATGTCCATACCCTCGTCCCGCAGGTCGGCCAGCGTCTCCATGATAAGGCCGTAGCCGGAGGAGGCGCCCAGAGAGTCCACAATGTAGATCTTCCGGTCAGGAAACTGTTCCCGTGCGATAAGGGCAGCGCTGGTGGCGGAGTTATAGGTGCCGGACAGGCCGGAGGACAGGCAGACATGCAGGATATCCCGGCCGCTCTCCAGAATGGGGGTGAACAGGTCCAGATACTGGGAGATGTTCACCTGAGAGGTGCTGGTCTCGGCGCCGTTGGCCATGGCCTGATAGAAAATGGGGAAGGGCATGGACTGGCCCAGATCGTCGGGGTATGTTTCGCCGTTGAGGGTGAAGTGGAAGCAGGTGTATTGAATATCACGGGCCGCGAAATGCTCGTGGGTCAGATCGGCTGTGGAGCAGCAGGTCAGTGCGTAAGATGCCATGAGAGTTCCTCCATTGTGATTTGGAATACGGTCTCCTTAGAGACTATGCACAGTATACGACAGCGTGTGGAAAAAGCCAACCTACGGCTGAGGAGAGAGCACTCTACAAAAAAGCAGGAGCAGGATCGCCCTTGATAG
>ERZ808267.355-NODE-355-length-14735-cov-2.807289_pt1 | contig 14735 bp, 18 predicted proteins | sample MGYA00521241_ERZ808267 | MGnify/ENA primary metagenome ERZ808267 (study PRJEB31516, sample SAMN03275592) | gut metagenome | biome: mammalia-associated habitat; material: feces | host: Papio cynocephalus | place: Kenya | collected 2012-07-19 ... | reverse complement strand
TCTAATTCATCCATTGACTTCTTGTCAAAAATCATTATAACCATGCAAAAGTCCTTCATTTGTATGATTTTTCTCAAAATCGTTGAGGATTTTCTCAAAATGTTCGACAATATTAATAATATAACATGTAGAGGTAGTTCTATGAGAATAAACGGTGGTATTCAATATGACGACAGCGGTTTGACCGCATCAATAAGGGCAATGCATCTTGACAGCGAAATTGTCGGAATAACCAATGAAAACATCAGTGGTTTTGACAAAATCGGCTATCAGCGTAAAGAGGTTGTCGTTTCTTCTTTTGCGGAATATTTGGGTGTGCACGCGCTCTCAACAACAAGAGATGACAAAGTCGGTCGTATTGCTGTATCTGACAAGCCTTTAGACCTTGCAATCGCAAATAAAGGGTATTTTCAAACACGTAACGAAAATGGTGTAAAACTTACTCGTGACGGTAGATTTCAAATAGGCAAAGATGGTACTTTGCTAACTTTGACAAATTCTGAAGTCTTGTCAAATGCAGGTACTCCGATAAAATTTCCGTTTATACCGCAGGATTTGAAACAAGTTAAAATCGACAACACAGGTAAAATTTCAATGTTCAACCCTGAAAACAACAAATTGACCCTAATTGGACAGATTGGTGTTGTTGATAGTGGCGGAATGGCAGTGATGGAGCCTAATATCAAACAAGGCTACAATGAGTATTCAAATGTTGCTTTGCAGCAAGAATTTCTTTCACTCATGCCTGTAGTTAAAAATTTTGACGCAAACAGACAGATGTTTATGCTCCAAAATTCAGTTTTAGGCAAAACGATTTCTCAATTAAGTTCAGCTTCATAATAAATAGAGGTTAATAAAATGTATAACTTACAAGGTATAATTTCAAAAGGCACAAATAACGCATTGGTACAGTTTGACCGTTTTGGGCAAATTGCAAACAATCTGTCAAATTTCCAAACAACAGGCTACAAAGATGTATCATTTGAGCAGGTTCTTAGAGAAGACGGCTATTTGACAGGTTCAGTTCGTACAAATTATACCCAAGGTTCAATAAGAATTACAAGCAATCCTTATGATGTTGCAATTGATGGTGCAGGATATATTCCTGTTGTATCACCGTCCGGTGAGGTTCAATATACAAGAGATGGCGCATTTCAACAAGGTAAAAACGGCTATTTGACAACTCGAGACGGTTGGATTGTTGGAGAAGGTATTCAAATTCCGACAAACTGTTTCAAGTTTGAAATCAAGAAAAACGGCGATGTAATGGCTTATGATTCACGCGGAGACAAAGCTAAAAAAGTCGGAACCATTCCACTGATTCGTTTTGACAACCCTGCAGGCATGGAGTCTGCCGATATGAACAGATTAAAGCCGACAGATGATGCAGGTGAAGGCAGATTGGTTAAAAATCACGATTGCTTTAGACAAAACAATTTGGAAGCATCAAACGTAAGTATCTTCCGTTCTTCAACAGATTTGTTGAGATTAAACGCATCAATGCTTGCAAGTATGCAGATGATGAAACTTGCAGATACAATGTACAACAAAGCTATCAATATCAGAGAAGCTTAATAAATAACTAAACGAAAGGCAATAAAATTATGTATACTTCATTAGACAGTATGGGCAAAGTCTCATTAATGATGGATTTGATTTCTCAAAGGCAACGCGCTTTGGGTTCAAATATTGCTAACGTTGATACTCCGGGGTATATTAGACAAGATATAAATTTCAGTCAGTATTTGAGCACAATGAACAGTCCATTGGAAACTCAATTGTCTGAAAAACTTGGTCCGTCTCCTGTAGCAATGGACCATTCGGAAGAAAAAGTTAATTCTGCTGAAGAACTTTTGAAAATGCAGGAAAACTCAATTTTATACACAATGGCGACAAGAAGAATGACAAACCTTGTTACCGAAATGAAAACAGTAATTAACGTTGGTAAGTAATGAGAGCAGGTGAATAAATTATGGGTATAATGGAATCAATTGATATCGGTGCAAAAGCGCTCCAAGTACACGGAAAGCGTATTGATATCCACGCAAAAAACATTGCAAACCTTGATACACCGAATTATGTCAGAAAAATCCCTGTATTGACAGCAGTTGATGATGTTTCTTTTCATGGATTGTTGAATAATATGAAAGAAGATGTCTTTGGTGTTGGAACTTTACCTTATTTGCAAGGTGGGGTAAACTTTTCCGGTGTTGTTGAAGACCCAACTTTGGGCGAAAAAATCTACAAACCGGGGCACCCTGATGCTGACGCGGATGGTTATATCAGAGCATCAAACGTAAATGCCATGGTTGATATAGCTGACGCACTTGTTGCACAAAGAGCTTATGAGGCTAACTTGGCACTTGTGAATATCTCAAAATCAATGGCACAAAGAGCTTTAGAAATCGGAAAATAATCTTTTTGAGTAATTTTTAGTTTGGTAGAAGTGTGAAAAAAGTGGTAGGTTATATTTGTATATAGATAATTTAATAAAAAAATATAAAAGCGGCTTTGTCAGGCAGTTTTCCGAACTGATGGATGACAGACGTCAATACTACAAGGATATCCAACTTGATATTATCCAAAATCTTCAAGGGATAAAAGCTTGTGGGATTTATGCGCTTGTTTTCTTTATCGGATTTGTACAAATGTTTTGGGAAAAAGAATACAATTGGTCTTACCACTTCACTTTAGCTTTTACACTTGTAATTTTGACTGTTATTATAAACCTATTAACCAGAATAAAAGGCTATGTTGACACCTACAAAGACAGACTTTTGCCAAATTTGCTCAGTATGTTTGGAGAACTTGTGTTTGTTCCAAATCCGGGGTTATTTTTGGAGGCTAATATCAAAAAACTTCCTGAAGTTAGGAAAAGTAAATTTTTAATTCCGTATTCTGTATATAACAAGTCAAATTTGTTTATGTACAATGTCAACTATAACAGAAATGGCGATGGTTTGACAGGTAAATTAGAAAACTACAAATTTCAAATTTGCGAAACTAAATTTGGTTGGAAAAAGAAAAATTCGTTTATTCCGACAATTTTATTCAGAGGAATTGCACTAAATATCAATTTGCCGGCAGAAGTAACTTCAAAAATTCTTATTTTGCCTAAAAATTGTGATATCAATGATGCTGAAAAATATGATTTGTTAGACATAAAATACGTTGGTTTTACTGATAAACATAATATTTATGTAGAAAAAGAAAGTTCTGATTGTGCATTGTTAGATGTTCAAAAATTTCTCAACAGACATTTTTTAGAAAGATTGATGAATTTGTTGAACAGTTTTTATGCCAAAAAAGTTTTTTGCTCAATTTATGAAAACCAAATTGTTATTTTGTTGGAAACAAGAAATATGTTGTTTGAACCGCCAAGTCTCTATAAAGATATTGAAGATATCAAACAATACACCCCTTTGTATAACAAAATCACATCAATAATGACATTTATTGAAATGTTCAACAAATTGGCTTTTGACTTGCCGGATAACCCTTCTTAGGAGAAATTATGTCACAGTGTATGGAAAAATATAAAAACGAATTTGCAATCAGATTTGCAACAGTTATGCAAAAAAGACTACCTTTTTGGAAATCGGCGCAAAACCAAGAGCGGTTGGAGCTTGTGAGCTTAGGTTCTTTAGGAATGTATTTAGTGTTCTTTCTTTTGGGTTTTATCCCAGGAAAAAGAGAGTACAACTATGATTTAAACTTTCATATTTTTTGTGCAATCTGTATGCTAATTATTGGGATAATTACTAATATTCAAAATACAAATAAAAACTATCAAGATAGAATAAAACAAACATTGTTCCCTGATTTGTTAAAAGTTTTCGGCGATGAAATATACTATGGCAAATTGTCTATTATTGGAGTATCAGAAATGATAGCTCTTGGAAAAGAGTGTAAACCATCGGATTTAAGGATTTTAAACGGAGATTTTTTATCAAGTGATTTATTTAAAAGTAAGCAAATTACACAAAGAGAAGATGATGATTGTTTCTGGGGAAGATATAATGACGTTGATTTTGCGATAAATGAAACAGATTTTGGGTATAATGCCGGAAGAAATAATAACTATGCACGTATGTTCAAAGGTGTTGCAATGCACTTTAAAATGAACAAAAAAATAAAATCAAGAGTATTGATTTTGTCTAAAAAAATGGGTCAATATGTTCCACCAAATTATGAAAAAGTTAATGTTGAATATGACAAATTTAACAAAAAATATAATGTCTGGGTTGAAAAAACACGAATGGAAGCAGGTGGGCAAATTGAGGCAAGATATTTATTAACGACAGTGTTTTTAGATAGATTTATGCAAATTTCAACAAGTTTTAATATTGATAAAGTTCAATGTTCAATTTTTGATGATTCCATGTTGATTTTATTATCAACAAATAAAGACTTGTTTGAAATGAATCATTTGTTTGGCAGAATTGATGATATTCATCAATATGACCATTTGTTTGACGAATTCGCATCAGTCTTGTCATTTATCGATGTTTTGAACCTTGCAAGCAAGACCGGATTATAGTAGGTTTTAGTTATGAAGATTTCAAAAGTTTTAAAACTCAAAAAATACATTACTTGGAATATAATATCCGTAATCGGCTATTTTTGTTTGGCACTGACTGTTATGTTTGGTTTGATGTACTTTTTGGCATCATCAGGACTAAATATCAGAGAAGATATTAGCGAATATTTTCAAGAATATATTTCGAAATTTATTGTAAAACCTTATATCGAATTTGCAAAATACCATCTGTTTATGGTTGGTGTGATAGCTATAGTTTCAAGATTTGAATTTAAACACTACAATGAACGTGGCGAAGAGGGTTTGCGCCTGTTTATGAATCACGAAAAACTGTATTCAGGAGCTTTTATCACAGGTGTGATGTTTAATCTGTTGCCTTTGACGGTTTTGTTGATTATGTTTATATCTTGGCTGATTGGTCTTTTAAAATAGAAAAATTTATGGTATAATCTGAATGTCTATTTTAGCAAAATTCGTGTCGATGTGATGGAATGGTAGACATGCATGCTTGAGGTGCATGTGGCGAGAGCTGTGGGGGTTCGACTCCCCCCATCGACATTATTATACAAAGTATAAAATGTATGTGTGATGGACGCAAAACCAAGACTGCCCACCAAATTATTTTATGGATAGGCTAAATCTATCTTACAGTAATAAAGGAGTAATTTATATGAAAAAGTTGATTTATTTTACATTGGGAACCTTAATAACAATATCTTTATGTAATATTTGTTTTGCTGTACAAAAAGCTTATAAACTTGTCGCATATAGACCATTATCACAATCTGAATGTTTAAAAAACAAAAATATATTGGGTCTAAGTTATTGCCCATATAATAATGACCATCTTGCAGGTGCGGCACTAGCATGTGGACATAAAAACAATTTACCATCTGGAGCAGATTTATACGAGTTAGCAAAACAAGTATATAATAATAAGACCTCTGAAACATCAATATATGGAAATAGAAATGATGCAATGCTTAAAAATATAGGTATCTTTGTTAATGATAGTCATATATATTATTGGACCAACGAAGAAGCAAAAGATGGCGAAGGTGGATATGTTAGAATGTTTGCTTCAAGTGGGTCTATTCCATATTATGCGCCTCGTGACGGTAGTGGTTATGTATCACATGCATTGGGTAAAATTAATTATGGCGATACAAAATATGTTCAAACAAAAAATCCTAAAAATGATTCTAATTTAGCAGGGTTACCAAATCGCGATGTTTTGGTAACTATATGTTATATGAATCAAAAAAATCGTTAAAATGAAGCTTATAGTAATAGTGAATATTGGGCAGAATTAGTTAAAAAACCAAGTTTGGTAAATAAATTATACAAAAACCAAATACAAGATAACAAATAGTTCTTATATTTTCTCCTATTAAGTCTATAAAGCTAAACCTTCATTTTAATGCTATAATTTTTGTATGAAGAAGTTATTATTTGCGATTTTTATTTTGTTTTTGGGAACAGCAACTGCGTTTGGGGATGCATTTGTTCCTGATTTTGCGACGATGAAAACTCTTCGTTGTGATTTTGAGGAAACCGTCTATAATCAAGACAATACGGTATTAACAAAGAGCAAATTGTTCAGGATTTTTCATCTTGATGATGAGAACAAGTTAATCTATTTACAAAAAGAGCCGATTGACCACATTTTGTATTACGAGGCTGACAAAATCGAATACAATCTCCAATCTATGACCGATGATTACATTATGATGGCGCATACAACAATCGACCGCAACTCTTTGGAATACAATTCAACATCCACAATGACTTATGACAATCCAATGTTTGGCGTTCGTCGTTCAACATCTCAAGGTGTTTGCAAATTTTTGAATTAACATTTTTGTTACATTTTCGGATTTGATGTCAATTTTTTCCTCTAAAAATCGTTTATTAATGTATAGGGGAAATAATTATGGAAAAAGTATTGGACAAATACTCGACTCTTTTTGATGAAATATTTTCACAAAACGAAAATACTTCAAATCCTTACATGGATTTTCCTCACAAAAGTCAGTCATCTTTAACATCTTATATCTTAAAAACCAGTGGAATAAACAACTATGGCGGATTTTTGGGTGTTATTACAGATGAAGAATTGTCTAATAAAACTGTCCGAAAAATTGTCTTAGAACTATCTCGAGCAATCGACAAAGACTCTGTGGAAGATATAAAATTTTTAAAAGCGAAATATGGCAATATGAAAGAATTTGCCACCGCTAAGAGATTTTTGGACAAAAAATGTAAAAAAGTTTGGGATGTTTTTGCTGTAAAAAACAAAAAAATAAACGTGCCCAAAAATGCGATGAAGTCGCTAGGGATAACTAATCAACCATCATTGGAATTTTTGCTTGGCGATAGTTTGAAGTTTTTTGAAAAGGACAACGGTTCGACAACTGTTGATATAATTATGTCCATTTTAAATAACAAAAATCTTAATTATGACTTTGAAGATATCCATAAATTTTTGAAAAATTCTTACCAAAAAGGTAAATGCAAATATAATTTAATAACGGTTTCTTATCTTGCCCAAAAATTGGATTATAACAGGCATGAGATGGAAAACCTTGGCGTTGATGATAAAATGTTAAAACAAGTTTTCAATGCATTGACCTTGAAGGAAAAAGTCAAAGTTGTTTGGAAAAAGTTCAAAAGCCTTGTGCAAAAGGGAAATGCATGGCAAGTTTTTTAATGTCATTCTGAAGGCTTAGAAAATTTGCGTGAAGAATGAACACATAATTTTCTTGCTATTTAGAATCTACCAATGCTGATAAAAACTAGGCTGTCACCATGAACTCGTTTCAGGGTCCCCAATATAACAAATAAAACAATTGTTATATTTGATAAATTATTAATATGGAAAAGATTCTGAATCTACGCAGTCGTATAAAACGTGACTCCACTTCGTTTCGCACTCTGCTCCTGCTGTTCAGAATGACATAGACCTTTTTGTCTAGTCTCTCCGTATGGGAGAGACCGAAATTGTTTTTGAGCGGAACGCGAAAATTTACAATTTCGAGTGAGGGTTTGGACAATACAATAAATGTTCAATTGAGAAGAAAACCCCTCACCCTACCCCTCTCCCAAAGAGAGGGAACATGTGTCACCCTGCTCCTTGTAAAGACACGGTTTAACCCAATGCCAAATTACTTATCATCAGTGATAGTCCAGTTGTTGCGCATAACCTTTACTAAACATCCTGTTGCATAGTCTGCAATATTATTATATTCAGAGGCTTTGGTGTTGCAAAGGTCAGGATTGTCTGTCCAGTCTTTCACTTCACCATTAGGTAAAACTTGCAAAATAAATGTATCAAGTCCCACAATATTTGGTTGACTTGGACCGTTTGTATCTAGTGCTATTTTTGTTGACGCGTTTACTGAATCAATATTCATGCACATTGTCATACCATTGACAGTTTGTGCACAATATCCTCTTTCAAAATTTAAATTGCCTGATGAGCCGTCAAGGTTTGTGTATGTATCTGCAAAACATTTAGGTGAAGAGCTTCCGCCACAATTTTTTCGTGCTAATTTGAAATAATTATTCAAGAAATAACAAGAACCCTTTGTGCAGTTTTCATTATCATCAATAGCGCCTGATGTTGATTTATACCAATCGTTTGTCATATCATCATCCATGGCTTGTTTTACGGCTGCACTGATTTGAGAATAAGCTTTTTCGATAGAGTTTGAATAAACCTTGTATCTGTAATTTTTCACCAAAGAAGGTATTGTTAGTATCGCGATTACTCCGACAATACTAAGTGTTACAAGAACTTCTGCTAAAGTAAAACCTTTTTTCATATCCTACCTTCCCTTAGTATTCCATCTTCCAGCCGGCTTCCATTACGTTTACAAGGCAACCTACAGAGGCTTCAGCTATACTTCCAGTGGTTCCCGTGGTACATAATGATGCTCTATCAGCATTTGTAATTTGGCAACCAACACCATAATCTAATATAGAACCGTTTTTGTTTACATCAAGAGCGAAAACATCACGACCTATAACATTTGGTGCTGCCATGCCGTTTACATCGACTACCATACTCATACAAGTATTATTTGGGTTAAAATTAGCACAAACAGCTGCACCTGACACTGTTTGGATACAGTAATTCCCAGCATATCCTGGAACAGCAGCATTGCCAATTGTTTTATAAGTGTTTGCATTAGTTGTCATACAACCTGTTTTGTCAGCTTTACGGCAATCTTTTTTCACGGCTTTAAAATATTTTGTCAAAAAGTAACCTTCACCTGTTTGAGGGTCTTGGTGGTCTGTTGCGCCGTCTTTATAGGTTGTATTGCCTGCTGCAGTTGTTTCGTAGAAGTTGTCAACGTGTTCATCTGCCATGATAGCTTGTGTTGCGTCAGAAATTTGTGAATAAACTTTTTCTAATTGCGCAGTATATAATCTGTTTTTATAGTTTTTCATAACCCCTGGGATAGTCAAAACCGCAACGATTCCGACAATACCCAATGTAATCAAAACTTCTGATAACGTAAAACCTTGTTTCATATTTATCCTTCCGTAATTAATAGTTCATTTCCCAATTGTTTTCTAAGAGTTTAGCGAAACAACCTTCACCATCTTTAGTTGTTCCGCATGTGTTTATTGTGCCATTGTCATACAATTCATTTGTTTTTATATTCAAATCAATTTTAAAATAATCCCTACCGCCAATATTAGGACCATCTGTTGAATTTATATCAACTCGAAATCTACAATATTTATTTCCAGAGGTATTACACCAAAAGGACATAGCCTCACCACCTGCAAGTTTTGCCCATCCATGTTCAGAAACAAGTCCAGTCATTGACTGAGATTTACCTGTTGACAAAATTTGATATTTTGTAGCAAATGGGTTTTTGTTAATACCATCGGCCTTTTTAAAGTATTTATCAATAAAATCTTGTTGGTGTTTGCCACTATCTTTAGTATTTACGTACGGTGTTTGATAAAAATAAGACACATTATTATCTACACATGCCTGATTTACGGCATTTTCAATCATTTCCACCGATTTTTTCAATTTGGTGGTATAAACTCGCTTATGATAATCTTGAATGAACCCCGGCAGAGTCAACATTGCGATAACCCCGATAATTCCCATAGTAATCAATAACTCGCCGATTGTTAGGGCTTTTTTCATACTCTTAAAATCCTGTTTTGTCTACGTATATACAAATTATACAACTTTTTTGGCATGTTTTCAAGTCATGAAGAGGATGTTTTGATGTCATTCCGAAACACCGAGTAGGAACAGAATATTACGTTTCGCTTTAGCTCAACTTATTCAGGGTGACAATTATTCCCTCTCCTAGGGAGAGGGTTAGGGTGAGGGGTGTACAGTTAGAGATTCTGAATAGCAAGAAAATTATGTGTTCATACTTCACACAAATTTTCTAAACTTTCAGAATGACATTGACCGTTTTGCCGATTCAGGATGACGTGAACTATAGGTCGGCATTGCTATGCAGACAAAATAAAATCAATTGTTAATTTTTGGTTAAAAAAGACGGGTTTTTGCAAAAATGGAACAATAATATAAGTGTAGTTGATAAGAGAAAGAAATTGAAAGGAGTCGATTATGAGATTTTTAGTTAAAAGAACACCGGACAATTTTATTAAATCCGTTAATGATGAAATTAGTTCAATTTTGAACAGACATTTTGACAGTTATTACCCAGAATTTGGTTATGATGAAGATATGGATAAATTATCAATGCCTGTAGAAGTTACTGACAAAGAGAAAGAATATGACATCCGCGCAGAATTGCCGGGTGTTAAAAAAGAAGACTTAGATATTGATGTTGAGAAAAACACAATCACCATAAGAGCTAAAAAAGAGGAAGAAAACGAGGAAGGCTCAAAAGGTTACAAAAAATCTGAATTCAAATATGGTGAATTTTCAAGGTCAGTATATTTGCCACAAGATATAAATATTGAAAAGACTGAAGCTAAACTAGAACATGGTGTTTTGAAAATTCAAGCACCTAAGATGTACGAAACAAAAGAATCAGTTAAGAAATTGACTGTTAAATAATTTTTCATACTCTAAATAATGGTGTTGTGGGCGGAGAAGTTTACTTCTCCGCCCACTTTGGTATAAATGAAATAAGTTTACACATGGTTTTGCTAATGCTATAATAGTCAGAGATATTTATAGAAAAGGACTTTTTGTGGCAGTAGTTTTAGAAAACTTAAAAAATGAAACATATCCAATTGTAAAATGGGTGGGTGGCAAGCGTCAGTTACTTCCAGAATTATTGAAAAATATGCCACAAACTTTCGGACGTTATTTTGAACCTTTTTTAGGTGGCGGTGCATTGTTTTTTGAGCTGCAACCTCAAGAGGGTTACATTGCAGATATTAATGAAGAATTAATTAATCTTTATTTGGTTGTTAGAGATAATGTTAATGATTTGATTTTAGACTTAAATAAACATGAAACTTCAAAAGAATATTTTTTAGCAATAAGAAATGTTGACAGAACTTCTGAATATAAAAATTATTCAAATATAGAAAGAGCAAGTAGATTTATTTATTTGAACAGAACCTGTTTTAATGGTATGTATAGAGTAAATTCTCAAGGCTTTTTTAATGTTCCTTATGGAAATTATAAAAATCCGAGAATTATTGATAAAAATAATTTATACAATTGTTCTGAGTTATTAAAAGATACGGAAATTAAATGTACAAATTTTTCAACAGTTTTGGAAAAAGTTAAATCTAGTGATTTTGTTTATTTTGACCCACCTTACGTTCCGTTAAATGAAACATCCAGTTTTACATCTTATACAAAATTTGGTTTTGATATTGATATGCAATTTTTGTTGAGAGATGTTTGTGATGAACTACATTCAAAAAAAGTTAAGTTTATGGTTTCTAATTCAGATACTCCTTTTGTTAATGAATTGTATAGTAAGTACAATATACAAAAAGTTTATGCCTCACGTATGATAAATGCAAATGCAGCTGGCAGAGGTAAAATTTCGGAGGTTTTGATTAAAAATTATGACTAGAGATTTTAATAAATGGCTTAAAACATTTAGACCATGTATTGCGGATTATGGTTATTATTCTGATTTTGGTAAAATATGTCAAAATGTCGATAATATAAGAATTGAGTTGAATATATTAAATACACTTGTTGGTTCAAAAAATATAGAAGAAGATTTTGAACGTATTATTAAAAAATACCCAGAAACATTGCGATGTATTCCTATATTATTGGCTGTACGTTCTAATGAAATTTCTGTAACAGATGCTGACGGAGAGCAAAAATTTTCATTTAATAAAATGAATTATAGTATTGCAGATTATAAAAAATTTATGCGTAATACTAAATTGTTTGATTTATTACAAAACCATATAGTCAATAATTTAGTTGATTACGTAACAGGTGTTGAAACAGAGTTAGATTCAAATGCTCGTAAAAATCGCGGTGGTGATTTGATGGAAAATTTGGTTGAAAGTTATATTCAAAAAGCAGGTTTTGTAAAGAATAGTACATATTTTAAAGAAATGTATATTCATGAAATTCAAAATAAGTGGAATATAAATCTCTCAGCGATATCAAATAAATCAAAAATGGAAAAACGATTTGATTTTGTTATAAAAACAGATAATCAAATTTATTTAGTTGAAACAAATTTTTATTCTAGTGGTGGTTCAAAGTTGAATGAAACAGCACGTAGTTACAAGATGATAGCACAAGAAGTTTCCACAATTGATGGAGTTACCTTTGTTTGGTTTACTGACGGTTGTGGTTGGAATAAGGCTAAAAATAATTTAGAAGAAACATTTGATGTTCTTGAAACTATTTATAATATAAATGAGTTAGAACAAGGAGTATTTGAAAAAATATTCTAAACCCTTCTTACACCATAAACTTATCATTTTCAATCAAGGTTTTGGTTTCACCGGTGGCTGGGTTGATTGCGGTTATTTTGACGTTGTTTCCGCCGACCATAAAATCTTTATGAACAGTTGAAATGTTGATGTGTTCTTTGTTTAAGAATTTTTGGCACTCTTTATAATCAGCAATATTACTTGCGCCTTCAATACAAAAGCTATAAGCTTTTCCTAAAGCTAAGTGGCAAGTCGCGTTTTCATCAACCAATGTTGTATTGAAAAATCTACCTGTTTTGGCGATTGGTGAATCTGCGACAAGTGCGACCTCTCCTAGTCTATCGGCATTTTTGTGTGTAGAAATAAATTCTTTTAGCACATCTTCATTTTTATCCGCACTGACTTTTACGACTTTTCCGTCTTTAAATTCAAGAGTAATTCCATCCACGAGTTTTTCGTTTATCAAAAGCGGTTTTGTCACGGCTATTTTACCGTTTGCAGAATTTGCCAGTGGTGCAGAAAAACTTTCTTCTGTTGGAATATTGGGGATGGTTAAGTGGTTATTTTTCTTGTATTCAAGAAGTGGGCCTGTAAACATTGATTTTGGCGAAAGTGTGACGTTAAACTTTGTCTTGCCGTCAGGTTTGCCTGTTTTGGGGTTGAAACTTTCGTAGTGGAAGGTTCTGAAACCTTTTTTTACAAGTTCGTTCATTTTGTTTGTTCTGTCGATTAAATTTTTTCTGTGTTCTCCAAAAGCTCCTGTTCTGTTGATTTTGTTTGCCTCGATATAGGCGGTTTCAATGGCTTTTAGTGGGTCTTTGATTTCAGGATAAGCTGAATGGCAAGTTTTTGTTGTTGGAATATAATAAACAAGCCATGGAGTTTCATTGAATCTGATATTGCGAGTTTCTGCCAATGCTGCACTTCTGGTTTTTGACCATTTTGTTATTCTTTCTATCGGAACGCCTTTCATTGCATTTTGAAATCCTGCATTTATTTCTAAATAAGCAGTATCTCTTTTGGTAAACTCTTCATTTGCTAATTTTTCAATAGTTGGAAATTCCTCTAGGACACTATCTTTAGCGTGTTTTAGCATGCTTACATTTTCATCACCAGAAATACTTACGTTTACCAGTTTGGTTTTATTTTTTGAATACAGGTAATCAACAAGTTTGGTTACGAAAGGCAAATGTTCTCTTTCTGCAATGATACAGACAGATTGCCCATCTTTTAGGTCAAGTGCATCTTTGAAAATTTCTTGCGGATTGATTTTGAATTTGTCATAAATTCTTTGTGGAATTTTTGACTGAACTTTTTCAACTTCTTTTGCCTCCTCCGTGTTGGTTAATCCTGATAATTTGTAAGGGTTATTTTTTGTTGAAAATTTGAAGAATAAAGCGTTTGCTCCTTTTAAGGTTTCTTTTTGAGTTTTTTTGTAGTCAAAATCTTCTGTGATATTGTATTTCTTTTTCAGTGCCTCAAGTTCAGGTTCTAAAACTTGATATTGAACTTTGTCTGACCCTTTTTTATATGCGGTTTCTGATAAAATATTCATAAATGGCAGGTATTTTGAATCTGCGGTGATATAAACTTTTTGATTTTCTTTCAAATTTGTCAATAATTGCTCAGCATACATTCTCATTTTTGTATTCGGTGTGATTTTAACCAGTCCGCTAAAAGACACATTGGCTAAAGAAGACACCCCATTTGCGCTTGGCGCATTGACAAAACTGTTATGCACTGCTTTGTGATTAGTTTTTATATTTATTTTTGAATTATTTTGAGTTTGTTGTATTGCAGATATTCTCATTATTTCCCCTTTTTTATTTAATTAATTTTCTTGAATATTGTATTAAAACAGGTGATAAAATTTTTTGCTAGTTAAAAATAAAATAGCAAATAGAACAAATGCAGATTTATAAATAATTACAACAAAAAATGCCCTATTGGGTTTAATTACAATACCTGTAGCATAGGCAATATTTGGTTCAAATTGTTTTATCTTGTTATAATTTAAGCGTAATTCATGTTCTGCCAATATATGTTGAATGCATTTTATGACTTTACTTGAAATATGCTTTGCCGCAGATATTGTAAAATCATCCATATACAAAGTCATTTTTATATCTTGGTTTTTCAGTCTGTTATAAATTTTATCAGGTGTTCCACTTCCGGTTGTTAAACAAATCCTTAACCATGCAAGCATTCAAACCACAATGCGGTATACTCATACAATGCGAGAGCAAGAAATTTCGGCAGTCGAAGCATTAGCAAACTTTAATTAGTAAAGATTTAGTTAAAAATTTTGAGCAATCTTACCATG
>ERZ808267.354-NODE-354-length-14744-cov-3.157805_pt1 | contig 14744 bp, 13 predicted proteins | sample MGYA00521241_ERZ808267 | MGnify/ENA primary metagenome ERZ808267 (study PRJEB31516, sample SAMN03275592) | gut metagenome | biome: mammalia-associated habitat; material: feces | host: Papio cynocephalus | place: Kenya | collected 2012-07-19 ... | reverse complement strand
TCCATGAAGCAGTTATGCAAACTCCAACATCAGAACACCCAGAAAATACTGTAATTGTTCAATTACAAAAAGGTTATAAAATGGGTGATAAAGTTTTGAGACCTGCATTAGTAAATGTTGCGACTGCTGAATAAGATTAAAAACGGAAGTAGAAATTAGGTAGGTAATGGCAGATTATTACGAAATATTAGGTGTCTCAAAAGATGCCGATAAGAGCGAAATTAAAAGCGCTTTTAGAAAGAAAGCAAGACAACTTCACCCAGATGTAAATAAAGCACCTGATGCAGAAGAAAAATTCAAAGAACTCGGAAAGGCTTACGAAACACTTTCGGATGAAAACAAACGTGCAACTTATGACCAATACGGTGAAGACGGTTTAAAAAATGCAGGATTTGATACAAACGGACCATTTGCAGGCGGATTTGGTGATTTGAATGACGTATTTGAAAGTTTCTTCGGTGGCTTTGGCGGATTTGGTTTTGGCGGAAGACCTGACCCAAATGCTCCACAACGCGGTGACGATTTAAGGTACGATGTTAAATTGAAATTTGAAGATGCTGCATTTGGCATCAATAAAGAAATCAAATTTGACCACTTGGAAGTATGTCCTGATTGTAGCGGTACAGGTGCCGAAAAGGGTTCAGAAAAGAAAACTTGTCCGCAATGTGGCGGTACAGGTCAGGTAAAAACAGTTACGAGAACTCCTCTTGGAAACTTTGCACAAATTACAACCTGCCCACATTGTAAAGGTTCAGGTCAAGTTATCGACAAACCTTGCAAAACTTGTCACGGCAACGGTATGGTAAATAAGGAAAAACGCATTGAAATAAAAATCCCTGCAGGGGTTGACAATATGTCAAAAATCCGTGTTTCAGGCGAAGGTGATTGTGGAGTAAACGGTGGACCAAACGGTGATTTGTTCGTTGTTATCCATGTTGAACCGTCAAATTATTTCAAACGTGATGGTATCAATATCTTTACCGAACTTGAAATTTCTCCGGCTCAAGCTGTTATGGGCGACTTGGTTACAATAAAAACTCTTGATGGAGAGAAAGAAGTTCAAATACCTGCAGGAATCCAACACGAAAACATTGTAAAAATCAAAGGTGCAGGCGTTCCGATTATCACAAAACCATCTCAACGTGGTGACCATATCGTGATTGTAAAAATCAAAATTCCTACAAGATTGAGCGAAGAAGAAAAACGCTTATATCAAAGATTGTATGAAATTAACGGTGGTAAAAAGCCTCAAAAATCAATAATGTCAAAAGTTAAGGGAGTATTCAAATAATATGCGCAAACTTTTCGCAGCACTAAGTTTATTTATATTAACTTGTACAACCGCATTTGGTGCAGAAGTTCCAAAACAAGTGCAAGATTTTGTCAGCAAGGATTTTCCGCAAACAAACTTCCGTTTTGATGGTGCAATCATTTTGCCTGACAAAACCATGTATTTACCTATATTCCCTGCAAAAACAGACGATATCGCAAATTTGACAATCAAATCAAGCTATCCTAAAAATATGACAATGAAACAAAAGCCTGATATGATTATCTTAAATAACAATTTTGCATTATTGAAAGTTATTAACACAAACGGCAAAAAAACAGTAATCAATATGATTGACCCACCGCAAGAACTTCAATCAGGCTTGTTGCCACAAGATATTTTACTTCCAAAAGGTTTGGTTATTCCTGAATCTTTAAAAGGTATTATCGGCGATGTGGATGTTTCTGTAGCGCAAGATACAGGGCTTAGAATCAATAATACAAGAAACAAAGGTAAAAAATTCACCACTCCTGTTGAGCCGTTGAATGGCAAGACTTTCTACATTTCAACAGGTGCGAATAAAAATATTCAGGTAATCCATTCAAATACCAAAACTCCTGAATATTCATTGGCGCAAGAGCATGTTATCAACGATATCAAAGCATATAACAATGAGTTTTTGCTTGTGACTTATTTTGATAACAAAACAATGAATATTATTTCTTTGATGGATGAAAAAGTTATCAAACAGGTAAATTTTGATGTTTGCCCTGAGCAAATTATCATAGATGCACCTAACAAAATTGCATATATCACATCAGGTTCAAATTCAAGCATATACATATTCAGCCTTGAAACAATGACTTTGAAAAAACAATTAAAAATAAACGGTATGTGCGAAAAATTTACCCTATCAGAAGATGGAACAAAAATGTTCTATGTTGATAGAAATACCAATGATATTTGGGCAATTGAATTGGATAACAATTATTTGTTGAAAAATATCGGAAGTTTTCCAAATGTTTCAAAAATCGCTTATGCAAACGGCAAAATTTATATTATCAGCAGAACTAAAAGCAGACTTGCCATTGTTGATTATGAAACTTTAGGATTTTTATCCGAACTTGAAGTATGCGAAAAACCTGTCGATATGTATGCGCGCAAAGATGAATTATTTATCCTTGGGGCACAAGATAATATTGTAGAAGTTTTGAATACAAAGGATGATGTTATCACTGACAAGTTGTATTTGAATACAAATGCTTTTGCAACAAATATTACACCAATCAGCGATAATTTGATTATGATTACAAATGCACTTTCAGGCTTGTATTCTGTAGTTGATACAGATATCAAAGAGATTGTAAAAACCAGTCCGCTTGATGTTCCTGTTAGGGCAATAGTTATTACAAACAGAGTAAAGACGATAAAATAATGATAGAAAAATTTGACGAAACAACACAAGAAGTTTTAAAAGAACTTGAAAAAACTCAAAAACAATTTTGGAATATTTCGCGCACAACAGCAGAATTTTTGTATAATTTGATTGTTGATTCAAAATCAAAAAGCGTTGTTGAAGTTGGAACATCTAATGGATATTCAGGGATTTGGATAGGTAAAGCTTTGAAGAAAACAGGCGGAAAACTTACAACAATTGAGTTTTACGACAAGAGACTTGATATTGCAAAAGAAAATTTTGAAAAATGCGGTGTTGCAGATATTATTGAGACTAAAAAAGGTGATGCAGCAACAATTTTGGAATACTTACCTGAAGATTTTGAAATTGATTTTGCTTTTGTTGATGCAAATAAAGCCCAGTATATCAAATTTTTCCACTTGATAGAACCGCATTTGAAAGTTGGCGGATATATTGCTTGTGACAATGTGATTTCTCACGCTGCAAAAGTTCAAACATTTTTAGATGATATCAATGCCAATCCAAACTACGAGAATGTAGTATTACCACTACCTGCGGGTTTGTCTTTGGCTAAGAAAATCAGATAGATAATTTTCCATAACCTTAAAAAGGAGAAAAACTTATGACAGAAGATTGTATTTTTTGCAAAATAATTAATGGTGACTTTGGAACCGAATTTGTATACGAAACTGAAAACACAGTTGTATTCAACGATATAAACCCAAAAGCTCCGATTCACATGTTGGTTTGTCCGAAAAAACATATTGCCTCATTGAATGAACTTGAGGACAAAGATTTGATGGCTGAACTTTTGCAAACAGTCAAAGATGTGACTAAAAAAATAGGTTTGAAATCTTATAAAACACAAATTAATACAGGAAAAGAGGCTGGGCAAGAAGTTTTTCACCTTCATATCCACATTTTGGGTAATAAGTAATTATTACGATTTGTTAAATGAAAAACCTAAAACTTTAAAGAATCTACCATAAGGAGCCGATAACTAAAACAAGAAATGGAGTTCCACATGGTAGATGGCATTGGCGGTAATCAACCGCAGAATCAGAATATTTTAAAACTAAAAGGTCAAAAGAAAACAATTGACCTTAATAGTCTTGTTGGTTTAAGACAAACTGACAAGAACAAAGCTATATTTGAACACTTTGACCATGATAAAAATGGTGTCATCGACCAAGATGAAGCCAAACAAATGCAGTTATGGATGAATAAAGCTGCCGGTAATGATAAAATTTCTAACCGAGAGATGAATAAAACTTTTGGCAAAGATACTTTCAGTGCCCTATCAGCTCTTGCCGACCAACAGTCTGTTGGCAAAGGTAAAGAATATGTCGAAACTAATGGAAATAAATCTACAACTATTTATCGTAGTAATGTAGATTCAAAATATGATTATTCATACACTACAACAAAACATGATGATGGTTCATCAACAACTGTTGCAGATGATGGAACGCAAACAATTCTGCACAAAGACGGTTCTAAAGATAATATTGATAAAGATGGCACAATAGTATCTTATGATGCAAAAGGTAGAAAAACCGCTGTCATAAAAAACGGTTTGACGACGACATTTACCCCTGATGGAAACAAAAGCATAACTAAAAATGCAGATGGACAAACTGTCTCCTCAATGGAACTGCGTGACAATAAGGAAATTCTTACAAAATACGAATATTCTAACGGCAACACCATTGCAAGAGAATATGCAGATGGTGCGCAAACGCCAAGCAGTATTATTGTATCTGGCAGAAGTTCCGAAAATGGTAAAACAAATACCATTGAAACAAAATATAATTCAGAAGATGATATGAAAAATAATCGTCCGTCTTCTAAAACTGAAAATAAAGGATTGCCAACAGAAACAACGACAACTTATGAATACGACAGCAAAGGTAACAAAAAAGTTTCTATATATTCAAGTGGGAGCAAAAGCCCTGTTACGCATTATGAAAATTCCGAGGGCAAAAATATTTCCTTGGGCGAATATGATGCAACGCAAACATACACTGTTCAAAAAGGTGACAGCATAACTCAAATTGTCACAAATGCTTTAAAAGAACAAGGTTTTGCTAATCTGACTTCTGACCAAATAAATGATGCAAAAGAACAATTTATGGAAATGAACAAAGATAACGTAAGAACATTTGGCGGAAAAGCCAGTGGTAAAAAAGGTTTCTTCCCAAATGATACTGTTTCAATTCCAAACTTCAAATCAAGCATTTCTGATGTTTATTTAGATAATGTGGATATTACCGCTGCAAAAATTACTCCTGAAATGAAAGCTAAACGTCAAGCTATCCAACAGCAATTAGGTGATAATTATGATGTTACTTATGCAAAAGATGGCAGTTTAGAGGTTCGCAACAAAGAAGGTGTCCTGATGGAAAAAGCAACAGCAATGGCAAATAAACCAAGTGACATAGATATAATGATGAAAAGCGATAAAAACAACAGCAAAACTCTTGATACAACAGAATATAAGTCAATGATACTTGCCCAACTCAAAGATAGCGGTATAGAAATTACTGATAAAAACAAAGCTCAAATTGAGCAATTGATAGATAAGAGTTTCAATGATATGGATACTATTAAACAAGATAGAGAACTGACCAGAGAAGAATTACAGAAAAATTCCCATCAAATTATTTCTAACTTGACGGATGAAATAAACAAAATAGCAGAACCTCCACTGACTCAAAACACGCCGGAATTTGTGGATAATCCTGTAGAAAACGGCAAAAAAACAGATACCGAGAATTATTTCGCATAATTTGAAAACTATTTTTGATATGCTAAAATTGAGTAACATTGAGATGATGTTACTCAATTTGTATTGACAAAATGAAAGGATTAAATAAAAAATGAAAAATGGTATCGAAAATGGTTACTACCACGAAATTACCCCTGGGGGTTACGGTATTGCAATAAAAGCCGGAAAAGTTTTGTTCTCTGATAATTCAGAGTTTCAAAAAGTTGAAATTTTTGAATCAGATTCTCAACTTGGCAGAGTTTTGACTCTTGATGATTTAATGATGACAACAGAAGGTGATGAATACCATTACCACGAAATGATTGCTCATATTCCAATGATGCAACACCCTTGTCCTAAATCAGTTTTGGTAATCGGCGGCGGTGACGGCGGTACTATCCGTGAAGTTTTGAAACATAAAACCGTGGAACGTGCTGTATTATGTGAAATCGATGGTATGGTTATCGAGGCTTGCAAAAAATATCTTCCGACAATTGCTTGCGAACTTGATAATCCAAAAGTTGAAATTCTTGTTCAGGACGCAATTGAATATATCAAAGATAAAAAAGATGAATTTGATATTATCTTGATTGACTCAACTGACCCGATGGGTCCGGGGGAAGGCTTATTTACAGATGAATTTTACACCAATGTTAAAAATTCTCTTAAAAAAGGCGGCATTATGGTTGCTCAATCTGAATCACCTTTTGCGCAAAAAGAATCTGTACAAAAAATGTATACTCAATTGAAAAAAGTGTTCCCAACCGTTGCAACATATACCTCAAATATCCCAACTTACCCTGGTGGATATTGGGCTTGGGCATTTTGTTCAGTTGATGTAAAACCGCTTGAATATTACAACGAAGAACGTGCAGCAGAAATTATTCCAACTTGCAAAATTTACAATAAAGAATATCACAATGCACGCTTTGCTTTGCCTAATTATTTGAAAGAACTTTTGTAATATTTTGCAAAAGGAAAAGAAGTGAAAGAGGGGTGTTTCCCCTCTTTTTTGTTGTGTGTTGCATGAGATGATGGGGCAAAGACTTGAAAATATATGCTTATACCCTCTCCGAGGGACACTAGCCGAACCAACGAGCAACGCGAGTTGAGTGAGACTGTGTGCCGTATGGCTGAGGGCAGGGTGAGGGTTTTTCAGCACATTTGAACAATAATTACATTGTCAAAACCCTCACTCGAAATTGTAGTTTTTCGAGTTCCTCTCAAATACAATTTCGGTCTCTCCCATCCGGAGAGACAAACGCAAAGGTCTATGTCATTCTGAAAGGATTATCAAGGAGCGTAGCGACGTAGATTTTATCCTATTCAGAATGACAATATAAAAAAAGGTCATGACATTAAAAAGCCTGACCTCTTGCCCTCTTAATTATATCTCTCCAAGGCTATCAATTTTGTACAAGCAACCGATTTCTTCTTGTGCCAAAACCGTAATATCATTGATATACAAAGACAACAAAGTATAGAAAATCTGTCTGTAATCCATTGGAACAATCAATTTTGGTGAATGAATACCAAGTTTTTTAGCTTTTTTGATAATCTTTGTTGCCAATTTTTCAGCCAAAGTTCCATCGATTTTTATCAAACTGTCTTCACTTTCATCACAGCCTAAAACGATTTCTGAATAAGTCTTTTCAGAAAGTTCAAATGCGCTGATAGTTTCGCCGTCTTCGTTTGTATAGTTTCTGCAAATTTGTCTTGCTAAAGATAATCTGACTTTGTTCAAGATATCGGCTTTGCTGCCTTCTTCTGCAAAATCATTAATCTTTTCAAAAATATATGTGATATTTTTAATTGAAACTTTTTCTTTAATCAAACTTGTCAAAAGGTACTTGATATCAGAATAAGTAAGCAAATCAGGAACGATATTTTCTATCAAAAATTCGTTTTCTTTTTCAACAACTTCCAAGTATTTGTCGATATCATCATAGTCTAATAAATCGTCAACATACTTAACCGCAACATATTCTAAAGCCTTTGCAATATATTCAGATGGAGTAAGTCCTTTTTGCCAAAAATCTTTTGTTTTGTCTTTTTCAATCCAAATAACTTTTCGCTCAGTTATGGCGTCAACACCTGAAACAGAGTTTTTAATCTTGTGGTCAGTGTGAACATCATCAGCATAAAACATCAAATATTTTGGACACACTTCGGCTTTGAAAACTTCCATTCCGCGGATTCTGATACTAAATTCGCAAGGGTTAAGGTTTTCATCGTCTTTGAATACAACTTTTGGAATTACGTAGCCTTTTTCTTCGGTCAGTCTCAAACGAGATTTAACTGTTTCGGCAATCAATTCTTCTTCTTCCGCATTATTTCTGTCTGAATCTTCAAAGCCCAAAAGCTCTTCACTCAAATATATTGTCAACTTTTCTTCATGAAGTTTTGAGTACATTAAATCAGGTGAAGTTGCTTTGTTTAATTGGGCTTTCAAATCTTCCATTTCTTTTAAACTTGCAGAAATTTTGTCGTTAAGTTTTTTACGAGAAACAGACGCAGGTGCTTCACCTTCGATTTCAGCTTTAATTTTGCTGATTTTTTCTTTTTGGTTTCTGATTTTTGATTGAATTTCCAAACATTGTTCATATTCGGTCAATTTTGGAGAAAGCATTTTTTCCATTTGGCTTTTAAAATCAGAAATATTGATTATGTCGCTTTCAGAATTACTTTCGGATTTTGCTTCACGCATAAAAATGCAGTTCAATTGAGAACCTGTTTCTTCATCCCCAACATCGTGCATGCTGTAGAGTTCCCAACCGTTCATAGACATTTCATTTAAAAGATTTTGTAAATCTTGAGCATCTTCCGCAGAACATGATTTGATAACATATTCCATTCTGTTTTTTCTAAACATAATCTTATCCTTTTAATATTTTAATTGCCTCAATTGCAGTTTTAATCGCTTTTTCAGTATCGTGTACAACAGGGTTTTCTAAGTTTTGCTTTTCTCTTTCCTGATTGGCTACAGTCAAAAATACTGAACCAACTTTTACGCCCAAATAGCTTGCTACAACAAATAATGCAGCAGATTCCATTTCTGATGCCAAACAGCCTAAGCGTTTCCACGCCTCCCATTTGTTCATCAATTCATAGCTGACAGGTTTAATTTCAGGACTGTGTTGACCATAGAAAGAGTCTTTACACTGAACAACGCCTGTATGGTGTGTATAACCAAGATTTTCAGATGCTTTAACCAATGCATTAACAACATCCAAATTAGCAACGGCAGGAAATTCAATTGGAGCATACTCTTTGCTAGTACCTTCCATACGAATTGCACCTGTTGCAATAACCAAATCGCCACCCTTGACATCTAATTGCATACCACCGCAAGTTCCCACGCGGATAAATACTTCGGCACCAACATTAACAAGTTCTTCCATCGCAATAGCTGCAGAAGGACCGCCGATACCCGTTGATGTTACACTGACTTTTTCACCGTTCAAGTAGCCTGTATATGTAACATATTCTCTGTTGTCCGCTACTAATTTTGGGTCATCAAAGTATTGAGCAATTTTTTTACATCTTTTAGGGTCTCCCGGAAGAATTACATATTTGCCGACATCACCCTTATTTAAACCTATATGGTACTGTGAACCGTCTTCTGAATATTTCATATATACCATCCTTTTTAAGTAACTAGGGCACTAAGAAAATTGTAAACTATTCTTCTTAGTGCCTTCGTGTCTGATAACTTAGAACTTTTTACTATCTATTGTCCTTTTAATTTTTGGATAATCAAATCTGTAACATCAACTCCGCCAACGAAGATAACTTGGTCAGATAGAATTGCATCCAATTTTTGAGAAACCATTACAGCTTTTGCAGCATCTTGAACTTGGTTCATGATTTGAGTTTCTCTGCTGTTTCTCAATTTGTACAAAGCATCTTGTTTTGCATTAAATTCAGTTGCAGTTTGAGTTTCAAAGTTTTGTTTTTTCAATGGAGTGTCTAATGCTTTGTATTGTTTTTCTTTATCAACCATATATTGTTGTAATTCCAAACTTTTAGCATCAATTTCCTTAACTGCTTGTTGAGCAGCAGGATAGTTATCCAAAACTTTTTGATAGTTCAAATAACCAACTTCAGCATTAGCTTTAGTTCCGATAGAAACAGCCAAACCTGCAGCTAATATTAAAGCCATTAATTTCAAGTTTTTCATAATTCCTCCTATATTTGAATATTAATATAATAAGTCACCTACACCAAATGTAAAGTATCCGTTTTTAGAACCGCTATGTCCGGGATTTGTAAGTGGAATACCATAATCGATTGACAACGGTCCCATTCCTGGAATAAATACTTTCAAACCGATACCTGCAGATACCGCATATTCAGGTCTGTCATACAATTTGTTGGAAATCGTTCCGTCAAATACTTTACCTGCATCAGCCCAAACTGTAAATCTGATATTGTTCAAGAAAGCGATTCTTGTTCTGTCCATAAACGGAATTGGTGTTGCAAATTCGGCAGAACCCATAATGAAGGCGTTACCTGTACCAACACCACTCATTTTGAAACCTCTGACAGTATAAGGACCACCTAAACGATATGCCATAACTTCAGGAATATCTCCGTGAAGTGCGCCACCACCTTTAGCAGTGAATGTCAAAGATGATTTTTTACCAACAGGAACATATTGCTTAATCATACCGGTAAGTTTACCGTTTGTTTTGTCAAAACCGTTAAGTCCGATATTTTCATCAAATCTCAAACTTGCCATTGTACCATGTCTTGTTACTGTAGCAGAATCTCTGGTATCGTAAATCAACGCAGGGCTCAATGACATAAATAGTCCGCCTTCTAACTGTTCTGCACGACGAGCAATCGGAATATTATATTTGTTATACAAACCTGAAATTCCGTTGAAATCACCTTCACGAACATCAATATTTTCAACACCTAAACTGAATGATGAAGTTGCGTGTCTGTTCTTTTTAAGTCTGTGCGCAACAGTCATTTCACCGCCATATCTTCTTTCAATTGCCAACGGAATTTGGTAAGAACCGAAATCTCTGAAGAACAATCTTGTATTTAAAGATGTATCGGCATTATAGAAATATGGTTTGAAATAGCTCAATTCTGCTTGAATATTCATGTGGTCTTTTACGGATGAATCGTTAAGGATTACACCAGTACCAACCAAACCTGTCAAAGAAAGTCTTTCGCATCTGCCGCGGAAGTTGTTTTCTGCAATACCCATTGAACCGAATAAACCTGTAACTGTATCAAGACCACCACCGACAGAAATACTTGCGGTTCTTTGTTCTTGGATTTTTATTGTAATATCGTAAGCATCAGGAACTTCTTCACTAGGTTCAATCTCTCTTGTTACGTCTTTAAAAGCCTGAGTTGCATATAATCTTACCAAATCCTCTTTAATAAGATTTTCGTTATAAATCATCCCAGGTTCAGTCAAGATATTACGCGCAACAATATAATCTTTGGTCTTTTCGTTACCTTCAATCATAATTTTGTCGATAATACCTTCTTTGATGCTGATATTGATTGTACCATCAGGGTCATCATCAACCGAATCAACTCTAGCCAAGATATAGCCTTTTGAGGTGTAAAGTTCTTGAATTTGAGAGATTGCAGCGTTCAATTTTGCGATATTTTGCGGTTTCCCCTTCATATCATTAAGGGTTGCTAAAATATCTTCAATCGGAACTACTGTGTTTCCTTCAACAGTAAAATCTTTCACCGGAACATTTTCTTCCACAACGATTTTTACTGTAACTGTCCCATCATCATTTTTAGATGGGATAGCTTTCATTTTCTCTGTGAAATAGCCTGTTTCGTAAATCGTTTTCAAATCGGATTGCAGAGTTTCTCTGGTATATTCCCCGCCCTCTTTCATTTGCATTTTATCCAGCAATTCTTGCGGAGTAATAGAGTTTAGACCATAGAATTCGATTTTTTTAATAGTTCTTTTTTCTTTATCAGCAGGCGCTGATGAAGTTGTGCTTGGAGAAGATAAGTTTGTCGGATATTGACCTGTAGTGTAATCAGGAGTTTTCTTTTCTGAATCGGAATAGTTTGTGTATTTGTCAAAAACAGTGTTAGCATAATTGTTATTGTATTGGACAGCCTCGTCAGAAAGCCCCATTCCGCCCCATACGTCATCAACAGCTAAACTATGCGTTTGCGCAGTCATCGCTAAGATTAAAGCTAACATTAAATGTCTGGTAATCTTATTTAATTTCAAGAATATATTCCCTTACAAACTCTCACTATTCTCCAACAAAATTGTAGCATAAATTATTTAAAAAGTACAAAATTTTTACATCTGTTTACCAACAGCAATTTTGTAAACTTTATTTTTATTCATTCCGTACAATTCAGATAGAATTATTGAGATGTCTTTTGCCCCAAAACCTTTATCTTGCAATGTTTTTATCTTGTCTTCAATTTCAGAAGTTTCGCTTTTGTTTTTATCCCTAAATATCAAACAAACAAATTCACCTTTTGATACATTATTTTTCAAATGTTCAATCACAGCGGAAATTTCATCAACAACGACTTCCTCAAACACTTTGGTTAATTCTCTGCCGAATGCGACTTTCGTGTCAGGTCGAACAGTTTTGATAATTTCTAAAGATTGAATAATTCTGTTTGGTGAATCATAGAATACGAAATCGTCATACTTATATTTTGTTGCAATTTCTTCAATCTGTGTTTTGCTTTTTGGCAAAAATCCAATAAACGTGAAGGTTTCATCTTCTCGCGAAACTTGAGACAAAAACGTGATAACCGCATTAGCACCGGCAAGTGATGTCAAACTAAAACCGTTTTTTCTAAGTTCTTTTACAATTACAGACCCGGGGTCGCAAATCAACGGAGTTCCGGCATCAGAAACCAATGCCATTTTTTTACCGCTTTTTAAAATATCAAGAATTTGGTTAATGCGCTCTTTTTCGTTGTACTTGTGGTATGAAACGCACTTTGTTTTTATATCAAAATGGTTGAGCAATTTTTGAGTTACACGACTGTCCTCACACGCAATTAAATCAACAGATTTTAGAACTTCAATTGCTCGTAAAGTGATATCGCCCAAATTTCCGATAGGCGTCGGAACTACATAAAAATCAAATTCTTTCATAGCCCAATTGTAGCATAAGCGAGTTTTCGTAACAAGAGAATGGGGAGGGAGCAGGAAGGCAGGATGGCGAGAGGGCAGGCAATCTTCTGAGCTTCTAATACGACAAATCCATCTGCTTTACAAATTTTCTTTCAAATACACTTCCGCCAAGGCTAAATCGGATTTGGTGGTGACTTTTATATTTTTGTAATCCCCATTAACTACATACACATCAATCCCCACTGCCTCGACCATGCCGGCATCGTCGGTGTAGGTCTGTCCTTTGAGTTTGTCATGCGCATCTTTAATCAGTGATGTTTCAAATGCTTGCGGAGTCTGTGTGTTGTAGAGTTTTGAGCGGTCAATTGTTCTGATTATTTTGCCGTTTTCATCAACTTCTTTTATTGTGTCGACAGTTTTTGTCATAACAGAAATTGCTTTTTTTGTCACAACTTCGTTCATAACGTTTTTGATAATTTCAGGTGTAATCATTGGGCGCGCGCCATCATGTATCAGCACAAAATCCCCTGTTACAACCTGCAAGCCGTTATAAACAGATTCTTGGCGTGAATTACCGCCTTGGATTATTTTTACGTTCTGATAATCCGTAAAAAATTCTCCCAACAGGGAAATAATTGACTTGTTTGCGCAAATAATAATTTCATCCGTATTTGCCTTTACAAAGGCGTCAATCGTGTATTTAATAATTTCTTTACCATAAATTTTTTCTAACAATTTGTTAGTGTTTCCAAATCTTGATGAGGTTCCGCCTGCTGTGATTATTGCGCTGTATTTCATAAATTCTCCTTAAAATGTGAAAATACTTTGTTTTCAACATCTTTTTTTGTCAAACGTATAAGTTGATTTTGGTAATGCAAATCAACCCCTAAACCTTCTTTTGCTTGCCCTATAACCTTGCCGTACGGACATTCAAAATCATTTGGCACAACAGCGACAATCCCATAATCTTCGCCCCCATAGAGAACAAAGTTTTGCCAATTGTTAAAGTTTTCAATTTCTTTGTCATGAGGAATTTTGTCAAAATCGATATCCAGTAAAACTCCACTTTCATTTGCGATAGTTGAAAGTGCATCCATAAGCCCATCTGAGGTGTCCATCATTCCGTAATCTTGTTTTATATTTTTGCCGATATATTGTCCGAATTCAATTTGAGCGCAAGGTTCAAGGTGCGCTTTGATTAACTTTTCAGGAGTATTTTTCCCATTTAAAAGCAACTGTAAACCGATTGCGGAAGAACCGTGATTTCCTGCAACGATAACTTTATAACCTACTTTCGCATTTTTTCTTGATGAAATTTTTCGTTCTAAAGTTGAACCGATTGCGCAAACTGAAACAAAGATTTTGTCAGCACCTGTGATATCTCCGCCAACAATCTTGATATCTTCACCACATGCGCATTTGCACCCTTGATAAAACTCTTTGACAAAGTTTTCATCAATATCAGAAGGAAGAGAAAGTGCAACTGTCAAGTATTTAGGCTCAGCGCCGCTTGCCACAACATCTGAAACATTCACCATAACAGACTTGTAGCCAAGTTGAAACGGTGTAATTTTGTCTGACAAAAAATGTACCCCTTCGACCAAGCTGTCTTGAGTTACCACAATACCCAAATCATCCAAGTACGCGCAATCGTCACCGATATATTTTGAATTGAGCGTTTCTTTTATTATGGATATGAAATCTTTTTCCCTCATAATATCTAAACTATATCATGCTCAATCAGTGAAATAAATTCTTTTACCAAATTTTCATTCCATTTTTTGCCTGCATCAGCTTTTATAATTTCTAAAGCATCTTTGCTTGAAAGCTTAGCGCGGTATGGTCTTTGTTCAATTAGGGCAAAATATTCATCAATAATAAGAATAATTTGTGATGTCAACGGAATTTCATTTTTTGACATTTTGTTCGGATAACCTGAACCATCCCAGTTTTCGTGGTGGTGTTCAATTATAGGCAAAACATCTTGAATATATGAAATCGGTTTCAAAATATCTCTTGCTGCAATGACAGGATGATGTTTGATTTTTTCGCGTTCTTCATCAGTCAATGGAGTTGCTTTTTGCAAAATATCGTCTGGGAGCATCAAGTTGCCAATATCGTAGAGCAAAACTGCGACTCTCAAGTTGTCAATATCTTCCTTGGGAATATCAAAACGTTTTGCAAGGCTCAC
>ERZ808267.353-NODE-353-length-14773-cov-3.293246_pt1 | contig 14773 bp, 11 predicted proteins | sample MGYA00521241_ERZ808267 | MGnify/ENA primary metagenome ERZ808267 (study PRJEB31516, sample SAMN03275592) | gut metagenome | biome: mammalia-associated habitat; material: feces | host: Papio cynocephalus | place: Kenya | collected 2012-07-19 ... | reverse complement strand
GGGGAACAGACATTTACAAGGCCCGTCAGATAGTTTCCGAAAAGATCGCGATGGTGGGGGCAGACCTTCCAGAAAATGTAGGTAATCCGACCCTCGGCCCTCAGGCTTCCATCCTCGGCGAACTTATGATCATCGGTCTGACCGCAGACACAACCTCCATGCAGGATCTCCGCACGATAGCTGACTGGACCATCAGACCAAGACTCCTTTCGACAGGCGGAGTGGCACAGGTTGCGGTGATGGGCGGAGACATCAAGGAATATCAAATCCTGATGGACCCAGGCAAGATGCGCCGCCACGGAGTCTCGATGGACGAGGTCATCTACGCTGTCAAAGGAATGAACCAGAACGCCTCCGGCGGAACTCTTTATGAATATGGCAATGAATATATCGTCCGTGGTCTTCTGTCCACCAACGACATAGACGAACTGAAAAAGGCCGTGGTGAAGACATCGGATAATGGTTTGCCTATCACGCTGGACGCTATCAGTGACGTACGTATCGGCCCCAAGACCCCGGTTCTCGGACTGGCCTCCAACGATGGCAAGCCGGCCGTGCTGCTGACCGTCACCAAACAGCCGAACACAAATACGCTGGCTCTTACCGGAAAACTGGACAACGCTCTTGAGGAGCTGAAGGCAAACCTGCCAGGCGATGTCAAGATCAACTCTCAGATATTCCGTCAGTCCCGTTTCATCGAAAGTTCGATCGACAACGTGAAGAAGTCCTTGATTGAGGGCGCGATATTCGTGATCATCGTACTGTTCATATTCCTGATGAACTGGCGCACAACCATAATCTCACTCATCTCCATTCCGCTTTCCATTGTGTTCTCTCTGCTGGCGATCCGCTGGATGGGGCTGACGATCGACACGATGAGTCTCGGAGGCATCGCCATCGCCATCGGCTCGCTTGTGGATGACTCGATAGTGGATGTGGAGAATGTGTTCAAGCGATTGCGGCAGAACAGAGAGAAACCGGAAAGTGAACGGGAGAGCGTCGTCAAAGTTGTCTATGAGGCCTCGAAAGAAGTCCGTATGCCGATGCTCAACTCCACTCTGATCATCATCGCCAGCTTCCTGCCTCTGTTCTTCCTCTCCGGGATGGAAGGCAGAATGCTCAAACCGCTGGGTATCACGTTCATCATCTCGTTGATGGCATCCACACTTGTGGCGCTGACGGTCACCCCTGTCCTCAGCAGTTTCCTTCTCGGCTCCCAGAACAGCGACAAGACCGGTCGGGAACCCGCTTTGGTCCGTTGGCTGAAGAAGTACTACGAAAAGGCCCTCCATTGGTCGGTCGGTCATAAAAAGAGCGTCATAAGCGGCGTCGCAGCGCTGCTGATCGCGGCTGTGGCGATGTTCTTCACCCTCGGAGGGAGTTTCCTCCCTGCTTTCAACGAGGGCTCCTTCACAATCTCCATCAGCACGATTCCGGGAATATCCTTGGAGGAGTCTGACCGTATGGGACGCACAGCCGAGGAACTTCTGCTCAGCATCCCGGAGATCAAGACCGTTGGCCGCAAGACAGGCCGCGCCGAACTTGACGAGCACGCTTTCGGAGTGAACAGTTCCGAGTTTGAATGTCCGTTTGAACTCGGCAAGAAAACCAGAAAGCAGTTGACCGAAGAGGTTCGCGGGAAGCTGGCTGTGCTTCCTGGAGTGAACATTGAGATCGGAGGACCTATCTCGCACAGAATCGATGCGATGCTATCCGGAACAAAGGCCAACATAGCCATCAAGTTGTTCGGCTCGGACCTCAACAAGATGTACGAGATCGGACAGAAGATCAAGACTTCGATCTCAGGAGTTGAAGGCATCGCTGACATCAATGTGGAGCAGCAGGTCGAGAGACCGGAGCTGAACATCACCCCTAAGCGGGAGATGCTCGCCCGCTACGGAATATCCCTTCCGGAGTTCTCCGAATTCGTTAGGGTGATGATGGAAGGCGAAGTCGTCTCGACTGTCTATGAGGGCAACCGCTCGTTTGATCTGACGCTGAAGGTTAACGATGATGCCCGCTCGACAATCGAGAGGCTCTCCGACCTGACGCTCGACACTGGCGACGGTAAGAAGGTTCCGCTCTCATACGTGGCGGACATCAAGTCAGCAGCAGGACCGAACACGATCAATAGGGAGAACGTAAGCCGCAAGCTGGTCGTATCCTGCAACGCCACCGGTGGAGAACTCGCCAAGGCTGTCGGTGCTATCAGAGAGAAGATTGCCGAGAACATCGAACTGCCAGAAGGCTACCATATTGAGTACGGTGGACAGTTCGAGAGCGAGGAAAGAGCCTCCAAGACCATAGCCCTAGTGAGCATATTCAGTATATTCATCATCTTCATGCTTCTGTACGGAGAGTTCAAGAACATCTCGCAGTCGCTCGTGGTGTTGCTGAATCTGCCGCTGGCGCTTATCGGTGGCGTGTTCGCCATATTCTTCACCGATGGAATCCTGAGCATTCCGGCCATCATCGGTTTCATCTCGCTGTTCGGCATCGCGACCCGTAACGGTATGCTTCTGATTGATAGGTACAACGTGCTCACCTCGCAGGGACATTCCCGTGAGGAAGCCGTGATGATCGGCTCGCTGGACAGGTTGAATCCTATTCTTATGACAGCCATAACTTCAGCCCTCGCCCTGCTTCCTCTTGCTCTTGGAGGCGACCTGCCGGGCAATGAGATCCAGTCCCCTATGGCCAAGGTGATCCTCGGAGGACTCTTCTCATCCACACTGCTGAACGGATTTGTCGTGCCGGTGATTTATCTTGTCAACTCTAAGTCCAAGAAACAAGATTGATGATCGGTCACTTCGACAAGCTCAGTGACCGAAAGCAACGGTTGCTGAGCCTGTCGAAGCACCAAAGCGATAAAAAGCAACGGTTGCTGAGCCTGCCAAAGCACCGAAGAATTGAAGTAACAAACATATAATGAACATGAATTATTTGAATATAAATAAATTATTATTGGTTATCTGCATCTGTGCCGTAACATCTTTCGCAGCCACAGCCCAGACCTCTACCGAGACCATCCTCCGGCAGATCGAGGCGAACAACCCACAACTGAAAGCCGCGGCAGCCGAAGCTGATGCCGAGAAGATCGAGAACCGCTCCCGTGCTCTTTTGGAGAACCCCGAATTCGAGTTCAACTACTTATGGGGCGCTGACGGAATTGGAAACAGACGAGACTTCCGTGTCACCCAGGCTTTCGATGTGGCGACTCTTACCGGAATGAAATCCAGACAGGTTGCCGGTCAGAACGAGATGTCCGCCCTTAAGTACAAGTCCGAACGGCTAAACGTACTCTTGGAAGCCAAGCAAGCCTGCATTGACCTCATCTACTACAACGCCCTGAAGGCCGAGCTCTCAACCCATCTCGAACAGGCCCAGACCCTCGTCACCTCATTCGAGAAAAGGCTGAAAGCCGGAGGAGCCAACGTGCTCGACCTAAACAAAGCTAAGGTGCATCTGACAACCGTTCGCGGCCAGATCTCACAGGTGGAAGTCGAAAGGCAGACTCTCATGGCGACCTTGAAATCCTTGAACGGAGGTCAAGATGTCGCTCTTGAGGATTGCGACTACGGGCTTGCCGAAAACCTACCGGCTGATTTCGATTCTTGGTACGAGTCCGCCTCGCAGAAGAACCCTGTCCTGGAATATGTCCGTCAGGAGGTTACGCTTGGCCAGAAGCAGCTGTCCATCGACAAGACCGCCTGGGTGCCGGAACTCACCGTCGGCTACATGAGTGAGCTCACCACAGCCGACAAGTTCAGGGGTGTGACCGTGGGCGTGAATATTCCTCTATGGAGCAACGCCAACAAGGTCAAGCAATCACGCGCGAAAATAGCCGCAGCAGAGTCCCGCAAAGTAGCCGCTGAGCAGCAGTTCTATTTCGACCTGTTGGCCCAGTACAACCGTGCCGCCAGCCTCAAGGCCAATTCCGAACTGATGCGTGCCTCCCTTAGCGAAACCGACAGCCGGGATTACCTGTTGACCGCCCAGTCCAAAGGCGAGATCTCGATGATTGAATATCTTGTCGAGACCGACCAGTACTACGAAGCCCTTGAGCAGACCCTCACAGCCGAACGAGATTACCATCAGGCACTCGCCCAACTGAATGCCGTGGAGCTATAGGCCAGACTAATCAGTTTGTTTCGGGTGCGAAAGAATCTGTTCTGCACCCGAAGCTCAGAAAAAATAATGTATCGGGTGCAGAATCCATCTTCTTGCACCCGATATATTATAATTTGACACTACCTGTGATTCTTTTACTCTGCGGCAGCGACGCACTCGATCTCGACGAGGGCTCCTTTCGGGAGAGTCTTGACTGCGAATGCGCAGCGTGCAGGGAACGGAGCCTTGAAGAACTCTGAATAGATGCCGTTCATAGCTCCAAAGTCATTCATGTCAGCGAGGAATACGGTGGTTTTCAAGACTTTGTTAAGATCCGAGCCGGCCTGCTCAAGGATGGACTTGAGATTGGTCAGTGACTGGCGGGTCTGCGCCTCGACTCCCCCATCCGGGAACGAACCGGTCGCGGGGTCGATCGGGAGCTGGCCTGAAACGAAGATGAAACCGTTATGTTCAATGGCCTGGCTGTACGGGCCGATGGCGGCTGGAGCCTTTTCTGTGCTTATCTGTCTCATAAAATCGAATTTTTGCCAAATTTAGGAAATTGAAAAGTAATTTACCAAATAACAGAGCCAAAAGGGCTTCCAAGAAACTTTGCGAACATATTCATAATTGGTGGTAAAATGTGTAAATTTGTAGAACGAACATTAAAAAACATTTTATTATGGCACTCGAACAACAGATCCAGAAGGACATAATGGAGGCGATGAAGGCTCATGATGAGTCTCGCCTCAACGCTACAAGAAGCATCAAGTCAGAGATTCTCCTCGCCAAGACATCTGGAGCGGAGCACGAACTCTCCGATGCTGACGTTCTGAAAATCATTCAGAAGCTTGTCAAGCAGCGCAAGGAGTCGGCGGAACTCTACATTCAGGGAAACAGACCAGAACTCGCAGAGAAAGAACTTGCTGAGATGAAGGTGATGGAGGCTTACCTGCCGAAGGCGCTTTCCGAGGATGAGGTCAGGAATATTCTTAAAGGGATTGTCACCGAGGTCGGAGCCACAAGTCCTAAGGACATGGGCAAGGTTATGGGAGCGGCCACAAAGAAACTGGCAGGACAGGCCGATGGCAAGTTGATCTCGACAATCGTCAAGGAACTGCTCGCTCAGTAAGATATTCATAAATAATAGAAGGACAACAGCATCTATGATTAAAAAATCACAGAACATCGCTGCTGCTTTAGCCGCGCTGACGTTGTCGGTCGCGGCTTTTGCGCATAGTAACGGGAATGTGAACGATTCGACAGGCTCAGAGACCGAGCAGGATCTTCTCTACAAGGAGTTCCAGAACCCGCCGAAATCGGCCAGGCCAAGGGTGTGGTGGCACTGGATGAACGGAAACATCACCAAGGAGGGAATCAAAAAGGATCTTCTGTGGATGCATAAGACCGGTATCGTGGGATTCCACAACTTCGACGCCGGGTTGGAGACTCCGCAGATTGTGGACAAGAGGATCATCTATATGACTCCGGAATGGAAGGACGCGTTCAAGTACGCCATAAATCTTGCCGACAGTCTTGATATGGAGATGACCATCGCCAGCTCTCCTGGATGGAGCGAGACCGGAGGTCCGTGGGTCAAGGATGAGGACGCGATGAAAAAACTCGTCTGGAGACAGATTGAAGTCGATGGCGGCAAGCCTCTCAACATCAAACTTCCGGAAGGATTCGCGGTGACCGGCCCGTTCCAGGACTTCTGCGAGTCGTTCGACGGCATCTCACAGGTGTTTCTGAAGAAAAAGTTCTACAAGGATATTGCGATAATCGGAGTGAAACTCTGCGATGCGGACGTTAACCTCAAAAACCTTAAACCTACCATAACAACAAGCGGCAGCATGGTCAGTGGTGAGGAAATCCTTGACCACATAACGGGCGACAGTGTCGGGAATTACCTTGACATCTCCGCTGACAAGGACGGCAAATGCTGGATCCAGTACGAGTTCTCCGAACCACAGACGGTAAAGTCAGTGGTTGTCTCGGAACTCAGAAAAGACGCCGGACAATATTCACACACCAAAGAGCTGCTTTACAGCGATGACGGTGTCCACTTCAAGGCCATTCCGCTTTCCTACCAGGCCGCGGCGCAAAGAACCTACGCCATTCCGGCCACCACTGCCAAGTACTTCAGATTCAACCTCAGAGACAATGGAGGCAAGAAAGACTGCCATTTCGGAATATCACAGTTCGCCCTCTCGACAGTCACCAGGATACAACTCGCCGGAGACAAGGCCGGCAACAGTTTCTACCGTCATCTCTGGATGGAGGACACGCCTCACAGCACCGATGCGGCGAAATTGGATGATGTCGTGGACCTTACCCCTTACGTCAAGGACGGCACCCTCACTTGGACCGCACCGGAAGGCCACTGGAGAATCTTCCGCTTCGGCTACAGCCTGACCGGCAAGACCAACCACCCGGCCTCACCGGAAGCCACGGGACTCGAGGTTGACAAACTCGACCCCAAGGCCATCACTGAATATTTCCACAACTACCTCCAGACCTACATCGACGCCTCCGGTGGAAGACTCGGCAAAGGTGGAATCGAATATCTCCTCACCGACAGCTACGAGGCCGGGGCGCAGACTTGGACCGGGAACATGTTCGAGGAGTTCAAGGCACGCAGGGGCTACGATCTTCTCCGATGGATGCCGGCTCTGACAGGAATGGTCCTGAACAACACCGAAGAGACCGAAAGGTTCCTCTTCGACTGGAGAAGGGCAATCGGAGACATGATCACTGAATATCACTACGACCTTCAGAACGAGATTCTCAAGCCTTATGGCATGAAGCGCTACACGGAAAGCCACGAGAACTACCGCGCGAACCTTTCCGACGGGATGGACTGCAAGCGTTACGCCGAGATTCCGATGTCAGCGTTCTGGATGGACTATAAGAAGGGCAACATATTCAATCCTCGTTTCGAAGCTGACGTGCGTGAATCCGCCTCCGTGGCGCACATCTACGGCCAGAACATCGCTGCCGCCGAGTCATTCACTTCCGATGGCTACAGGGATGGGGCATGGGTCTTCTCCCCTGCTGTCCTGAAGCCGACAGCGGACGCCGCGATGGCCGCCGGACTTAACCGATTCGTGATCCACACCTCGCCTCACCAACCTGTTGACGACAAGGTGCCCGGACTTGGACTTGGAAAGTACGGACAGTGGTTCGACCGTCATCAGACCTGGGCGGATCAGGCTCGCTGCTGGACCGACTACCTGTCACGAAGCTGTCATCTGCTCCAACAGGGACGTTTCGTTGCCGATGTCGCCTACTACTACGGTGAGGACAACAACGCCACCGGCATCATGCTCAAGAAGGTTCCCGCGCTTCCTTACGGCTACAACTACGACTATTTCAGTCCTTCTGTGATCCGTGACCTTGCCAAGGCCGACAACGGAGAACTGACCGTGCCGAGCGGAATGAGCTACAAAGTCCTTATGCTTGACGCAAACGTCAAACACATGTCAATTGACATTCTTCGCAAGATTAAGGAGTTCGCTGACGCCGGGATCACCATCTGCGGAGCCAAGCCTTCAAAACTCGCCAGCAACACCGGCACAGAGGAAGAGTTCAAGACTCTCGTGAACGACATCTGGAACTCAGGACGAAAGAACGTCACAGCCGGAGTGCCGGCCGGGAAGGTCCTTTCAAGAATGAATCTAAAGCCAGACTTAAGCATAGCGAACGGAAACAACAAGGACATAAAGTTCGTGCACAGAGCACTCCCGAACGGGGAAATCTACTGGGTAACAAACCTTTCCAAGGACACCAGAGAAATCACAGCCTCATTCAGGACAACAGGCAGGAAACCTGTCATCTGGCACGCCGAGGATGCTTCCACGGAACCGGCCGGCTATGAGTTCGCGGACGGCAGGACAAATGTAAGGATGACCCTGACCCGGCATCAGTCAGTCTTCGTGATGTTCACCGATGACACTGATGTCGCCAAGGTCGAACTTCCGCAGACCTCCTCAGAGACTTTGGTCGAGATCAGCACCCCTTGGTCAGTAAGGTTCCAGCAAGGGCGCGGAGCGCCTGAAAGCGCGACCTTCGATCAACTTGCGTCTTTGACCGAGAGTTCCGAGCCGGGAATCAAGTACTTCTCCGGAGCGGCGACATATTCAAACACTTTCAAGCTGAAAAAGAAGGAAATTCGGAGCAAGGATTCAGTCATTCTGGATTTAGGGGAAGTGAAAGACCTTGCGGAAGTGACCGTGAACGGAAAGAATCTGGGTGTGACTTGGAACGCCCCGTTCAAGGTTGACATCACCAAGGCCTTGAGGAGCGGCGACAACACCATTGAGGTCAAGGTCGTCAACATGTGGCACAACCGCCTCGTCGGAGATGTCCAGCCGGGAGTGACGGAGAAGGTCACCTACACCCAGATGGAGTTCTTCAAGCCTGATGAGCCTCTGCTCCCGGCAGGACTTTTGGGACCGGTTAGAATTATAGGAGAAACAACGACCAAATAATTGATCATGACTATCAAGAAGATTCTATGCGTTTTGTTTTCAATTGTGATCTGCGCTTCGGGTTACGCTAAAAAGCCATTGAGACCGACACTCCGGTTCAAGTCAGACGGTGAGTTCAAGGTTCTCCAGTTCACAGACACTCACTTGATTCCTTCAAATGAGACAACTCCGCTTGTCTGGGAGAACATAAGGAACGCTGTGACAGGCGAAAGACCTGATCTTATCATGCTGACCGGCGATCAGGTCTACGCCCCGCCTGCCCTTGACAACTACAAGACTCTCCTTGACACGCTCGACAAATTCGGTGTCCCGTACGGAGTCATTTTCGGCAACCACGACAAGGAATTCGACCAGACAAATGCTTCCCTATTAAAGGAGGCGATGTCGCACCGGCTCTGCGTGACCTACGACACGCCTGGGCTGCACGGAGAAGGCAACTGTTTCTTGGAAATAAAGTCTCATTCCGCTGACACCACCGCATCGGTGATCTGGTGCTTCGATTCCGGAAGCGAGTCTCCCCTTTCAAAGAAAGTCACCAAGAATTACGACTATGACTACGTCCATTCCGACCAAGTCGAATGGTACGGAAAGGCAAGCGCGGGAATCACAGGCGCACACGGTGGCAAGCCGCTTCCTTCTGTTGCCTTCATGCATATTCCTTTACCTGAATATTCCTACGCCTTCAAAGAGGATTCTAATTTCAAGGCCTACGGGACCCATCGCGAGACAATCTGTTCATCCCATTTCAACTCCGGGCTTTTCTGCAAGATGCTTGAATGCGGAGACGTGATGGCCGTCTTCTGCGGGCACGACCACGACAACGACTTCTCGGTGGGCTACTACGGCATCATGCTGGCATACGGACGGTACAGCGGTGCGGCCACGGTCTACAACAACATCGGGATGAACGGAAGCAGGGTAATCGTGCTCCACGAAGGCAAAAGGAAGCTTGACTCCTACATCCGCCTACGTGACGGCTCGACCAAGGATCTGACGCATTACCCCGAATATTACAGATAAACCTCCAGACCCGTGCCGAAACCAAAGAAACCATTTAAACCAACAATATTATGAAAACTGTTTTTAAAGCGCTTTGCGCGGCGGGAGCGATGCTTTTAGGCATGGCATTACCTAGTGGGGCGCAGATGTCCTCCGGGGATGTCAAAGGGTACAAGTACGAAGCCAACCTGATGATTGGAGTGATGCAGATGGCCTACGACAGCGACGAATTTCCTGGACACCATTGGTTCAAAAGAGATCTCAGCGACATTTACGACCCGTACACCGGCGACCCGGGATTCTCGGCTTTCTACACAGCCGATTTCAATGTCCATCTCACCAAGTGGTTAAAGGTAGGAGCAAGCACCGGCTACGCCAAAGCATGGGCGAATGTGTTCGACCCTCGCGGCAACAAGAAAGTAGGAGAAAAGACATTGAATGACATGTCGCTTCTCGGACAGGCCAAGTTCACGTTCATCAACAGGCAGCTGTTCAGGATGTATGCCGGTGTCGGAGCCGGAGCCTCCGTCTGGGCGGGAAAAGAATGCGGGAAATCATATTCAAAACTTGTCCCTGCTGTTGAGTTCATTCCGCTTGGATTCCAATGGATGAACCATAAGATCTACACAACGCTTGAAATAGTGGTCGGCACCAGAATGGGCGGAATCAGAGGTGGATTAGGTTACAGATTCTAAACTTGAATGTCATGAAAAAGATTTTATCATTCGCGGCAGTTGCCGCAGCGACAATCATCGCAGTCTCATCATGCAGCAAGGCTCAAACAGATTTTGCAGGCAGCGATGGCAATGTGACCTATTCAATCGGCCCGTACATGATGTGCATCGCCGACAACCTGATAGTTGACAATCTCAAGATTCTGGAGTGCAGGATTGGTGGAGGAAAGCTTGACATACAAAGCAAAACATCTGTAGAAGATCCTCTTGATCCTTCCTACAGAATGCCTGGTGTCAAGGTCGAAAAAGCGGCGGAAGACAGCACTTGGATCATCTCCAACAAGAATATGGACTACTGGTTCCTTGGCGATGATTCCTACCCTACCGACTACACCATCACAGCCAGGATGCTGCCTGGAGACTACAATCATTTCCACAGCTGGAAGGTCTCCATTAATGGTGAAAGACGTGAGCAAAAAGGCTACTCCTGCAAATTCACCACACCGGAAACTCCCCTCATCTACACGATCGGCGACACCGGATACTCTTGGAGCAGCTGCCAAGGTCAACTGAATATGATAGTCTATCGTGACGGCAAAGCCATCGACTCTATCGCCATGATTCTCCGCGGAAGCAGGGATGACTACAGCCTTGCCAGGACCTACTGACTTCACAACAGATTTACGAAGAGGCCGTTGCCGGAGTGATCCGGCAACGGCGCTTCGGAAAGTCTCTGCTCTCCTCCACCATCCACAACTATTTCGCTGGAGACAAGGAGATGTTCGAAGGATTGGAGGCCGGATAAAGTAAGAAAGAATGGCCCAAGAGCCTCAGCAGAACAGGCCCCTTTTTCAAAGTTATTTGCGAATATCAAGAGAATACTTCCCTTAACAAAAGGACAAACCAAAATACTCACGAACCATGGTTGATCCTTGGTGGCCTTCAAATTTCGCTGATTGGATATGTTGTTAAAACACAGTAATATAACTAAGGTAATGCATTTTTTTGAAGAAAAGATGCAGAAAAATTTGGTTTATAACATAAACTGGTTTAACTTTGCGGGCGTAAAGATGAAGGGCGGCATCGCGCGAGTTTGCTCTTTTCTTTCAAATAATGGTTTATTGTATAAACAGGTTTTTTTTTAAACTTATAAACGTTCTCAGTCATGGAAGAAAGAAAAATCTCCGAACAGGAAAGCATTGAAATCATCACCTCGATGATTTCGCGAACCAAAGACCGCCTCGCCAAAGGCAGCGGCAATATTCTCCTTATGTGGGGATACCTCGTGGTTGTGATCACCCTATTGGTATGGGTGCTTCTCATTACCACTCACAACCAGGCAGTCAACTGGCTGTGGTTCTTGATCTGGATAATCGGCGGCATAGCCACACCGATTATGGCCAGGAAGGGACAAGCCAGGACCGGTGTGAAAAGCTATAGCGACAAACTCGTCTCACAAATATGGACAGCAGTTGGCTTGAGCGCTATCGCCACCACCGCCTTCTGCCTCGGATTCCTGCTGATTGGAGGTAAGCATGCCTGGACGGCATTCTTTGCTTTCGCACTTGTCATAGTGCCGATGGGTGAGATAATGCAAGGACTGGTGATTCGCGAGAAAAGTCTCATTTGCGGAGGTGCAATCGGGCTTTGCGCGGGCATATTCACAACTTGCTGCATCGCCGCCGGTGTGCCTCTTGTCGTCTCATGGTTCATGCCGATATTCATAGTTGCATTTGCCGCAATGATGATTCTCCCCGGCCACATTCTCAATCATAAAGCAAAATCCATCCGATGAAAGAACTGAATCCATTACTGCACTCTCAGTTGAGACTGGGCGTAATGTCGATTCTCATGAATGTGGAGGAAGCCGATTTCGTCTATCTTAGAAAGAAAACCGAGTCGACAGCAGGGAATCTGAGTGTGCAGCTTGACAAACTCTCTGCCGCCGGATATGTCTCAGTGGAGAAAGGCTTTGCCGGCAAGAAAACACGCACAGTCTGCAGAGTCACAGAAAAAGGCCGCAACGCTTTTGAAGAATACGTCAATGCATTGAAGCAATATATAAATCCGCAATAGTTATTTTTTACTGAAAACACGAACGTAATCTTTCGACAAATCTAATCAAGTCTGAGACCCAAAGTTCTTCATCCTTTACAGATGTGGCTTCCTTAATGTCCGAGCTACCGGATCATCGGAAGCCAGGTCTGGATGTGCTTGCCTTTCCAGCAGTCAACGGAGGAGTAGTCAACCATGTGGATGTCTCCTTCGGTGGTCGGGACTATGAACTCCATTCTGGTGCCTGCGCGCTGAGGGGCAATGGCCTTGACTTTGACCTCACCGCCTTCGTCAGCTACGATCTGAACAGGTTTGTTGTAGTCAGGATCGATGTTCTCGTCACGGGCGAGAACAAGAGGTCCCCACTGGACTGCCTGGAAGTACCTGCCTTTCGGGTTACGTCCTTTGTCGGAAGCCTTGATTAGTTTCGCGCGCATGTCGAAGATGATGTAAATGCTGTCACCAGGCTTCCAATTGCGCTCTAGAGAAAGATAAGTACCTGCCTCAACACCACTTACTGTTCTGCCATTGACAGAGACATAGGTATTCTCACTCCATGAAGGAATGTGCAGTTTCAATGTAAACTTCTCCTTGGCGGCAGGGTCAACGGAGATGCGAACCTCATTGCCGCGAGGATATTCAGTGACAATTCCTAGCTTCACTTCGTTGCCTTTGGCGGTCTTGGCGGTCACAGTGCCAGCATTGTAGAGATTGATGACTGGGCCTTCCTTGGACTGCATCGCTGCGATGTAAGGGAGGTATGAAAGTCCGCATGGGCCGCTGAGGTTGCAGCAGGTGACAGGCTGGCCATCGATGTTGGTGCCCCAACCGCTGTTGGTCACTTTGGCGCCATTCAGAAGGTTCACGTAGCTAAAGCTCTTCCCGTCCGGCTTCATGGCACCCAAAAGACCATTGTAGGCATATTTCTCTATGTAGTCAACAGCCGTAGGATCTCCGGTCAGACGAAGGTACTGTGAGCAGTATTTCATCCAAGTCACGCCCACGCAGGTCTCCATCATCCTCTTGATGTCAGGGTTGGTCTGCTCCACGGCAGTGTTGCTCCATCCTTCACCATTAAGTCTCGGCCAGTAGATGTCAGAGCCAGCATTGCCGATGATGGTGATCTCATTATCTTTCACATCGTTGAAGAAATTGTCAAGACACACCTTCCATCTAGGATCACCAGTAGCACGATAATATTCAGCCAAACCTTCCCACACAGAAGTCATCTCGTAGGCCTTCGGGTAAGGCTTGCCGACATTGTAGAGATGCTCTCCTTCATAGACCTGCTGGAATATGTTGCTGCCTTTGGACGCGCCAGTTCTTACAATATACTCAGCGAAATCGAGATACTCTTTCTTTCCCGTGATGAAATAAAGCTTCACCATAGGTTCAAGTATTGAGGAGGACTCGATCTTGGTTGAGCTCCAACCAAGTTGGGTGATGCCTTTCTTCGGTGCTGGACCTACTTGATCAATAACGCTTTTAGCCTCTTTTTCTAGAGCTGAAAGGACTCTAGGATCCTGCTCGACATCAGTGTAGTACTGAAGAAGACCTAGCATGGTGTACTTCCTCTCCCAGATGTCACCATCACGATCACCTGGCTGATCATCAACAGCTGTGCAGCTAAGGCTACCATTACTCTTTTCGGTGGCCATCAATTTATAGACGAGGCTCTTTGTCAATTCCTTAAGTTTGGGATTTTGATTGTAGCGGTAAAGCAGCGAGTTAGTGCGGATGCACTTTCCTGGCATCTCACCAAGTGCGAACTTCGGACGACCTTTGATGAAATAGTCGATGACTTTGTCGTAAGGCATCACACCGTTGACCCAATGGTCAATGGAATTTTGAATGTCATTGGAGAAGTAGCCGTTGAAAGTCACACTTCCAGCTGGAAGTGGCTCGATCACATCCTCTACCTTCTTCAGATTTTGAGCGAAGGCTCCGACAGAAAGCAGCATGGCCGCTGCTGCGAAAACGATTGCATTTTTCATTATTATACCTATTGAATATTTCCAAAAGTTTACAAAGTTAACATTTTCCAAGCAACTTCCGACATCGACCGACAATGAAAACTCAATATTCATAAAAAACACTTCCGATGAGAAGTTGGTCATGCTTGCATGCTTGGTGATTATTCACTTCAACTTCAAACCGCTTTTGCCGGAGATGATTTTTGTTAGTATCTTTGTAGATAACCGCATCAAAATTGGTTTATGGTAAGAATATTCTGCAAGAACACCGGGACATACAAAGAGTTCCTTGAAGGGACTCCCCTGCTGGACATCGCTCCGGCATTCGAGTTCGACAAGCCGTACGACATACTTGCCGCCAAGGTCAACAATGTGGCGGAGGGACTGAGGTTCAGGGTTTTCCACAATCGAGACGTGGAGTTTCTGGACTATCGCACCTACATCGGACGCAGTTTCTACAGCCGCTCGCTCT
>ERZ808267.352-NODE-352-length-14806-cov-2.978578_pt1 | contig 14806 bp, 18 predicted proteins | sample MGYA00521241_ERZ808267 | MGnify/ENA primary metagenome ERZ808267 (study PRJEB31516, sample SAMN03275592) | gut metagenome | biome: mammalia-associated habitat; material: feces | host: Papio cynocephalus | place: Kenya | collected 2012-07-19 ... | reverse complement strand
CAAAAACCACATTTCGCCAAATCACGGCAAAGGGCTTTTTCAAAGCTGTTGCCGACCTTGCGATTGACATTCATGTTTTCACTCCTTTCACCGCCCCTGACGGGGCGGGATTTACGGGATACTCGATCAAACGCAGAAGCCGAAGGACACGCCAGACGAGTAGCTGGCGATGCTAAAGCTGGCGCTGCCGTCGCTGGCGACATAACAGAAATAGCTGGAGCCGCCAGAAAAAGGAGAACGCTCCCACCTCCAATCTTTCTCACCATTCTGCTTGCACTTGCCGTAGGGCGTGTTTTCCTTCTTATACCAGTCATACCATCTGCCCTCGTTACCGCAGGAATAAATCTTGCGACCGAAGACCTCCTGCTCAGAAAGAACAAACAGCTTGTCAACAGAGGGAACCAGCATTTCGTTCTTGCCGCTCTTAGTGGTGATCTTCACCACAGGCTTGATGACCGCTTTCAGATCAGCGGGAAGCTGGTTCTTAAAGAAGTTGCCGTTGAGCTTGGCACGGAGATAGGAAGCGTCCCAGCCACCCTCGTTGGTAGACTTCTCGTTCACAGGAATGTCACCGTCAAGGGTTTCCACGGTTTCAAAGGTGATGTGGGTCAAAGTACCGTCCTCGGCATAATCATGGTTGAAGCCAATGATACGGGCGGTCAGGTAGGAGCCATCAGCCAGACGGAGCTTCTTAGTGTCACCGATCTCGAACACCTTGTCGGCAAGGCCGAAGGAGGAATACATATTGATCTCGTCCCAAGAACAGTCCTCCAACTTGCGGTGCTTCGGGGAGGGGTGACCAGCAAACATAGTTCCATACATAGAATTGAGATAGAGCTTGTTAGTATCGGTATCGGCATAACCCACCGACATAAGGGTTTCGATCATCTTCTTCTGAGAAGCAATGGTCTTCTCCATCTTCTCGAACTCGTCAGCGAGTTTCGCAATCGTGCTATTCATAAAGTTCTCCTTTACAAAATAATAGGTTCTGATATAATCAGAGTGAGCATTTTCGCTTGCCGTTGATGGAAGTACCGGTTCCATCAGCGGCTCTTTCTTTTTCTCGGAGGGATAGGCTCGAACGCACCGGACAGTTCACAGAACAACCAGAAACAGCCAAGGCCGATACCCATACGAACCATGCCTGCACCGAGAGCCATCGTGTCCTGCTCCACAGCACCGACAACACCGAGAATGTAGAAAAATGAGAGAAATGCGAGGGTTCCAAAAACCTTTCTAAACTTCCTCATTGTCGTTTCCTCCATTCTCGGGAACCCATTCGTAGGGTTCGCCGTACTTCTCCAAGTGCCATTTCTCAAACTCCGCCCTGTGTTGGGGGTCACGGTAATACTCACGGACGGTCTGAACCAAGGTGCGGTAAAACCTTCTTGCTTCGTTCCTGACCTCCGGCACAAATACCTTGTCCGTCATACGCACAACAGCCGGAAGGTTTCCCGACCCTTCGGGGTAATCAGCGTCTGAGTCCCGCTCCACTGCGTTTTCTCATTGACACACTCTTTTACCTCGAACAACCCATCGTTGCGGTTCTCGAAAGGAAGCAGCTTACCCTTCTTGTCACGGTAGAGATATTTCTTATCAAGCAGGAACTGTACGAACTGACGGGGAGGGATATTGAGTTCCTTCGCTGTTTCACGGAAGTTTGTCAGAGTGTTCCGCTCGACCAACTGATCAAAATACTCAGCCTTGGGCTGCATAATGGTGTTCTGTACGGTTAACTGAGAGATTCTGGCTTCTCTTGCGGCCAAAGTCTGTTGTGCAACGACCAGAGCCTTTGCCATCAGTTCTTCGGCGGACATGGTTTCTTGTCCCTCAATGTACCCACCGTTTCTGCGGATAGAGGGAAGCACTTCACTTGTGACCCATCTCTTGAACCGCTTTGCACCGGGAAGCTTGCTGGAAAGTACGAGAGAATACAGACCGCTTTCGTTGACAAGCCATCCGCCGCGTTGGCCGATATTCAAGCTAAAACTCGATAGCGTTTTGCTATTGAGCTTATCTTCATCGTCCACATGGTCGGTAAGTGCTTCATTGGGATTTGCATAGCCAAGTCTTTCGGCAACGTCCTTGCCAACAAACCACGGTTCACCGTTAAGATCGACTGCTCGGATTTCCCCGAACTCCGGATTGTTGAATACCTGGATTTCAGACATACGGTTTCACTCCTTAATTTCTTTGACCTGATTTACGAACTGCTCATAAGCATCAAGAATGAGGTGGGACAGGGCGAGAATACTTTTGGTCTTGGGTGCGGTGAGGGTTCCGTGAACCGCAGAGGACATCTGCATCTTGTCCACCTTCAAACCCGCCTGATTGAGAAGCCCAATCAGCCAGACAAAGGTCAGATTGTTTTCCCGCAGACGCTCGTGGAGAGACTTACGATTTTCCATTTGACTTCCTCCTTTCGATGATTTATGAACAACAACAATTCTGTTGACTTTGAAATCGCCCAATGCTATACTGAGTGCGTCACCAATCAAATACCATTGAACTTCTCCTGCCGAAAGCAGTAACCGGTAGGGGCTGGATTTCTATTGCCTATTGACTTGTTGTTGCTTACAATGAGAGTATATCTCAACCGGTTGAGAATGTCAATAGGAAAATCATAATTGATAAAGATTTTTCTTGGAGGTTTGAAATGACATTCTATCAAAGGTTAGAAAAACTATGTCAAAATCAAGGGATAAAGCCCCAAAACAAAGATTTTATGACATTTATTGGCGTTTCTTCGGGTACAATTAGTAATTGGAAGAAGAACAATGCGGAGCCTGAAAAAATCTCAACCTATTCAAAAATTGCTGATTATTTTGGTGTCACTATTGATTATCTCGCTGGGCGAATGGAATTAGCGAATAACTCTCAAAGCGATATAACCTTGCAAGAACAAACATTACTTGAAGTATTCAGAAATATTTCTGAGTTGGACAAGTTTGAAGTTATTACTCTTTGCATGGAATTGAAAAAGAAAGCGGAAAAAGAAAAAACAGGCTCTGCTAAAGAACCTGCTGTCTAAGAAATTAGTTGACTTGTCAGAGGTGAGAAAGCTGCTATGAAAACCAAAAAATTACCCCTCGATCTATCCATGCTCACCGCCGAGGAACAGCAACAGTTTGTTGATGACCCTACTACGCTGGTGCGAGGTAACATCAATGTGACTCTCTATCTGCGGTTCAGCTCTGATCGGCAATCCGAGCAGTCCATTGAAGGTCAGCTCCGAGATTGTATCGCATACTGTAAGCGAAACGAATACCGCATTACCGCTATCTACATTGACCGTGCGACTACCGCTCGAAAGGATATTGAGAAACGTGTCCAGTTTCAACAGATGATTTCTGACAGCAAACACGGACTATGGAAATTGGTCATCGTATGGAAACTTGATCGTTTTGCCAGAAATAGAGAAGACAGCGCCGTATTCAAAATGCGGCTGCGGAAAAACGGCGTTCGGGTAGAATCTGCCACGGAAGCAATTTCCAACACCCCGGAAGGTATCATCTTAGAGTCCGTGCTTGAAGGTATTGCCGAATATTATTCCGCAGACCTCAGTCAGAAAATCACCCGTGGTATGAGGGAGTCAGCCTTAAAAGGTCACTCTATCGGCGGTCATGTTCCTTTGGGCTATAAAATTGAAAATCACAGACTGGTTATAAACCCCGCAACCGCCCCAATAGTGCAGGAAGCATTTGAACGCTATGCTGGCGGTGAGAGTATTGCCGACATTTGCCGACTGTTCAATCTAAAAGGCTACCGCACCGCCAAAGGTGCGGAGTTTAACCGCAGCTCTTTCAAATCTATGTTCCGAAATACCCGTTATATCGGAACCTACACTTACAAGGAAATCACAATGAAAGATACTATTCCTGCCATCATTGATAAGGAGCTATTCGATATGGTACAGAAACGGCTTTCTAAGGTCGCAGAAGCCCCGGCAAGAGGTAAGGCTAAGGTAGATTATCTCTTGTCTGGAAAACTGTTCTGCGGGCATTGTGGGGCTTCCATGAACGGTGAGAGCGGAACAAGTAAAACGGGAGCGGTTCATAATTACTACTCTTGTTACAGCAGAAAAAGAAAACAGGGTTGTGACAAACGACCTTTGCGAAAAGAATGGATTGAAACCATTGTTGCTCAGGACGCTTTGAGTCTGCTGACCGATGACGCTATCGAAGAAATAGCCGATATGGCCTTATCTCAGTCCGAACGAGATTTGAGGGAAACCACCCGTATTCCGGCGTTGACCGCCAGACAAAAGGAAATCGAGCAGAGCATATCCAACATCACCAAGGCTATTGAAAAAGGCGTAGCTTCCGACACTCTCTTAAATCGGCTTACAGATTTAGAGAAAGAGAAAAAAGGTGTCCTAAAACAGATTGCAGAAGAAAACAAGCTGTTTTATCACATCGACCGAAAACAAATTACTGGTTGGCTTTATCAATTCAAAAACGGTGATATAGCTGATGATGATTTCAAACGGCAGCTTATAGATTTGATGGTAAACTCTGTTACAGTATGGGATGAACCTGACGGATACAGAATTACCACCGCATATAATCTCACCTCATGTAAAACCAAAACTTTTAGAGTGGATAATGGTGGTCAAGAGTTCGGATTAGAGGGGCTATCGTCCACCATTGGACGCATATCCGAACCCTACATTGTGTGGGGTACGGTCTTCGTCCAAACCAAAAGACACTCCTTGTCTTAATCGACAGGGAGTGTCTTTCTTTTACATTTAGGTGATAAAGGTGAGTAATCGGGCGTTTTTCCTATAAACTCCCTCTTATACACGCATACTAAGAAGAAGTTATAGGGTTTTTAACCCGATTACTCACCTAACTCACCTTATCCTGTCCAGTCAGAGCGGACTTCCCGCACATCCACATGCGTAAACGTGCTGTAAATGCCCACGCCGCCCCAATCCGGCATGAGCTGCCGGGCGTAGGCCGCCACGTCTGCGGGCTTCTGGCCCTTGACCGTAATATCTGCCGCTGTGCCATAGCAGTGTTGGCTGTGGGCCACGCCGCCCACCTTGGCGTTGTACTGCGGTGTCCGATACCCACTGTTGATGGTCACAGCTGCCCCAAAATGGCTCCGGATGCTCTGGAGCACCATCACCAGCCGGGGCGCTACCAGCACCGTATCGCTCCCGTCTTTACAGGCAAACTCGGACACCTTGAAATTACTGGACAGCTTCTTGTTGCCGTCCCTTGCCTTGCTGTAGGCGTTGATCTCAACCAAGGGTTTTCCTCCTTCCGGTTCAAATGCGTCTCCGCTTTTCAGCTTCCACACGAGAAAAAACGGAATCATCCGTCCGTCCCCTGTAAACCCCTTGCCCTCGCTGTCCATGAAGCAGGTACTCCCGCCGCCGTCCATCATAATGGCATTGTCCCAGCCGGAATCGTACAGCAAATCCCGCAGCTTCTCTGGCTTACGTCTGTCCTGACTAACGTAATAGGCAAACCGCCCGTTCTTTGTGCCGATAGCCGTCCGGGGCGCGGAATAACCCATGTCCTTGCCGTAGTGCATGGGGCTGATTTTCTTTCCGCCAATGATGGCGTGGACGCACTCCATGTAATTAGCGTCGCTGTTGGGCACGGTTTTCACGCCGAAATCTTCCGGGATATTCCAGCTGATGGCCCAGGTCCGGTAGTCCGGAGCTTTTCGCACCTTGCCGTCTGCCTTTAAGTGGCAGGCGGGCTGCTGGTTCCGCAGGAAGATGGCGGCGTTGCAGATGCAGTCGCCGCCGGTCTCCTGTAGCATCTTCCGCAGGTTGGCTTTCGTAGAGCGCAGGCGCTTCGTGTTGAAATAAACCCGCAACCATTGCATATCTTGGAGCGGGATGGTTCCTGCCCTCGTGGTCATTCCTTGTCCTCCCGAACCCGCTGTGTGCCGAAATAGAAAGCAATCACGGTGGTGAAGATGGTCAAGAACTCCGTGCCGGAAATGCTACCTCGCAGAGCCAGCGCCGTAAATACCACCGTCAGAACGATTGTCACAATACTCTTGACCGTCAGCAGGTTTCCCAGCCGCTTTTTCAATGTCTCCATACGTTACCCCTTTCTGATGGGAAGCTCGTCCACTTCCGCCATCACTGTGTTTAAGTGCCCGTTGCCCCCCAGCGCCTTATAGGCCCGGTGCATATCCTGCAACGTCTCTTTATCCGTCAGGCTCACACTGCCCTCCTGAATGTACCGGTTGCCTAAATACCGCACCCGGTCGATCATCAGCACTTTCAGCGCTTCAACAATGGCATCCTGCCGGTCATCTTTTGCCCACTTCCGCTGGAGCAGCGCTAAGATGATGGCCGTGACCCCGGAGCTTGTCACTGCGCTGATTATAATCTGTATTGCTTCGATTGTCCCCAGCCCCTTTCCATAAAATCCCGACTTTATTTCGTGCAGTTACAGCCGCACGGCCTTCACGGGATGGCCGTCCTCGTCCCAGGTAATGCGGTACTTGCCGCCGGGAACGGAAACCACTTCCTCAGTGCCAGCCTTTTCCTTGCTGAACTTCATGTAGTCGTGCAGGTGCTTCACGTCCTCGGCAGGTTCGCCGGACCGGAAACCCTCCGCCATCTCCTGCTCCGTCCAGCCGGTTACCTCTCGGCCATTTGAATCAAGGTGAAAATTCGCACCTGCTGCTTTCAGCTCGGCGTTGATAGCCTCCACGGGTGCACCCTGCTTCTTGCCCTCGTTGATGATCTCTCTGAATTTCTGTTCCATGAAATATCTCCTTTCAAATACCAAAAAGTCCGACTTGCTTTCGTGCAGTTAAAACCGGGGCCATTGTCTCTCGCAGATGGGGCAGACCTGCCGCCCCTCCGGGATGACCGCCCCGCAGCAGACGCAGGTGTTATTCATCCACGTCCGCCGTGCCGCCGTACTCGGCGGGCACCAGCTCCGGCAGGCCGCACTCGTTGATCAGAATGTCCGCCACCTGGGCTTTCAGCTTGGCGGGAACAGCGTTGAACTCCGTTTTCCCCAAGATAACCCTCTGCGCAAACAACATAGCCATCATTTCTGTACTTCCTTTCTCAAATTTGAAATATACGTTTAACGCCAGTGTGGCGATAAACTCACGCATAGACCACTGCCGCCATTTCGGCGATGCAGTCCTCGTAAAAGGACTGCTGCTCCGTCAGGGCGGACACCTGCTGTTTCAGCAGTTTGTTTTCCGCCGCCAGCTCCTCATTGGTGGGCGGTACGACCGGTTCAGGCTCTCCGTCGTCCTCAATAGTGTACTCGCCGTGATAGGCTTCCTTTTGGGCAATCGTCTCATTGGCTTCACTCCAGCCAAGAGAAACGGAGGAAAAGGATTTACGGATATCCGGCTGTTCCTCCGTGCCTTGGTTGACCTCGGTGCAAAGCTGATATTTAAGCCATTTCATGTCGCAGCCTCCTTAATCCGTTTTCTTGGTGTATTTTACCGTTGCGTAAATGTTCGTAGTGGCATCGTTGTGGGAATAATTCCAAATTCTCACATAGCCGTGACCTGCATAAACAACAAGCTCAATGCCATTTGCATTATAAAAAGGAAGTGTTCTCCCTCGCATTGGTGCCCATGCTTCGACGAAACGTATCTCAGCGCCGGATATTTCAACGGTTTTGTACGAACCAACTGACGGGACAGTTCCGCAATCTACCAGCTGCGCATACACCGGCTTGCCCAGATACCGCTCCGTGGTGCGGTACTCCACGCCCAACTGCATGGGGGGATGCTCCCAGCCCCCCAGAAGCTCTCCGGTATCTGGTGCGTATTGACTGCAAATAGCAAGTTGTTCTGCTTTGTTTGGGATTTCATTCAGCACCCAGTTGCCGTCAGCGTCCTGATGTGCCAGCGTCTGCTGGTCACCGAGTTCCAGCTTTACTGCAACAATCGTATAGTCAGTTTCTGAGGGCTGCTGGCAGAAAATATTTGTAATACCAGAAGCTGCTGTGAAAGTAATCTTTGTTAAATTATCTGCGTTACACGCACCAATCAGCACAGGGGCAGACTCGTTATAGTAAAAGTTGATGCTGGTCTTTGCTCCTGTTATATTGCCGAGCAAACACGATAGAGTATACGTTCGACCAGCTGCAAGAGGATGTTGAAAATATTGTATAAGACGATTTGTTTGTCCGCCCGTGCCTTTAAACTGTATGCCATTATCCACAATGGCAAGGGAACCAGTAGTAAACAACATTCTCCATCTATCTACTGTATATCCGATGGACGAATACTGCGTTTTTCCTTGAGTATTTACGGGGTCCCCAAAATACCAGTTGTCCAGAAGATTAGGGTTGCAAGGCCAAGTTAGCCCAATGTTTTCCCTCGCCTGCGTTTTCTGCGCGTCCGTCAGGTTCTGGGCGGCGTTGAAACGCACTGCGTTCTGCGCAAAGCCGATTGCTTCATCAATTTGCGAACCGCTGAACGCGGAATTATAATTTGCCATACATAATCACCCCTTAATAGTAAATTAGGATACAGCCGTCAGAGCCTTTTCCGCCGTTGCCGCCTTTTCCTCCTGCGCCCGGATTACCGTAATTGTAATAATCTCTTCCGTTGTCGCAATAGGCTTCGCCGCCAACACCGCCGCCACCGCCGCCGTGACCGCCGTTGCCGCCACAGCCGTAGGAAGTCCCATCAGTTCCGTTTGCGGCGGCTGCGCCGTTACCGCCATCACCGCCTGTGCCATACCCGTTACCTTGGTTGCTGCTGGCATCGCCATTGCCACCGTCGCCGCCATTGGAACCAACAGCAGCGCCACCGCCGTTGCCCCCTTTGCCCCAACAGTGGTAATCGCTGCCTTTTGCAGATTCATATTCACCGTTCTGGCCGGGATAATAAACCGTTCCGTCAGGTCCAATGACCGTAGGCCCTTCGTTGTCATTCTCGCTGCCGTTGCCGCCTGCAATCCCCGTCTCGCCGGATATTCCGTACACGGCCCCGGTGAATAGATTCACACAGCCGGATAAGGAGCGGGAACCTTTGTCAGATGAATAGCTGCCAAAGGTGGTCGTGCCGCCGGACGCTCCGGGAACAGGGGCCGTTCCAGACGCTCCCGCAACGCCGCCAAGCCCTCCAACGCCGCAGGAGTACGCATAACTGGAAGCTTTTTCAAGGTCAATGGTGACACTCAGTATCTTCCCTCCAAGTCCGGCCTGACCAGCTTCGCCGCCCTTGCCCGGACTTCCGACTGTGGGAACTGCCCAGCTGCCCGTCGCACTATCTCCGCCGCCTCCGGAATAGCCGCCGTCGCCGCCGCTGATCAGAACCGCACGGCCCTGACGGCCAGCCCCTTCCGGCTTATTCCAGACGCCGGAGCCGGTAAGGACAACCACATGACTGTAAATGTTGCCGAACCACTCAGGCGTATAGTTTGTGATCAGCTTACACGCCGCCCGCATGATAGCGCTTGCCGTCATGTCCATGGAGGACAGGAACGCAGTTTCCGTTTCGTCAAACGGGTTCGTAAACGTGACCTGATCTCCCGGTTTTTCTCCGCTGACCACAATATCCGCGCTCACGGTCTTTGCCGACGCATAAAAAGACAGCACCCTGCGGGCAACATATTCAGAATTCGCGACGGAAACGAGGGTAGCGTCCGTGACGGAAACAGATTTTTCCTTTCCCTCGCTGTTATCGTCTGTAACGCTGATAATTTTTGTAGTGTGCGTGTACTTGCGCCCGGTCAGAACGCCCGTGCCGCTGATTACGGCATAGTTCACGCCTGATTCATGGACTGTCAAACCATCAGACGCGGAAAGGTCGTAGATAGGCGCGTCCTGAAAATCAACCGTGGTGTAGTTGGCTACCCCGCTGCCGTCCGTGTTATCAAACAGCGTCACGCTTTCGTCAGAAGGAAGCTTCATAAAAGCGTGTTCCGTGATGTCCGCACGGCTGGCAGGCGTGGAATAATCAATGCTGCCGCCAATAAAAATGCGGTTGTCCGGAATCGAATTGACTGCCGTTGTGTCTGGGAACTGGAAAACAAGGTCGCCATCGGCCCCTTTCGCGGCGGCAACACCGCAGGCGAAAAGGAGTTGATGTAGGTTTGACCGCTTGGACGCTTTCGGCAGCCAGCCGAATACCGGAATGGACGCAACATCACTTGCACAGCTGAACGGTACAGTATTGCCGATGATGTCAGATGCAACCGTCTGAAACGTCTGCCCGGTGTATATCCCGCCGTTGTGGGTCAGGCCATCCAGCACGCCCACGGCAGAGACCGCCAGCACGTCAAATTTGGTTTTGCCCGTACGGGTGATGCGCTGGGAATAAAACTTACCGATCAGCGTTTCGCCGCTGTAATACCAAATAGGTGTACCATACGGCAGCTTGTCCAAAAACATTGCAGACGGGTACACCTGAAAGATTTTTCCGTCCGCCGTAGTCAGACCGTCACTGCCCTGCGGGATAAAATTCACCTGAATATACCCGGCTTCATACACGACCGGCATAAGCTGGTCAATAGCCAGTTCTTCACCGGACATGGAAGATGTCAGCACAATAGAACAGCTTTCAATGTGCAGACCATCAAAGAAAAAGATGGGATTTTCTACACTTCCGATGTAGATTTTGTAATTAGTTTCCATATAATTACCTCTCAATAAGTGGGAAAGTAATACCGCTCCACCACTCTGTCCCATCTCTTTTCTTCATTAAATAAGATGCTGGGATGTTATTAGAATACATTTCCTTCGTTACTTCTTTCCCAGCCATTGGGTCAGTGTAGGTAACGCTTACATATTCCGGGTAAATAGCTTGCAAAAGAGTTTTTGTCTCAGCCGCAGTCATGGGGCGGCAGGTAACATCCAGCCTTATTTTCGTAGCAACTCGATCTCTGGTCAGGTAGGCATTTTCGAGTGAACGGCCCGTATTGGGGCCGTCCACATCATTACGTGACCACTTCACACCCTGCTTTGCAATATAAGGAGTAATGTCAATACCATCGACTTTGAGAACCATAGTAATTTATCCTCCTTACGTTAAGCGTTTACCAAAGATTTTCCGTGAATCACATCTTCCTGTTTCAAATAGGGATGCAGATTTCGGCTTAGAGACTTATAATCGAAGGACGTTGAAGTGTCCTTATCCTCAATGCTCTTGACGATCATGCTGCCGATTGCGAAAATGGCATTGACCAATTCTTCGTTTGCATCAGATACACCAGCGGAAATGCCAGCCACAATTTGATCGTTATTTGCAACGGCTGTGCGATTTCCCATCTGACCAACCATCTCAGCACCAGCTTCGCGAGCGATAAAGAGTTGTCCTTCGTTGACAAATCCGCCGTTTGCAAGCAACGGAATTTGTGGAACACTGATTTCTCTGATTTCGGAAAAAGGCGTTTTCCCCGCAATTTCAAAGCCTTTGATATCACTCAAAATATCATTTATTCCGTCAAAAGCTGAACTTATTGCAGAATTTAGGGCAGAAAGAACACCGTTAATGATACCTTTGAAGAAGTCAACGATATCTTCAAATGTTTCGCGAATTGCTTCTTTCAAATCATTAAAAGCATCAGCGACCGGTTGGATTATATTCGAGTCAACCCAATCTGCAATATTGGAATAAGTGGAACGAATTTTATCCCAAGCCGCTATTGCCTTAGAAGAACTATCTTCCCACAACTCCGAAAAGAATACAGCGACCGGTTGGATAACTGTCTCATGGAACCAATCCGAAAACATCCCCCAAACTATTTTGATGGTTTCCCATGTTCCATCAGCAATTACGCCGATGTTATAAAACACATCTTCAAATGTTTGACTCACACTATCCCATAATTCAGAAAACCATGTGACAGCGGGTGAAAAGAAATCTTTAATTCCCTGCCACGCATCGCTCGCCCAAGTCGATATATTTTCCCATAACTCGGAAAAAAAGCCGGATATAGGTTGAATTACATTTGCGTCAAACCATTCAGCGGCAGGGCTGAAAAATTCCTTGATTTCATCCCAATTTTCGGAAATTGCAATCCCGATGTCAGTTAATCCGCCAATTACCAGACCGATTAGCGCACCGATTCCCGCAGTAACGGGGCCGCCAAGAGAACCGATAATCGCACCAACCCCGGCACCAGCTAACGTAGACCCAGCAGGAATCAACAAGCCGTTGAGGATATTCAAACCATTTACGATTGCATCGTAAACGCCGGTCACAAACATGGGAATCCCGGCAATAATAGCTGCAATTCCTGCGGTAATAATCCCAGTGCTTATCGTTCCTCCGCCCGCAGTAATCGCTTTCGCAACCGCACTGCCGGAAAACGCTTTTGCGATGAATTGCCCGATGCCTTTTCCCAAAAGCCCCGCACCCGCCGTGCCAATCAATCCACCGAGAATGATTTCTCCGAAATTGAACTTGTTCAATCCCTTCTGAATTGCGTTCTTAATTCCGCTGAACTCGGCGGCGAATCCTGCCCCGGTCAAAACTCCGCCTGCCGCAATTGTAAGCGGAATAGAAAGTCCGGCTTTCGCAAGATTTTTCAACACCATGATCGAGTTCAGGAAAGACTGCGACAATTTCCATGCAAATAAAGCGACTCCGATTATTTTGACAAGATTCAAAATTTCGTTCAGGTTTGCTTTAATCCCATCAACAAACGGCTGTAATTTTTTCTGCCATTCGTCAATTTGGTCGGTAACTGCACCTTTCAGAAAATCGTATTCGGGGAGGTCAATGCCAAGGTCGCTACCAAGACCCATATCGGAGCCGTTTCCGCTACTGTCGTTGGATGGAATAATATTTAACTCGTCAAAACCAGCGACATACTGTTTCAGTTTCTTAGCCGCACCGGCGGCATCATCCATGTTATCGGCAATCTCGCCAGAACCAACCGAAGCCCCTTCAAAAGCATTACTCCAATCGGGAGTCTGTAACTCTACCCCGAACAAAGCGGCAACTGCGGCAATGATCTCTCTGAGCGCCTTAGCTACGGCAATAACAATAGGCAAGATTTTCGTCAGAGCGGGAATGAACAAATCACCGATAGCACGAGCCGCCTGTTCGAGTTGTGCTTTAAGAACACGAATCATGTTGGTGGGCTGTTCCAAGGTTCGAGCCATATCACCTTGAACCTGAGTCACATGTGTCATCATCGTGTAATAGCGCAACTGCGCCTTTTCAGCTTGAGTCATAGCAGATACGCTTTTGGTGATACCGAGGTTATAGGCTTCCTGTTGCAATCTCGCAACAGACAGGTCATAGCCGATACGCCGCAAGGGTTCCAATTCACCCGCAATACCTGACTGTACCTTCTGCATGGACTCGGCAAACGAAATGTTGTAGAACGAAGAAATATCGTAACCGAGTTGAGTCAGGTTTTTAGACATAAGCGCCGCTTTGTCGGAAGCTACGCCGAAACCTGTAATAATGGTATTGAATACGCCCTGATTACGCATCCATTCAGCAGGGTCAATCCCCATTACCTCGGATACCTGTTGCGCATACTTGTACGCTTCTTCGGCATACTCGCCCATGGACACGGTGAACAAGTTCATATCTTCGAGATATTCACTTGCACGATTGATTGCGCTACCGAGGAACTGACTGACTTTGCGGAAAATTACAGCCAGTGAAACAAACTTTAAGCCTTTAAGTGCCGTGCCAAAAGTATTCGTTCTTGCTGTTGCGCCGCTCATGGTGGAATTGTACTTTTCGGACGAAGTGATGACCTTTTGGATTTTGGATGGGAACGCCGAGAAACCGTTGGACACCTTCTGCATTTCATCGGCAAAAGGCTTCATGGCGGCGGCAAGGTCGTTCATCTGCCGGGTGAACTTATCAATGTCCGCCGCTTCCAAATCCTCGATCACCTTCGGCAGCTTGGAAAGCTGGTTGATGAAGGTGGTCATGTTGGCCTTACCCAACTCGGAAAGAGGTCGTAGCCCATTGGCAAGGGAAGTCAGCTTGTCACCGTCCGTCCATTTCAGACCAGCGAGAGCGGTATTGATCGCCGTGAGCTGGTTAGCGATGGAAGAAGAAATCTTCACGTTTCCAACCTGACTCAAAGCGGTCAGCGCATTGGCAAGACGGGTGATTTTCTGAGAAGCGTCACCGCTGTTCAAGCCTTTCAGGGAATTGGAAAGCTCCCGAATACCCTGAGCGGTCTTGCTCAAACCCGTTGCGCCGCCGTTGGTAGCGGTTTTCAGACGATTGAGCGTGTTAATCAGGTTTTGAAGTCCTGCGACCGCCTGCGTACTGTCATTGACGATCTGAAACTCCAATCCCTGAATTTCCACATTATCAGCCACTTACGCCACCACCTTTCTCTTGAAATTTTTTGTTGACCGATACCATAAAGGCTTCCATATATGCCTTGGCTCGATCATCGTGTTTTTCTTGAAGCTGTTTTTGCTGTTTCTTATCCTGCCGATTAAACAGTTCATACGGACTTTCCCGATACGGCGTGGGCTTAGTTCCCTTCTTGGCAAAAGCACGAAGGACGGGGGCTGCGTCAATGAGAGCTTCATAGAAATAAGCTCCTTGCAACCATGCGTCTTGATTTCTCAGGTCTTGCCTGATCTGTGCCGCCTTTCGGTAATACTTCACCAACTCGCAGTCCTGTTCCCAAAACTGCTCGTAGGTCATACCAATAGAGAGATAATACGGGAAAACCTCGTAAAACTTCGGGGTGTAAGCAAGAAGGGGAGCGGGGCGATGGTCGCCGCCGCCCCCCTCACTTCTGGAAGATCGGTCGCTTACCAGCCGGTCTTCCAGTTCAGGTTTCCCTCGTTGCCCTCCTGCTGTTCCGGCTCATCCAGCAGACTCAGCAGAGGTTCGTTATACATCTCCACCAGAGCGGAGA